>Ga0209101_1000693_pt1 | contig 27146 bp, 20 predicted proteins | sample ConPoolayeCmetaG_FD_185481 | JGI IMG/M metagenome (GOLD analysis project Ga0209101, IMG submission 185481) | Hot spring microbial mat communities from California, USA to study Microbial Dark Matter (Phase II) - Cone Pool mat layer C metaG... ...
ATTACCTCAACGGGAGCAATAACATAAGGAGCAGAAGCGGACATAAAAGATCCCCAAGCCGTTCTTCTTGATATATTACCTTCATTCCAAATTATTGTTGAATGATATTTCCAGCCAACATCTTTTGCAATTTTAGTAATATCTGCACAAACAGATTGTTGTCCACCTTTATTTTTATCTAAAGGAATATTTAAACAAAAACGCCCATCATCTTTTGTTAAATCAAAACATTTCTTAAGCCAATTTTTAGTGAAATCCAAGTAATCTTCATAAGTTAAATTATCGGCATGAGAATTATAATGAATATCCACGTTGTATGGAGGAGAAGTTACAATTAAATCAACAGACGATTCGGGAATTGATGATATTTTCAAAATGTCATCGTTATAAATTACGATCTCATCATATTTAAAGTATGGGGACTTACTTCCTTTGACGACTTTATTATTTTTCTGTGTTGTCATTAAATTTTGCATATTTACTTTATTAGCTCCTCAATATTGACCCCTAACGCTTTAGCAATTTTTGCCATAGTTTGAACACTTGGCCTATTAACAGCGCCGCTTTCGACCTTCATAAGCGTTGTGTATTTAATATCGGCTTTCTTGGCCAAATCATCTTGGGTCAAACCAAGTTTCGCTCTTAATTTTTTTATATTTTCGCTAATAACTTTTCCACTTGTCATACTAATAAAGTTTTGGTAGTATAATAGTAAATGATATTTTTACATCTATTATTATATTACCAAATAAAATGATTTCAATCAAGAAAAAGAAAAGCCCGCTTCTGGCCAAGATAAAGTTCGATCCGATATTTTTTTCTGATTGGCGGAGAGACTGGGATTCGAACCCAGGGTCCCGATTTGTGTCAGAACACCCGTTTTCAAGACGGGCCCATTCGACCACTCTGGCATCTCTCCTTTTGGTGATAATAAATTATATCAGATTTTATAAAAGAGAATTAATTTATTAGAACTGTACTGATAATTGTAAATACAGGTCTTTTAGGCTTAGTATTACTTCTAATTTATTAATTTTATTGTGTTTATTGAGGCTATTTACAGATCTTTTTAAATACAATATAATCAAGTATAACTAATTGGTAATATATATGTTAACAGCCTATGTAAATTCAATATATTCAGAAGAAAGGGCATGTAATTTACTTCTACGAGACATGTATGAGCTACTTATTTTGAAATATTTTTTTGCCAGTAAATTTAGAATGGCAATTGTTCTCAAAGGTCTCGCTGTGGCTAGGCTAGCATATGGTATTGGAATGGGATCAGATGGAATAGAATTTGTAACTTTAGATGAAATTCAAATAGAAGAATTTTTAGGAATCATTGAGAATCTGACTATTAGGTTTCCTAATATAACAATCGAAAAAAGAATTGATAGAAGATATTCCAGTGTAATCATTCTGAAAATTTTAGAAAAAAAATCCTTTGAGATCAGTTTGGAAATAACTACTATTAAATATAATTGGAAAAAAGGTATAAATTATATTACAAAGTTATTATCTGTTCGTGATTGGACACTATGTATAATAGGCCAGGTAATCCCATTTTCTGAAATAATTAAAGATTATCCCAAATTAAACGTATTGAATTATTATGAATAAGGTAGAATTGCTAAAAAAATTTAAAGAATTTAAAAAATCGTTCTATACATTTGCTGAACTGCAAATTATACTTGGATTAAGTAAACTTTCTACGAATAAAAGAATAATTGATTTAGTTAGTCAAGGATTTTTAATCAAACTTGGTAAAAATATTTACGTGCCTTCTTTTTTGGATTATAACGTATTGAAAATAGCAAATGATTTAAAACAACCAGCATATATTTCATTTGAATCTGCTTTATCCTTTTATCATATATTAGAATCAGAAGAGAATGTGATTACACTCGCAACTTTTTTGAATTTTCCTCATAGAGATATTGGAGGAAAAACAATTATCTGGAGTAGAATAAAAAAAGAATTATTTTTTGGATTCGTAAAAGAAAAAGATCTAATGATAGCTACTCCAGAAAAAGCCTTAGCTGACCTTATATATGTTGCATCATTTGGTAGAGGTCTATTTAATAAGAATTCTATAGATCTAAATAAAAATAAATTTGATAAGCATAAATTTTCAAATATAATTAAGTATTATCCACCACAAACTCAGCACTATGCAGTGAATGTTATAAATAGTAAATGACAAAATAACTCTCTATTATTTTTTTGCTGCTTGAGCTTGCGTACCTAGTCAAATACTTTGCTGATAGTTAGTCTAAATTAGAATTGTCAAGTTGATTACTAGTTAGTATAATGAGAGTTGTGTATGACACTTTGGTATGTTTTTATATGTTTTATAATTTTGTGTAAATTTCAAAAGACATGGCTATTAAATATACTACTCAAATTAATCTAGCAAAAAGAAAAAGTATTCTGAAAAATCATTCCCATTTCGCAAGGAAAAATAAAAGGAATTATGCTAATGGAATACCTTTCTTGAATTTTAAAAAAGCGAGTGTAAATAAGGTAAGAAAGGAAAAAATTCAAGAAATAATTGCATTATTCTTAGGCATTTTGTTCATAGTAGGAGTGGTAGGATTTATGATTTTTATGTTGTATCTACAGTCTATTACTTCAGAGCTACCTAGTCCAGACGATCCATTTAGAGGAAAAAATGAAAGTAGTGTCATATATGCATCTAATATAGAACCAGGAAAGGACGAAAATGAGATTTTGTATCAAGTATTTGGAGATGAAAATCGAGATTACATCAAAATAGAAGATGTCCCTGAACACGTTAAATGGGCTGTGTTAGCAGCAGAAGACATTGATTTTTATGAACATCCTGGATTCGACATAGGTGGTATTATAAAAGGATTATTATACGAAGTTTTTAAAGTTGGTACTCCTAGAGGTGGCTCTACAATTACTCAACAGTTAATTAAACTTACATCGTTAAGTTCTGAAAGAACTTATGAAAGAAAGATTAAAGAGATAATTTTCGCTTTGCAGGTAGAGAGGTTATATTCAAAAGATCAAATTTTGGAAATGTATCTAAATGTTAGTAACTATGGTAGTAATGTTTATGGGATAAAAGCTGCTGCGAAATTCTATTTTGGAAAAGAAGTGAAAGAATTGACTTTGTCAGAGGCGGCTGTTCTAGTTCGTATTCCACAAAATCCGGTTTATAACTCCCCTACTCTCGCTCCAAATCCAGAGCAAGGTAAAGAAATGGCACTTGCTGGTAAAGCATATGTCTTAGAACAGATGGAAAAATATCTGGATAAAATTAATGATCATATCAAAAATGACGATGATATTATTCTTCAAGAAGAAATAGATGCTGCTAAAAGTGAGGAACTAGTTTATAGAGCACCAACTATTAATATAAAAGCTCCTCACTTCGTATTTTATGTACAGAAATTATTGACAACTCGGCCATATAATAATGGAGAACCTTTTTTACTTAGCGAAATACAAACAGGAGGATATAAGATTTATACTACTCTAAATACTGATATTCAGAAGATAGCAGAAGAAGAAGTGTTAAATGGTGTAAATACATATTCCCGTCCAAGAGGAGCATTCAATGGATCAGTAGTTGTTACCAAACCTGAGACAGGTGATATTTTAGCTATGGTAGGATCCAAAGATTACTTTGCTGATAGTGAAGGTAAATTTTTTGACGGTAAGGTTAATGTAGCAGATACACTTCAATCAATGGGCTCCACTATGAAACCAATTGGCTATTACAAAGCTTTTGAAATGGGTATAAGTTCTCCCGGGTCATATTTACCAGATGTAAAAATAAAAATTGGTAGCTATGATCCACCAAACAGTAATAACGCTTATAAAGGGCCAACTGTAAGAGCAACATCTAGAGATCAACTTAGAGAATCCAGAAATGCTCCTGCAGTAATAATTCTTGATGCAATTGGGCTCAAAACTTATATTGATACTTTAATAACTTTTGGTTATGACTCTATAGCTCAAAATCCTGATGCTTATGGTCCATCAATAATTCTTGGTGGTGGAGATGTAACTTTGATTGAACACGCTCAGGGTTTTGGAGTTTTTGCTAATGGTGGAGATTTGGTTCGACTCGATCCTATTACTAAAATAACTAAATATAATCCAGCGACAGGAGAGGATGATTTGATATATGAAAAAGTCCCAATTAGAGAACATATAGCAGATCAAAGAGCTATTTACATGGTGAATCATATTTTAAACTATAAAAATGGTGGGCCAGGAATTTCGATAGATGGCAGAGACCATGCTGGAAAAACAGGTACATCAGATATGCATAGAGATACGACTTATGCAGGTTATACTCCTGATTTTGTAGTAGTTGGCTGGAATGGGAATAATGACAACGCTCCAATGATTAGTTATTCTTGGGGTGAGAATGTTACAAAACCTTGGGTTGTTAGCCTGACTAAAAGAATTGCGCCATATTTCCCTGAAAAAAGACCTTTTAGTCGGCCAGGAGGGCTTATCTCTGGTAATGCCTGTAGTAATGCTAGCAATCAAAATCAAGATTCTACCATTGTTTGTGCTGAAACAGGTGGTGACTTACTTATCGAGGGACGTGTTCCACCAGCTTATATTTTTAAGAAGACTTTTCGTGTATGTAGTGATCAGCAAGATCATCTAGCAAGACAAATTGATGAGACAGTAGGAAAAGCTATAGATGTTCAGATCACAATATACAAGATGGTTTCACCTAGTTTGCAATCATTTCTAGATGCAGCTACTGCTTCAATGATTCCAACAGAATATTGTACAATAGAGAGAAGTCCTAATAGTGGAAATCCTTGGGCGATCTTTAATAGTCCAGTTGATAATGAAACTATTAGTGGTGAGACGATTAACTTTAATATAAAAGCGTATTCTACTCAGGGCTATCCTACTAGAATAGAATTATACTTAGGAGGTACTCAGATAGCTACTTCTACTACTATATCTTATATTAGTAGTTATAATGCAGCTAGTCTAGAACAAGGAATTTATCCATTACGTGCAAGAGTGTATGATAACACTGGATTATTCGGAGACACATCTATAAATATAACAATAGGTAGTAGAACTAATCCTTTATCAACACTCGCTGGTCCTGCGACTACTTCTGTTGGTAATCCTACAATTTATAATTGGAGTTATACTGGTAGCTTAATTGTCAATTCAAGTCAATTCCTTATATATAATTCTGCAAACCAATTAATAAGCCAAGTAGATATATTGAGTGGATCTTATACTTGGACTCCTACAGCTGCTGGTACTTACAGACTTGTTATCAAATCTGTGACAAATAATGGAGTTGTATTTTATAGTAATGAAAAATATGTAACTGTGAATTAGTCATGAGTCATTAGTATTTAGGTATTGTAGTTATGACTGTTTCAAAACCTTACAAAAAAAGAATATGTATTTTTCGCATATCATAATAACCGTTAATTCTGACCTATGTTGCTGAACCTAAACTTACTATTGATAATTATTTAAGTTAAGTTGTAAGTTAAGGTTAATTAAGTAATGGTTCAGTTCTGTGGAATTGAATCGATTTATTTATTACTCTTCTTTTTCAAATTTTTTCTCTCCTTCTCTGATCTGTACCTTGAATGTTTTCTTTAAACTTTGCTTTACAGTATTTATTGCTGTTCTAATTTCGTCTTCTGAAAGAGTATGATTTGGAGATTGAAGTATTAATTCTATAGTGATACTTTTTTTATTTTTTTTATATTGGTTCCTGAAAATATCAGTAATACTTATCTTTTGTAATACTTCTATTTTCAAAGAATTAATCTGATCAGTAATATTTTTCGTTTCTATATCTTCACTAATCCAAAAACTTAGTGCTCGAAGTACTTGAGGGTAGACATATATAGGTGTAAAAGCATTTTTTTCTGCAGTTTTGTCGGCTAGAAGATCAAAGTTTAATTCAAAGGCGATGCAGGGATTCTTGATTTCAAAATTTTCTAAAACCTGTGGATGTAAATAACCTATTATGCCGATTTGTTCTTTGTCTGTATAGATTAGAGCGCTTTTCCGTGGGTGAAAAATGGCTGCTTTTTTAAATGGAATTTTTCCATTTAAATTTATATAATTTACATTTTCTATGTTTAATTGTAGAAATAAAAATTCTAACTTACCTTTCACTATTCTAAATAAATTGTTGTTTTTGTCCGTATATATACCTCCTATGTACTTTGGCTGAAAATGCAACTTACTTGATTCGTCTATTTTTTTCAGGGCTATTTTTGAAATTTCAAAAATATCCTGTTTTTCAAAGTTAGGAGAATTAAATTTCATTTTCTCAATTAAGCTTGGTATTAGACTATCTTTAAAATAAGCAAGTTCTACAGAAATAGGGTTTCTGATTTTTAGATTATCATCTATTGATAAATTTGATTTTTCATATAATTCTTTGCCTACAAAACTGTAAGTATATACTTCACTACTTCCTGTTGATGCCAAGATATTTATTATTTTTTTCTGAACTGCAAATCTTTTATTTTTTCTAACTGGTGTCAGATCTCTGATTGGTAAGTCAAAAGGTATTCTGTCATAACCGTAAATTCGAGAAATTTCTTCTAGAATATCTTGATCAATATTTAAGTCCCTCCTAAAACTCGGAATTAATAATTTTACAATACCAGGCGATATCATCCCTTCTGATTTCTCTTTACCTTCAACCTGTATTCCGAAATTATTGAGAATGTGTATTATATCCTTTTTTTCAATTTCAATACCTAGAAATCTCTTTACCTTGCCTAAGTCAAATTTGATTATTTTCTTTTTTTCTGGTTTTGGGTAAATATCGATGACTTGAGAGGCTATCTCTCCACCCGCTAAATCCATTATCATATCTGCTGCCCTATTCATAGTTTCTATAACTAGATTAGGATCTAGTCCTTTTTCGAATCTGGTACTGGCATCAGTCCTGAGCCCAAGCTCTCTAGTAGTTTTTCGGATACTATACATCTCAAAATTCTCTACTTGTAAAATAATTCTCTGCGTAGTTGAGGAAATTTCACTATTTGCTGCCCCCATAACACCAGCTATACCAACAATTTTTTCTGTGTCAGAATTTACTAACATACCTTCTGTTAACGTTCTATTAACGCCGTCGAGAGTTTTTACCATTTCGCCTTCCTTTGCCTTTCGCAAGATTAGTTTGTTGTCAGCAATTTTGTCATAATCAAAAGCATGTAATGGTTGACCAAGTTCAAGCATTAAGAAATTTGTTATATCTACAATATTATTTATTGGTCGTAAGCCACAAGCTAAGAGCCTCATTTTTAACCAAAAAGGTGATTCTTTGACTTTTATATCACTCACTGCTAATGCAGCATAACGCAAACAATTTCGTGTATCTTGCACATCTATTGTTATCGGTAAGTCTGCGGTTTGGATTGGGTTCTGTGATTGCTGCAGAGGAACAAATTTGTGATTATTCTGTACTGCTATTTCTCGAGCTATTCCTACATGAGAAAAACAGTCAGGTCTATGTGTTAGAGCTTTATTCTCAATTTCTATAACTGTATCTCGAATCAGGTTATCAATTCTAGTTCCAAGTGGCGTATCATCAGGTAAGATATAAATACCAGTATGGTCTATACCAAGTCCTAGCTCCTTTTCTGAACATAACATACCTTCTGATTTTATTCCTCCGATTTCTTTAGTTTCTATTCTTACTGTTTCATTTGAGCTACTTTTGGATTTCGGATTATATACAAAAGCTTGTGGCAATGCTAAAGGCACTATATTCCCTACTTTAATATTCGTAGCTCCACAGACGACTTCTAATTTTTGTGTACCTGTATTAACTATAACAATTCTTAAAGAATCGATTTTTGGGTGATTTATAATTTCTATAATTTCACTAGCTATAATTTTATCTAACTCTTTCCCTATTTCATAAATTTCGTCAACTTCAGTTAATGATATGCTCATTCTCTCTGCTATTCGATTTACCTCATCGTTATCAAATCCCGGCACAAATTGTTTTAGCCAATTTACTGAAAGTTTCATAGAATAATTTATAAATAATAAGCTAAAATCAATAATCTATAAAAAAAATTTTTTTAATTCATATTATAATACACAGTTTTAGCGTGTAGAAATACATAACTTAATATAAGTCTTTGCTAGAGGCTTTAAATTTTTGAATTATTTAATAAATAAATTTAAAACTGCTTAAGAAATCTCAAATCACCACTATGATAGTAACGTATATCATCAATACCATATTTAACCATAGTGAGTCTGTCGAGACCAAATCCCCACGCAAAACCAGTATATACATTTGGATCTTTTCCTGCTTCTTTTAAAACATTTGGATGTATGGGACCACAAGGTATCACTTCGAGCCATTCTTTTTTGTCATATTCATTTTCTAATTTTATTTTTTTATATCCTGGCCTTTCCATCATGATTTCTAACGCTGGTTCTACAAATGGAAAGTATGATGGCTGGATCTTTATTCTTAACTTTTTATCCATAAAGGCTTCTAGAAATATTTTGAGTGTGCTTATCAAATGAGCAAGTGTGATTCCTTTATCTAGATATACACCCTCGATTTGATAAAATGTATGCTCATGACTAGAATCCGTAGCTTCATTCCTAAAGCATCTTCCTGGTACAATCGCTCTAATAGGAGGTTCTAGCTGTGATAATATACGATTTTGCATTGTAGATGTATGGGCTATAGCAATTTGTCCATCTTCTGTCCAAATCGTATCCCACATGTCTCTTGCTGGATGATTTACTGGTATATTTACAGCGGTAAAGTGATTGTAATCAGTGTCAATCTCAGGTGGTTCTATGATTTCAAAACCCATAGATTCGAATATATCTGTTGCTCTCCATAGCATTTGTGTGATTGGATGAATATGACCTACTTCTGGTGATATCCCTGGCTCTGTTACATCTATCCATTCTTTCTCCAAAGATTCGTTTTGGATAATTTTTTTTAGTTCTATTTCTTTCTCATCTAATTTGAGAATTATTTCTTGCTTTAGCTCATTAGCCTGTCTTCCAATTTCTGCACGTATGTCATAAGGTAAGTTTTTCAGTGTTCTCAAAATTTGAACAAATTTTGCTTTTCTACCTAGGTACTTAATACGAAGTTTTTCTAGCATTGGCATAGTAGTAAGTTTATCTATTTCTTTTAACGCTTCTTTTTGTATACTTGCTAGATTTTTACTGATTTTTTTATGGTTAGTAATGGTCATTTTGGTTAAAGAAGTTTTTGTTTCTTCGACATTATAGTAGATTTCAGTAGAATACTTTGTCACTTTTATATCCTGAAGTATTATAGAATAAATTTCACCAGTCTTTTTTATCAGTGTTCCTCCATCAGGTACACCTTTGTAACCCTCAAGTGTAACCATTCTGAGTGGTTTATCTTTGGGAAGATTAGGAAATACATAAAGCGCTTTCTCTCTAAGTTCTTCGTAGGATATAAATTCTGTAGTGATCTTTAAATTGTTTTTTAGAATTTTATTTACTCTTTTTTGTAGATCACTTTTTTCTATACTTTTTGATTTACCAAGATAAATAAGACAAGGCTTTTTCTTGTGGTTAGCTTTATGAGGTGTAATTTTATCGTTATGCAGTTTTAGCTCAGAAAGTGCCCAATCAATGATATGGCCAGCTGTATGTATTTGCATATTTTTATATCTTCTTTTCCAGTCAATTTCTAGAAAGCATGTAGTTTTTTCTGGTAAATTTTCTTTCAATTCAACATAATGTTTGATTTCTTCATTTTCTAACCGTACTTGTTTGACTGTGAAATTTTTATCTTTTATCACAATTCTTCCATGATCACTGGACTGCCCTCCTCCTTCTGGATAAAAAATTGTTTTGTCTAGTATTAATTTAGCTAACTTTTTATTTACTATTTCAATTTCTAAAACCTTTGCCTCTATTTCTTTTAAATACGAATCTGTTAAATAAACTAATTCTGTCTTCATGTAAATGATTATTGAAAATTATGAGTAGTATAGAATATTGGTTATATTTATTTCACGAATTCTACAATTTTGTTAAATGTCTCTGGATTATCTAGTGCTAGATTAGCAAGAATTTTTCGATCTAATTTAATATTTTTCTTGGCTAAAGCTGATATGAAGTCTTTATATTTCAAACCAAATGTAGATAATGCGGCATTTATCCTACTTATCCAAGTCCTACGAAACTGCGATTGTCTTTTTTTTCTATGAGCAAATGAATATTGTCCAGCATGCAGTGAAGCTTCTTTTGCTCTTTTATATAATTTAGAATAAGATAGTCTGTAACCTTTTGTACGTTTCAAAATTTTCTTATGTTTTTGTTTTTTTGTTGTACCTCTTTTTATCCTCATTTATAAATGATTAAAGAAATAATATTTAGTTTCGTAAAAATAATTTATACAAAGCTGACCACAACTATTATATACACTGTTATTCTCTGCACCATGAATATCAATGTAAAAACGCTTTAATTTTCTTTATTTGTGTTTTGTTGGCTAGTTTTTTCATACGTTTCTGTCTAGCCTTTAGGGCATGAGATTTTTTTGTTTTGAGATGAGAATTATCATACTGAGATCTATGCATAACTTTACCTTTTTTGGTAATTCTGAATCTTTTTGCTATTGCTTTATGTGTTTTAGATTTCTTTGCCATAGTTTTATTTACATAGTTTTATTTATTAGAACGAACAACTACAATATAATTTTTACCTTCAAATCTAGGAATATCGTCATATTTTATAATATCACTGAGTTCATTTAAAATATTTGTCATCAAATTCGTCATTTGTTCTTTGTTGATACGTCCTTTTGATTTTATCGTGAGTTTTACTGGATGTTTTTTAGATAAAAATTCTCTTACTACTTTTAATTTATGCTCTAGGTCACCTTTATCTATAAAAACTTTAAACCACATTTCTTTTTGTTCTATAGATTTTCGTTTTGATTCTTTTCTTTTTTTTTCTTGTTCATATTTAAATTTAGACCAGGACATTATTTTTGCCACTGGCGGTCTACTATTAGGAGAAACTTCGATTAGATCGAGTTCTTTATCTAGCGCCATTTTCACAGCTTCCTTTGTATCCATTTCGCCTAATTTCTCGCCTACTTCATTTATAACTAAAACTTTTGGAGATCTAATATAATAATTTCTATTGTATATAAATTGCAGATTTTTTTGTTTAGGTAATTTTCTACTTTGTTTATATTTAGCTATTTTTCTCTACTTTAATAAGTTAATCTCCTATTTGATTATACTGGTTTATTGGTGAAATTGTAAAGTAACTATAATATAAATTTCCTAACACAGAAAGCAGAAAGTCCTTATCCGCAAGAAATCCACTTTGTGGTTGCTCGAAGGTTTGTAGTACTCAGTTTGTAATTTGTGAAAATTGGAAAGTAGATCTGCCTGATTGCGTACACAGACACGGTTGCGCCTACGCAGAAATCACCATATATCTGAGGTAGATAGCTTCTAGCCTTGAGCTATGAGTTTTTTTAATTTTAAACTTATTTTTTAGTTTCTCAGTTTTCCTTCAGCAAATTTATAAATTCCTCCAGTTTGAGTAATCCTAGTTCTGGCTTTTCTCTTGGTCTTACTGAGATAGAATTATTATCCTCTTCTTTTGAACCTACTATGAGCATATATGGAATTTTCTCATCTTCAGCGATTTTTATTCTTGCTTGTAAAGTTTCATCTTTTTTATCAGAATCAATCCTGTAGCCAGAAATAGTCAATTTTTCTACTATAGAATCTGTATAGCTGTTATATTTTTTGGATATTGGTAAAACCCTTGCCTGTATTGGTGATAGCCAAATGGGTAAATTACCTTCAGTGTGTTCGATGAGTAAACTAATAAATCTCTCTAATGATCCAATAAACGTTACATGTATTACTACTACTTCTTTTTTAGTACCTGTGGAAGTTATATATGATAAATTATGTTTAATTGTCGAAAAGATATCTAGTTGTATACTTGATATCTGCCATTCTTTACCAAATATATCTTTTACAAATAGTTCAATTTTTGGTCCATTCTCGGTATATTTGTCATCTATTTCTATTATTGATAGTTTCAAAGACTCGACTACTTTTCGAAGTACATTATCCGCCCATTTAAATCTCTTATCTGTATTCTCTGAGTTAGTAGATAATTGAATAATATAATCTTTTAGACCAAATTTTGTCAAAATTTTGGTTGTTAGGTTGTATATGAATATTAACTCTTCAAATAGCTGTTCTTCTGTACAAAATATATTATTAGAATCAGCAGTAAATATTTTATTCTTTTTCAATCCATATAATTCATTGTTATATTCATTACGAAATAAATATCCAGTTTCATAAACCCTAATAGGTAATTCTCTGTAACTTCTAGTTTTTAATTTGTAAAACTGATAATGTAGAGGTGTAGTTTCTATTCTCAAAATATATCTCTCTTGATTGTTTTTAATTTCACCGAACTGAATATTTTCACTACCTAATGAGATGAATTCTGGCGAGACTGGGATGAGACAAGTTGTTTCTATTTCATCAAATCCTTGCTGTGATTTTTCTTCACGTAACTTATCTACGATAATATTTCTAACTATTTTACCTTTTGGTAGCCAAATAGGCAGCTCTATGTTGGCGTTTTGAAATATTTGGTAATATCCTAGTTTTGGACCCAAAATACGATGATCTTTTTGTTTTAAAATCTGCTGGGCTTCGAAATATTTTTCTAGCTGATCTTTTTTTATGAAACCTATCCCAAAAATTTTTTGCATTATTGGCCGTGAAGGTTTTCCTTTCCAGTAACCTTCTTCTATTTTAGTTAATTTAAAAAAACCAACATGTCCAGTTCTAGCAACGTGTGGGCCGCTACATAAATCAAAAAATTCTTCGCCAGTCTTGAAAAGGCTTACCTCGTTTGCTTGGATTTCTTCAAGTATTTCAGTTTTATATATTTGACCTTGATGAAGGAGTAAATTGTAAGCTTCATCCTTTGATACATTAATTTGTGTTACTGGTAAATTCTCCTTTGCTATAGAAATCATTTCATTTTCAATTTTTTTTAGATCATTTTCAGTAATTTTGTTCTCAACATCTACTTCATAATAAAATCCATTGTCAACTACTGGACCTATACCAAGCTTCGCATCAGGATATAGCCTAAGTAAAGCCTGAGCTAGTATATGAGCCATTGTATGGCGATGTTGTTCGATAGTGTATGGTTGATGCATAATTTGCTATACCTTTATTATGTTATTATATCATGAAAGATATTCCTTAGAAGAAAAACAATTCTATATGATTATGTCATTGAAAGTCAAAATATGCATTTCTCTATCAAACCTAAATCTTAAATATAGAATTTTTGGGTTAGAAAATTTTGGATTAGAAGATTTTGTAATTAAATATCCTAAATATGGTTCTATAACTTGAAGAATAGTCTAATTTGTTCGCTAGAGCCTAAAGATCCTAACATTTAACATTATAAAAATGTCTTTATACAACTCCGCTCGAACTTATTTTACCAAAAATCTTTGAAAAATCCAATCGCTCCGCCCCGCCGCCGTGCCGCTAAGCGGCACTGTCTCGCAGAAAAACTGCCTTTACATTTTTTGATTTTGCGCGCGCCGAGCGGCTCTGAATTAAAGCCTAAAAATCAATGGGCGGCTCTGCGAGCCGCCCACGAATTGGCCTCAAAAAAGTCGTTCAGTTTTGTAGTGGTGGGCAATAGAGGATTCGAACCTCTGACCCCACGCACGTCAAGCGTGTGCTCTAACCAACTGAGCTAATTGCCCTTTTATGCGCCTTTAGGCAGATATAACATTGAAACACAAAACTTCGTGTTTTTATGGATTTTTAATTTTTCCTTTTAATATCTTGTCAATAAGACCATATTCCTTTGCTTGTTGAGGTGTCATGTGGACGTCTCGATCAAAATCTCTAATTATTGAGGTTTTTGATTTACCTGTGTTTCTGGCTAGAATATCAGCTAGCAAATCTTTTAATCTTAGAATTTCTTTTGCTTCAATTTCTATATCAGAGGCTTGTCCTTGAGTACCACCTAAAGGTTGATGCATATGTATCATGGCGTTTGGTAGGGCAAATCTTTTACCTTTTGTACCGCTTGATAATAACAGACTGCCCATGGATGCTGCCATACCAACAGCAATTGTTGCTACATCAGACTTAACATGCTTCATTGTATCGAGTACAGCAAGACCAGCATATACTGAGCCACCTGGAGAATTAATATATACCTTTATATCTTTTGTAGAATCTTCTTTATCTAAAAACAAAAACTGGGCAATAATTGCATTTGCTATTTCGTCTGTTATTTGTGTGCCAATAAAAATAATTCTGTCCTTTAAAAGCCTTGAATATATGTCGTATGATCTTTCCCCTTCTCTACTTTTTTCTATGACAATAGGTATTAGATAGTCACTCATAAATTTATAATAAAAATTAGAAAATTCTCAGTATTTCTATCGGTTATTATGTATTGATGTCCAATCTTACCTAGTTAGCTATTATTTTGTTGTTAAATTCCTTCTGTATACAGTGAGATAATAAATTTATACATATAAAGAAATTAATAATTCAATAAAAAGAATTATTTATATTTACAATTTATAATTAAAGTAATGGAAATCCACTCTGATTTATTTGTTAGAATTTTATTTAATTTGCTATATTTTATGATTGCAATGGTCATTAGAACGTTATGTATTATGATATTCTCAATTATTATACAATAAATTATACAATAGGCTACGCTGAAAGCTAGTGCAAAGCTTGTAGTGCTTGAGTCATAAAATGTAAATGATATTATATTCAATTGTCAAGGTTTGAACTGCACAAAAAATACATTTTCACTTGCCGTAATAGTTAAAGGGACGATTGTTTTAGGAAATCTTTTTCCATCTAAAAATATTTAGATAAAGTTATATATAAAAATAAAAAAAAACTATTATATTTTGTTTACCTGGTTGTACTTGAGAAGTTTCTTCCTAAAGAAACAAAAAATTATACTAATCTCTACAATAATAGGAAAATATAGATTCATTTTACAATACTATGCATTTATTTTCAATAAATTCGATATCTGTAATGTTAGTCTCTGCTAATTCTTTAACTGTATATTTTTCTCATCCTAAATATTTTTTCTTTAATTTATTGTTAGAACTCTCTATATAACTAACGTTCTATATAGTTGGCTCGCATTACCCTCCTACAAACAAATTCAAATCAGTAAATATAATTGATAGGATTACGTGTTTGAGATACGAGTGTACGAAAACATCTTTAAGGGCACCGAGATTTCGAAATCTCGGTGCCCTTGAAAAGGCTTTATGGATGTTTTGAACATTCGTGTCGTGGGCAATTGAACTAACTGTTATATTTGGAAATTTTTCATATTGCTGGTATTACAGGCGATGGGCTGTATGCTTCTAATAACAAAAATGTCTCCTTTTGGAGACATTTTTGCTTGCACTTTTAACTATTTTTACTGCCTTTTGCTTTCGGAATTCATGCTATTTTTGAATTCCAAAATTACTATAGCAAAAAATTTTAACACTTGTCAAGTATACTTAAAGAAAATGTTGTAAAAATTACAATGATTTTTGAAATGCTTGTCTATCAATAGTTTTGGTGTCTATTTTTTATATAAAAAAACTATAAATTTTCATTTTTAGATGAATGAAAAAAATTTTTTGTGTCGAAAGGTAGTATATAATGCGATAAAAAGTCAAGTGTGTTTGGCTAAAACTCAAGTTGCTTCACTTTAAAGTTTAATTAATAAAAATTGTTCTAAAAATTTAATTATAATTGCTAATTCATTGGAATATGAAATTTGAATCGTTCATTATTATTATACTAAATGTAGGAAATAGTAAGCAGTACTTAGTATACAGAATGTAGTTAATATTAAGTCGGAAATAAAAATTAAATAATTCTAAATTTCTCTAGCGATCAGTGGAAAACAGATAGCTGAAAGCAAAAAATAATTTTAAAAAAATACCTGATTACCTACTTCGATATTGTTGAGGTCAGTCCAACCGCCATTGACTTCAATACAATATTTGGCAGGTAGATCTGAGGAATAACGCAGTGTTGTATTAAGAGGAGTAGTATTTTTATGTATTTTTATTATTTTTTTGTCCTGATTGAGAAAAATTATGTCAAGTGGAATGTATGTGTTTTTCATCCAGAATGATCTTATCTCTTCAGTATCAAATACAAAAAGCATGCCTTTGTTTAAAGCTAGATAAGTTCTATCCATGAGTCCAATTTCTCTACTGGCTGGTGTGTCTGCTACTTCTACTGAAATCTCTACAGTATCATTATTTGATTTAACTATAGTGAGAGGTATTGTATTATTCTGGCTTGAAATATAGCTGTCATTTTCATTTACAAGTTTATACATTAGATCAGAATTTGACATGATAACCAAAACAGATAGAATGGAGACAATCCCCAGAAATGGAACTAGTAAAAAAGCTAGTGGTTTTAATTTTTCAAGAATTTTTTTTATATTTTTTTGAGTCATGCTATTGATAGTTTACTGTAAATTGTATTGAGTATTCAAGTGAAGTTATAACTATATGGTTGGATGAAGAGTTTAGTAGTAAAGATAAATCAAAAGCCTAAAATGATAAACAAAAAGCATTTCGTAGTTTATAAATTTAGAATATTACTCATAATTAAGGTTTTTTATATTGTGGTATTGTTAACTATAAATTATTTTACTACCTTTTAATTCCAAGACTTTTTACTGTAAATTTTTCTTCTTAAATATATAATATTAAATTAAATCATTTTCTTTCAAAATTTTTAGAAATATAGTGTCTACTAAGTTTCCACATAATCGGCCTGCCATGTGGACAAGCATTAGGAAGTTTGCATTTCAGTAGATCACTCAGTATCTTGTAAGCCTGATTTCTATCTATCTTGTCCCCTGCTCTAATACTTCCATGACATACTATTGTGGCAAGTAATTTGTTTTGAAATTGTGAGATTGAGATTTTTGATTCTTCATGTTCGGTAATGTCATTAATTACAGCTCTTATCACCTTATCTATGTCAGATTTTGATATAAATATTGGCACTTCGTTTAATTGAAAAGTATTTCCACTAAGCTTTGAAATTGTAAGGCCAAATTTATTTAGAGATTCTAGTTGTTTTAATAAAGTTTCTTTTTCTAACCCCTTTAATTCGAATGTGTAAGGTAGTAGTAAGGGTTTAGATTCTATTTTTTTATTTTGCATTAATCTACTTTCGACATTTTCATAATTTATCCTTTCATCTGCTGCATGTTGGTCGATAATCAATATTTCATTTTCATTTTCGAAGATTAGATAAGTATTAAATATTTGGCCAATATATGTTGCACTATTTTTTAAGTTTAAGTTTGAAAAAGCAATAATAGATTCGTTATTTGTTTTATTAGATAAAATATTTTTTGTAAAATCAATACTTTTTTTTATTTGATTTTTTTTATTATTTAAATATTGGGGGTTCAGATTATTTATTTTATTTAATTTAGTGGTTTTATAAATGCGTGGAACAGTTGTATCACCTTTAGTTACGACGATATTTATAGCACTAGAATTAAAATTTACCCTCAGAAACTTCTGTAATGCTGTCTGACAGGCCTGTTTCACGCACTTATATAGTTCTGCAGTGTTAGTAAATTTCACTTCTATTTTTCTGGGATGTACATTTACATCAACTTGTTTTGGGTCTATAGAAATATAAATGAAATAAGATGGTTTTCTATCACGCGGAATAGATGATCCAAAAGCATCTTTTATTGAAACATAAATAGTTTTTTCCTTTATTGGTCTTTTATTTAAAAAAATATATTGTTTTGGTAAGTAATCACTTGCTAAACTCGGATTTCCTATATAACCGTCTAATTTGATTTTTGGTGAATTGTAAAAAATTTGTATTAATTTATTACTAATTTGCTCGCCAAATATATCTCCTATTCTTTGTAAATCATTGCTATGTAACAAATTCTTTATTTCTTTATCGTTATTGAATAGTTTAAAATTTATATCAGGTCTTGAAAGTGCTAGATTTATGAAAGTTTCATAAATGTGCTTATATTCTGTATTTACCGAAGATAAAAATTTTTTCCTGGCTGGAATATATTTAAAAATATCAGAAACTATAACTGTGGTACCTATATTCCTAGCTTTTGTTTCTTTGTTTATCGTTTTACCATTTGATACTTCTATTATGGTTGGGATAGAATTTTTTCTATAAGAATGGATTGTTAAATCAGCAACTGCCGCTATACTGTTTAGAGCTTCACCACGAAATCCTAATGATTGTATATTTTCTAAATCTTCTAATTTTGTAATTTTTGATGTAGAATGTCGAGCTATAGCTATCACTATTTCATCTTCTGGTATCCCTATTCCATCATCAATAACTGTGATTTTTGATAGCCCTCCATTCTCGATTTTCACAGTAATTGAATGGGCGCCTGAATCTATAGAATTTTCAACCAATTCTTTCAATATTGATGCTGGTCGCTCTATTACTTCACCTGCGGCTATTTTATTTATTAAATTGTGTGATAGTATTTTGATTTTATTCACAGAGAATTTTACTATGACAAAAAAATGTTACGTAATTTAATCCTATAAAAATTTACATTTCTAATTTATAAATTTTTTTCCTTGAATACATCATATCAAATTTTCAAAATTTACTATAGATGGTTTTAGTATAAAAATTTTCTCAATTTATTTTTTCAAATTTTTATTGATGAATTTCTTTACTACAAATAGTTCTTAGCTGGTTGGGAAAATTAAGAATTTTATTAAACCAACATAAAGAATTGACCATTATTTATATTATGAAATGAATGGTTAATGATACAAGTTATTCGTAACTTATCCACAATAATAATAATTTTTGTTCATTAAAATTATAAAATTTGGGTTTTTATTAACTCTATTTTGGATAGATATTATATTTAAAATAGATGTTTTATAAAATTCATTCTATTTATAATATACTTACATGAAAGATATGTTAGACAGCTAGATGTTAGTTATTATGGTGATTATCAGTGTTAATTAATTACGTCTTAAGATAACAATATTATAGTAAGTAGTTTTGGTAGATGATGGAAAGAAAAAAGTAGTAAACCTAGAGCTTTGTGGCTTAAGGTAAAAATAACAAAAAGCTCTTAGTCGTTAGATGCTGATTTAGTTCAAGCACCTAAGATTGAACATTAACTTATAAATATTAAATATTAAATATTAAATATTAAAGGTTTGATTTTGATGAATTGAACCTATTTATTAAGCTTGGTACGGGACTGTTCAGAAAAGTATTTGATTTATTATTAAAAAAATTGAACTGATAAATTGGGTATTTCTCTATACCTTCTTTTCAAAATTTTTTATTATCATAAATGCCTAATATAATAATCTACTTGAGCTGATACTACCTAATAGCACTTTTCTTGGTGGTCGCAGATTTCGGAGTTGAACATTCTACTTACTACTTTATTAGCTTTTATCACTAAGAACTTTTTAACCAACAAGGCATGACATCTACATTTACTTTATTGTTGGCAAATATAAGTGAATGTGATATATTTATCATTGACGCAAGTTACAAAGTTAATCAAAAATATAAATAAAATCCTTTTTGGTACCCCTTTAAGAATAAAATTTCATACTGTAATTTTATTTTTAATTTACTATATTATATATTAGTTCAATTATATTCATGTCCACTACTAAAGTAAAAAAATATAAATATACATTTTTTTATCCTGATTTTGAATATGGAGTTGACGAGAATACAGAAATTAAAATCAATAAAATAAAGGTAGATAAGCAGGGTGGTTGGTACAATGAAGGAATGGCTCAACTTGGATCGATTATAGAAAATGCTGGGTGGGAAGTTGATTTGGTTGATATATTATACCCTTATCCAAAAGAAAAGATTCTAGAAGAAATAGAAAAAAGAAAGCCAGATGTGATAGGTATTGGTGTGAGAACTGATGTTTATCAATATTGTGAAAAACTAGCAGGTTGGCTTGCGGGGAAAGGAATTCATGTTATGGCAGGTAGCTACCATGCGAGTTTATTCCCAGAAAAAGTCATTAACTGGAAAGGGATAGATTCATTAATCGTTGGAGAAGCAGAACTTCCTATGATGGAATTTTTGAAAAGATGGCCTAATCTTGGTGACTATAAGATAGGTAGTTTTTGGTTTAAAACAAAAAATGGGAATATTATAAAAAACAAACCAATTGGTTTAATTGAAGACTTAGACACATTACCATTGCCAAAGTTTGACCTATTTGATTTTGAAAATCTTTTGAGTTCTAGATCAAATAGCGTTATTGCTTTAATTACTAGAGGTTGTCCATATAAATGTACATATTGCTGGAATAATTATCATTCATCGATTTATCCAAAAGGTGTTAAGTATGTACGTTATAGATCAGCAAAAAATGCAATAGAATATTTGAAAGGTTTAATGAACACTTTCCCTAAAGTTGAACGATTTCGATTTTTGGATGATATATTACCTGTATATCAATCGTGGCGAAATGAATTGAAAGAATTGTACTTACGAGAAGTAAATATCCCTTTTTCGTGTAATTATAGGGCTAATTTCATGGATGAAGCTACAGCAAAATTCTTGAAAGAGATGGGGTGTATTTATATATTTTTTGGAGTAGAAAGTGGAAATCAAGAAATTCTAGATAAGGTACTAAAAAGAAATTTAAAAAAAGAAGTTGTAGTGAAAGCATTTAAGGCATGCAAAAAAGTAGGGATCAAAATAGGTTCTTATAATATGGTAGGTTTACCGTTCGAAACGCCAAAAACAGCTTTAGATACGATAAAATTTAACGCTATACTTAAACCAAATCACATTTTTGCGGGTATTTACTGTCCATATCCAAAGACAGAACTTGATGAGATGTCGATTAATGCTGGTTTTTATGATCCAGAAAAACCACGTAAGAAATATGTTAATGTACAAATGAAAGATTATAAAGAGGATATGATACTTTTTAATATGTGTTATTTTAGAGAATTTAAAAATATGTATATGATTGCATATATATTTCCAAAGCCCATTTCAACAATTTTAGAGAAATTTATTGACAGTATATATTATTCTAAATTAGTTCCACGAAACTTTTTAAGCGCCCTGAAGCTAAAGGTTAGAGAGGTAAGAGGAAATATTTATTATTATATCAAATACAATTTCCCGTTTTTATACAGAACAGGACAGCATTTGCTAGGGAAATAGAGCTAGAACTCGCTGCATCATACTCATTACTGGGTTGTTAAACCTTAGAGATGGCCATCTGTACAATTTATACTTTCGTATTTATTATTTATTTGAAAATTTTTTATCAAATTTTTGTATATAACATGAGGTTAAAAATGTGAAGGAGCTGCATCAAACTCGTTGTCAGTATTGAAACCTATAGATCTACAAGGAATCTTAAAATAGTCTGACCAAAATATCTATCCTTTCTGAAATATCTAACCTTTAACTTCATCATGAGTTCCGCAGTTAAGCTAAATTTAACTCAAAAACAATTTGTTTAGAGATTTACTTTTTTAATAAGATTCTATTGTTGTTTGTAATGAGTAACCTCGCCAATACCTATACGTTTATGGATTTGTATCCAGGATTGTATCGATAACACAAGATGATTTTTCTGAGATCGTCCTGTACATGACTGACATCTCACAAGTCCACATACCTGTTTGAGTTCACAATGGTAAACTTCATCTCCATATTAGATTTGTTATTCCTATTCTCTTGATAATTTCATGCTCTGACACTGAATACATATCCAAAATAGACTTGTTGCGAAATAAGCGAATTTGCCTTTATCTATAACATTTTTTAATAAAAATAAATTGTAACATGTACTTTCCAGTAGATTAGGGATTATTCGACATTTTTGTTACACAAAGGCTGTTTATTTCACAACGACTTTAATATGTTAATTCCATCTTTTGGCTCTATTTTTGGGGGTAATTATTACTTCATCTATAATTATTATTTCTTCTGTTCTAAGAACCTTATATCTAATTTCATCTCATACATATTTTTTTGTTGACATTTATATTATTCTAAACAATTTGATACTGCATTGTGTGATATTTCTACTGGTGACACTTTTGATGTAAGTAGTTTAACTTCTTCTATTTTATTTGTTTTTTCAACTCCGAAACTCATGTAAGATAGCAGCATTGTCGTGGTATTTATTAAGTGTTTTGATACCTACGTTTTAAGAATAGGTAATTTGATACTAAATTCACTACCCTGCTCTATCTGACTTTTTACCTCTACATCACCTTTGTGTGCTTCTATTACTTTTTTAACTATTGATAAACCAAGACCTTCGCCTTGTACATTAGTTACATTCGAGCCTCTGTAAAAGCGATCGAAAATTCGACATAAATCTTTTTTGGCTATTCCTATACCATTATCTTTGAACTTTATATAAATATACTTTTCATCCATGTCGGTTGTAATTGTGATATAAGCACCTGATTTTTTTGAATATTTGATGGAATTATCTAGTAAATTTTTCATTGCAAGAGCTAGGTTTACAGGATTTGCTTGTAGAAAGATTGGTTGTTTTTTGAAATCAAAATTAACTTGTACATTTTTTTGTTTTGCTTTCATGGCAAGGTTTTCATAAGTGTCTTCGAGCAAGTCATTTATATTTACTTTTTTATACTGGATAGAATTTTTTGTCTTTCGATTTAGAAATAGTAATTTCTCATTTAGTGATTCTAGTTTCTGATTCAAATTTTTGACAACACCAATTAACTTAGCATAATCTTTTGTACTCTTATGTTTAATTTGATCAAATACTTCTAAATTACTTTTGATTGTAGAAATTGGAGTGCGAAGTTCGTGGGCTGCATCCTGTATAAATTGTTCTTGTGATTTGAATGCCTCTTCTAGTTCATCAAGAAGAGAGTTGAATGATAATGTTAATGTTTCAATCTCATCAGAATTATGAGTAACAGGAATTCGTTTTGATAAATTTGTACTATTAATTAAACTAATATTTTTAGAAATCTCTTCGATTGGTTTTACTAAATAGCTAGCTACATAATAAGCTATCAGAGCCGATATTACTAATGTTGGCGGTATAATCATAAGAAGTGTATTTGTGTAACGCTTTATCTCCCCTGCCCTAATCTCGTCACCCATATTTTTCAAATTCTCCATATTAGGAGTTTCTTCTATGAAATATCTAATTATCGGGCGATTTTCACCAATAATCCTAATTTCCTCTTCTATTGGTTTTTTGGGTGTAACAACATTAAATATGTAAATAACCAAAGAAAATAATAATATTATTATAAATATCGTAGCGGTAAAGATTATTGTAAATTTTGTCTTTATAGATTGCATAAAAAGTAAAAGTCAAAAATAAAGGTCGTAAGGTATATATGGCATAGGCCAGTCATATGGTGCAGAGATGAAACAAATTATTTTAACTTACTTGTTAGCTTTCCATAACTTACAGCTTACTGTATTTTTGGTTGCGTGTTTGCTTTTTGCTTACTGTTGGCTATTTCAGTCTTTGGCTGAGGCCGATGTTAAAATTGCTATCAATTACTTCCTACTCTACCTTATATCCTATTCCAGCTATTGTTTTAATAATCTCAAAATTACTATCGCCTATTTTTTTTCTCAAATTTTTTATATGGCTCCTTATCGGTGGGTCGAGGAGGTCAGAATCCTCTCCCCATATATGTTCTATTAGCTCTTCATTTCTAACAACAATATCTTTTTTCCTAAGTAAATATTCTAATATGTTAAATTCTAATTTCGTCAGATTTATTTCCTTATTCTTTTTTGTTACTTTTCTTGTTTTGGGGTTTAATTCAAGCATCCCTGTTTTCAAAACCAAATCTATAACCGGTTTAGAACGTCTGATAAGTGCCTGTATACGGGCTAATAATTCTTTAAATTCAAATGGTTTAGTCAAGTAATCGTCAAAGCCGGAGTCGAAGCCTTTTAATTTATCAGTTAGTCCATCTCGCGCAGTAAGGGCTATTATTGGAATTTCGATTTTTTCGTTTCTTAAAAGTTTTCCGACCTCAAATCCGTCTTTTTTGGGTAAATTTAAATCTAGTATTATAGCATCATAACCATTTGCATATGATTTTTGATAACCAGTATTGCCATCAAAAGCTTGATCAACAATAAAACCTTTGTTCTCAAATCCTTTTTTTAATGCATTGTTTAGATCTTTTTCGTCTTCGATTATAAGGAGTTTCATATTGATAAATGTAAAACTTGATTAATTTTAGCATCTTTATGTGAAAATTATGTGGAACAGAGAGATAGTGAGTAGTTTGTAGTACATATTAGTTTGTTTAAATTGGGTTTTGGTAGGGTAAACTCCATCCTCTTTCATTTATTATCTGCTGTTAGCACTGCTTTTATCCTTCGAATACCTGCTCCAGAGCTTTCTTCTTTAATTATTTTAAATTTGCCTAATTCGTGAGTATTTATGACATGTGGACCACTACAGAATTCTTTTGAAAAAATTTCCCCCGTTTCTTGATCTTTTATAAAATATACAGTTACTAAATCACCGTATTTGTTTCCAAACTCCATTTCCGCTCCTATTTTTTCTGCTTCTTCTTTTGGCATGATTTTTTTTTCAACAGAAAGTTTTTTTTGTATTTTCTCATTTACTAAATTTTCTACTTTTGCTAATTCTTCTTTTGTTAATTTTTCATTATGCGAAAAATCTATTCGTAGTCTTTCATGGGTGATATTGCTGCCTCTTTGCTTTACATGATTTCCTAAAACTTGCTTCAAACTAGCCAACAATAAATGATGTGCTGTATGAAGTTTTGTTACTTGTTCTGACTTGTCTGCTAGACCACCTTTGAATTTTTTTTCTACTCCTTTTCTGCTTTTATTTTGATGTATTAGAAAGGTATCATTAAATTCTTTCTCTAAAGTAATCCTATCTGCCTGACCGAAATCATCTGGATCGTTGACTTGATCCTCTAATTCTTCTATTATCATTTCTAGCGGAAATCCATAAGTTTCATAGATTCGAAATGCATGACTGCCTGTAAGTTTTACCCCCCTAGCTGTTATCTTTTGAAGTTCTTTTAGTCCTCGCTCTAGAGTTTTCCGAAAATTAAGCTCTTCTTTTTCTAGTTCATTTAGAATTTTTCTTTCATTTAATTTTAGATGTGGGTATGTATCCCTGTATTTTTCAATAACAGTACCGGCTAAAATTCTAGTAAAATTTTCTTCAATACCTAAATTTTTTGCCTTTCTGACCATTCTTCTTATTAAACGTCTCAGTATATATCCATGTTCTTTGTTTGCAGGTACTACCCCATCAGCAATTATGAAAACACCAGCCCTGATATGATCAGCTATGGATCTAAAGTTAAAATTTTGGATTTCTCGAACTTTTAAGTCATCTATATCTTCATCTTTCCATTTTTTCCCAGAAATTTCTTCTATTTTCTTAATAATTGGGATAAAAAGATCAGTATCATAATTATCTGTTACGCCTTGAATGACAGACATTATTCTTTCGAATCCTCCGCCGAAATCTACATTATGGATTGGTAATTTCTCCCATTGCAGATTTTTATTCAATTCGACTTCGTCTGGCTTTGTCGAGACGAGTCTATATTCCATAAAAACGCTATTGCCAATTTCTAAGAAACGTCCACTATCATCATTTATCGCGTGTTTGCCTTTGAAGTCTGGATTTGTTAGCACACCTAAGTCGTAATACATTTCACTGTCTGGGCCTCCCAATTCACCTACTGCTTTACCTCTTTGCCACCAGTTATCATGCCTATCCAGCCCAAAAATTCTATAATCTGGATTTAGTATATCATAGGGATTTTCAGTATATTTTGCTTCAATTCCATATTGTTTGAATATTTTTTTCCATATACTGATTGATTCATCGTCTCGCGGAATGGAATCGTCACCCTTAAATACAGATACATAAATTCTATTTATATTTATAGAGAATTCTTCAACATACAATTTCATAAAGTTTTGTAATTGTTCTTCTTTGAAATAATCATTTAAAGACCAATTGCCAATCATTTCAAACATTGTATGATGTCTACTATCTCCAACTTCTTCTATATCTTCTGTACGAATACATCTTTGAAAATTTGCTAACCGCTTTCCTTCAGGATGTTCTTCTCCCATTAGATAATTCACTAATGGAAACATGCCGGAATTTACAAATAAAAGTGATGGGTCATTTATTGGCACAAGTGAAACATTAGGAATAATCGCGTGTCCATTTTTTTTCATGAAATTTATAAAAATATTTCGAATCTCTTTTGAAGTCTTCATTAGTAAAAATTGTAAATTTATTTCTTATTCACCATTATGTATAATGGGTTCTGTAATTTTAGTAAAACTATTATTTTAAAGGTCTTGTGAAGCTCAGAGATGATTTCTCCGTAGCTTTTTATGTTATGTAAAATCTTGTAAATTATACCACCTTTATTATTCCAACGGAATTGCGATTCTTTTAGATGAAGTGAAAATTTTATCTTCTCTTATTCCCTTAAACTTTCCTATCCTTTGTTTTCTAAAGCTTAAAAAAAAATTTTCAATTCCATTAAAATAGTTCTTTTACTATACCAAATTCATTTCTTTTAAGTGATGTATCCTGTAATGTTTGTAGCCTTTATGATTAAACTGTCATAGTTCCCTAAATCATCTGTGTAAATTATCTATCCTTACCTTAATAATAGCTAAAAAGTTTTTTCTAAAGTGATTATTAATAATTTTAGTGTAAACCTTATCATATTTTTTAAAAAGTTAAATAAATGGTATTTTACCTTTCGTGCCTCTACCTCATCTTTTTCTAATTCTCTTCCAATCAAAGTAGTTTTTATTAATTTTCACTTTACCATCAAATGATATTTCTTTTTTCAAGTTAAACAATTTGAGTTTTAATTTTTTGTTAAATGTATGAGATAGGTCTTCTAGAGATTCCAGTTAAAGTAGCGGAGAAATCCTCGTTGAAATACTTCAGAAAAAGTCGAAATTTATCTTCTGAAATAGAGTTTTTGGTATGATTGATTTTCATGGTCTAGTAAGTATTTT
>Ga0209101_1000694_pt1 | contig 27123 bp, 14 predicted proteins | sample ConPoolayeCmetaG_FD_185481 | JGI IMG/M metagenome (GOLD analysis project Ga0209101, IMG submission 185481) | Hot spring microbial mat communities from California, USA to study Microbial Dark Matter (Phase II) - Cone Pool mat layer C metaG... ...
CGGGCAACCACGAGGTGAAGGTGGAGTACTACGAGAACCGGGGGGACGCCCGGCTGGAAGTCTGGTGGCAGGGGCCGGGCTTCCTCCCGCGCGACCAGGACTGCGACCCCAATCAGTGGTGCGCCGAATACTTCGGCAACCGCCACCTGGCCGGCACCCCCGCCATCCACCGCAACGAGGGCGAGTCCCTCTGGCACGACTGGGGCTCCGCCGGCCCCGACCCCACCTTCCCCACTGATACCTTCAGTTCCCGTTTCACCCGCAACGCCACCTTCACCTGCGGCACCTACCGCTTCCACCTCTTCGCCGACGACGGCGTCCGTTTCTGGGTGGATAACGTCCTCAAACTGGACCGGTGGCGCGATCAGGTGGCCTCATATGACGTGGACGTGGCCCTCAGTTCCGGCCGCCACGCCCTCAAAGTGGAGCACTATGAGAACAGCGGCGGCGCGGCCATCCGCGTCTGGTGGGAAAAACTGTCCGACTGCCAGCCGGCGGTGGCGGTGGACTACGCCTCCACCCACTACGTCCGCCCCGGCGCCAGCGTGGACCCGACGGTGCGGGTGCGCGTCACCGCCGGTTACCTGGACGGCGGCCGGGGGGACAGTCTCTGGTTTGCCAGCGGTTCCGCGCTGGGAGCGTCCGGTATTCAGCCCATCTACGGCACCGTCAACGAGGGAAGCATCTATACCTTTGACGTGGTCAACAGCAGCGGCTTCCGGATGACCGCGCCGTCATCCGAAGGAACCTACGAGAGCCGCTGGCAGGTGAAGGCGGCGGGGAACTTCATCGCCCCCCAGGCCACCGTGCGGGTGGTGGTGGACGGCACCCCGCCGACCATCGCCATCCAGAGCCCGACGGCGGGCGCTTACCTCACCAGCAACCCGGTGACGGTGCGGGCCGTCCCGCAGGACGCCAACGGCATAGACCAGGTGCAGTTCTTCGTGGGCTACAACAGCGGCAGCGGCTGGGCCTGGCAGAACATGGGCTGGGACCTGGACGGGAGCGACGGCTGGAGTCGGACCTGGGATGCGGCCGGCGTCCCCGACCAGGCCGGAGTGGCCTTCTACGCCTACGCCTGGGACCGGGCAGGCAACGGCGCCGGGACGGCGATCTGGGACGTGGCCCTGGACCGCACGCCGCCCACGACGGCCATCCGGCCGCTGGCCGCCACGCAGGAGAGCACCGCCTTCATCGTCTGGTGGGACGGGAGCGACAACGTCTCCGGGGTGGACCACTACGACCTGCAGAAGCGGCAGGACGGCGGTGCGTGGGAGAACTGGCGCCAGGGCGTGGGGAGCCAGTACGTGGGCGCCTGGTTCATCGGGGAGATGGGCCACCGCTACGGCTTCCGGATGCGGGGGGTGGACCGGGCGGGCAATGCCGGGACGTACCCCGGCAGCGCCGAGGCGGAGACGACCATCAACTTCTGCTCCGGCGACGCCTATGAGAGCGACAACGGGTCCGATCAGGCCACCGAAATCGCCCCCGGGCAGAGCCAGGCCCACAACTTCTGCGGGGTGGACGACCAGGACTGGGTCAGGTTCCGGGCACGGGCGGGGCAGCGGTACGTGTTGCAGACCGGCGGCCTGGGCTGGACCAGCGATACCGTGCTGACCCTGTACGACGCCGACGGGACGACGGTGCTGGCGGAGAACGACGACATCGCCTATCCGGACAACCTGGCTTCGCGGGTGGAGTGGATTGCGCGGCGGGACGGCTGGCTCTACGCGCGGGTGCGGCACTACGACGGCCGGATTGCGGGCAACGCGGTCACCTACACCCTGTGGCTGGAGGAGGGATACCGGCTGTACCTGCCGCTGGTGGTGCGCTGGTAACCAGAGCCGGTAGAGTGCTCATGGATATTGCCGCTCTCCACGATCCGGGGAATTGTGGCCTACTTGCTCAATGTGCGCCACAGCTTCCCTACCCATAACCCCACTGCCAGGATCACCGCCCCTCCCACCAGCGCCAGGCTCACCAGAGCGATTTCATCTCCATCAGCATTATGACTGGTGGAAACCGGAACAACCCCGGATGCCTGTGCCGGCTCCGTGAACACGACCAGTAACAGGCACAGCAAAAGTATAATCACCAGACCTATCAGTCGCGCAAGCAGCGGATCCACCATCTGACCACCCCGTTAAGCGCCTGTCCGAAAAACGTAACTGACGCATCCCTATGCGTCGGTATAAGCGGCATAGGGATGCCGCTGGTACAGCTTTTCGGATAGGCACTAAGCGCCCGGGCGGTGGATTCAGGACAGCATATCATACCCCGTACACCCATAGCCGCTGCTTCGGCCATCCTGCGCCCGGGCATCCTGTCACCTGCTATGGGACCGGTACGCACCGGCAACTATAGGATACCACGGTCAGCAGCATCCCGCCGGACGGAGAGACACCGATTGCGCAGCGCGTGAGAGGCGCTTAACAGGGCGGTTATCCTACGCCTTCTATTCGTGGAGCATACGAACTGCTGACGCTACGTATGGCGTTGAATGAAGTCCAATGTCCTGGCAGCCACAAACTCCCACTCACCGTCCACGGTCAGGCAGTGGCCGGAGTTGTGCAGGGTGATCAGCTCTTTATCCCGCGAGCCGACACGCTCATAAGTGTATCTGGCACTATCGGGGGCAATGGCGGTATCCCTGGTGCTATGCACAATGAGCAGGGGGCAGGCCACTTGAGGCAGCAGGCGGCGTACCTGTCGTATCAGCTTCAACAACTCATGCGCCGCGAAGGCCGGGTCCTCATCATAGTGCCACAAACGCAGCTCCGCCTCAGGATCAACAAGATCGCTCTCCCCTGACTTAGGCTTCTTGGGAAACAGGTACTTGAAGACCGGGCTGAAGTAGATGAGCTGGCTGGCAACCTTGACGGCCGGTGAATAGAGCACCGCTGCCGGCAGCTCCGGATGGTGGGCAGCCAGATAGAGGGTCAGCAAGGAACCCATTGACAGGCCTGCCACACAGACTTTCTCACACCGGCCGCTCAGCTCGACAAACGCTTTTTCCACGTGACCGGTCCAGTCCGTCCACCTGCAACGGTTCATCTCCTCAACACTCGTCCCGTGACCCGGTAGCAGCGGCCCGTAGACAGTGTAGCCCCGCTGGTGGAGATAGTCCCCGATGAGGCGCATTTCAGGCGGAGCACCGGTAAAGCCGTGGATCAGCAAGACCCCGGTAGCTCCGCCTTCAAGGTAAAAAGGCGATGGATCAAGATGTGGTTGTTGTGGCATCGTTGACTCCCCCCACTATCGCCGATTCAGTATCACACCTGCCAGCCAGGTGACAACTCACGCAACAAAGCGCTGTCCCCTATTTCACCGACCCTGCTAACCCCAGTGCACGGAGAGCCGATGCGGCCGCCTCGCCGATGGTCTGGATCATCATAGTGCGATTAGTGATAGCCTGACGCACAGCGTTCTGATGGAGTTCCCAGATAGCCAGGTCTACCACACCGCTGGCCTCCACCGGTACCACAACGGTGGTATCACCGTCGAAGCTGATCCTGGTGTAAGCACGCAGCGAAGCCTGGGCCTCGGCGGGCACATTGTTCTTGAGGGAGGTTTTAATATCATCTGGTGCTGCGGTATACGTACACACCTCCAGTTCCGCCACGTCTTTGACAAAGGTATTCACCTTCTGGGCCAGCTCGCTGGCAAAATTCCGTACCGCGTCTTGTAAAGTCACTTCTGCCATTGGAATGCCTCCTTATAAAATACGACTACAAGGGAAAAAACCGTAAGGGCGCAGCGGCGCTGCGCCCGTACCCTGCGTAGCAGCCCTGCGCCCGTACCCTGCGTAGCAGTCCTGCGCCTGTACCCTGCGTAGCAGCCCTGCGCCCGTACCCTGCGTAGCAGCCCTGCGCCTGTACCCTGCGTAGCAGCCCTGCGCCCGTACCCGGCGTAGCAGCCCTGCGCCCGTACCCTGTGCGCAGGCCGACCGCTGGCCGAAGGCCCAAAGCGGGCGACGAAGGGACGATTGATTAATCGCCCCTTCGGCATTGGGTAGGCAGTTACGCCTGCAGTCCATGTTGAAGCTGTGGCCACGATTTACGCAGCTCCGCCAGCACATCCCGGACAAATCTCCACACTGCCGGCAACAGCAGCACCTGCGCACCCGGGATGCTCGCCTTAGCCGCTATCTCGAACGCGCCGGCCACGACAATTGTTGCCACGCGCACCAACGCCGTACGCGACTCAAGCGCCAGATGCACTGCCTGCTGGTGGAGGTCCCTCTCCTCCACAGTCGCAGTGGAGCGCCACCAGGTGTCGAAATCTCCCATCCAGCTTACAGCAGTACGGCCGATCATACGCCCACCCCGTACAGTCTCCACATGCGCGTAACTGCCGACCAGCTTTTCTACCTGCTCAACAAACGCCACCCATTGAGCGTAACTTTGCCGATCCTCAAGAAGGCCGACTGATAATCTCTGCTCAAAGCTATACGCCTGGGCAGCGTGCACTGCCTTTAACAGCTCCGCCCTGTACACAGAGAGCTTGTCGGATGTGGCGGCATAAGCGATTTCCCCTTCGGCAACCAGGGACTCCAATTCACCTTTCACACGCTCCAGGTCCGCCAGGGCAAACTGGAAGCAAGAGGCCCGATCGGCCAGGATAGCCTGAGCCTCGGCCAGAGTTTCGGGCAAAACGACGTGCCAGGCAGGCGTCGTTGCCCCGCCCTCTCCGGCAGCAAAAGAGGCTACGGGAGCGGCCTCTATCTGCCATACCCCCAAAGGGTCCATACCTCCTGCCGGAGCCAATCCGGAGACGGTGAAAAGATGCTCGCTCATAAGCAGATTTCAAACTACAGCTTCAGGCTTTTGAGCAGGCCGGCAGCCAGCTCAGCCATGGTGCGGAAAAACTGGGCACGATTGGCCTGTGCCTCTCGCACCATATCGGCATGTATTCTCCAGAGCACCTGGTCCACTTCGCCGCTTCTCTCCGGCACGTACACTTCCATATCACCATCGAAGTCAACTCTGGTATAGGCACGCAACCTCCTGGCCTGGCCGGCAGTGTCCTTAACCATGGCATCGAGGTCATCCACGGAATAGGTCTTTACCTCCAGCGTGGCGATCTGCTCCGCCGCCTGACCCAGCGCCGTGGCGAGCTGGCTGGTGAACTTTTTGATCGAATTGCCCAGGCTTTCCCACTCATCGCGCAGGCCGAAGGCGACCTCGACCATCTCCGCAGCTTCAGCAGGTGAGGCAACCCGTGCCTCACCAGGCGAGGCAACCTGTGCCTCACCCTCAGGTATGGAAAGCACAGGCACATGGGCAATCTCCGGGCGCGGTGGCGGTTCCTCGCCTGGACTGGCAAGAGGGAGGCGCACCGCCGGGTCGCCGATGATGACGTAGGCGCGGGCGTCATTGTTGGCGGTCCACAATCCGGCCAGTGTCAGCTCATCCACCTTAGCGCCAAACTCCATCTCTTCGATCAGCACAGTCAGGTCTGAGGCTATCTCGGCATAACGGTCGTTGAAGTACTCCACGGCCCAGCCCACCGTTGCTCCTGCCATCAGGCGTCTGAGCGTGCTTTCGAACACGGTGAGCTGTTCACCGGCCCGCTCCCACAGGAAAGAGTAGCTCCAGGCCCTTTCCACGTGCCCGATCACGGCCAGCATGCCACCTCTGGGGTGGGCGAGGAGGCGGCGGGGTAGACGGGACACGAATGCATAGGGAGCTATCTCAGCGCGCCCCCCAGGAATCCGCCTGGCGAACTCGTCCAATCTGGGGGTGCCGGCGCCATAGCAGGCGAAGAAGAATGCCATAGAGCCGAGCAGATGTGCATCGCCGGCGATGTCGTCAGCCGAAAGGTAGAAATCCTCGGGGATCGGCCCCCTGTGCCTTTCCGGCCCGGGCCAGTCCTGACACAGGATTGCGCCCTGATGCGGCAGTTGACGCCGGTCGCCGTTGGGGAAGCCCATCCCGTGGCCAGCGGCGTAGACCAGCGCGGGGGCATTTTCGCCCCCCAAAAGGCTGTTCAACCGCCCCTTGGTCGCACTCTCCCCAACCCAGCTCTGCACCTGCCAGTCAGGCTGAGCGGCGGACATCTTCTGAGCCAGCGGTTTGACCATATGGTCCGCGCTCAGCTCAGTCGCCCGATCACCGGGGGTGCGCACACCGAAGAAGGCAGCCCGGCGGGGCAGAGCGACCCTGCCGGTCTCTGCCTCCACCACACTGCGAGCATAGCAGGCATACTCCTCCAGCGTATCGAAGCAGATACGACCCACCGCGTACTGGACGTCGAGCTGATTCTGGAAACGGTAGGGTATGGTCTCTGGGTCGCCGACAATGAGCAGATAATAAGGCACAAGGTCGGGATCCACCGGTCCCGGACCGGCGCCGTGGCGGGCCAGAAAGCTGTTTTTCGAATCGCCGGGGCGGTAGCCGTCTGCGCCGCTGTACTCACGGTAACGCTCGCCGGCCTGTTGCTGACGCAGTGCCAACAGCTCACTCAAAGCCTCGCGGATGGCCTGGACCCGTTCGTCCTTCGCAGCGAAGATCACCCCCCAGCCGGCCTGTGCCAGGTCTCCTGGATCCACGCCCCCCTTTACCGCCCAGTGAGCCAGGCGACGCTGCTGCAATTCGTTCAGCAGCCCCCGGTCCACCTCTTCTCCCGCGATGGCGGCAGCAAGCTGGCGAGGCGTCATAGGCGGCAGCTCATAATCACCGCTCGCCCCGTTAATGCCGTTGAAATAAAGATACTCTTCCATTGCTCCCTCTGCCAAAAGTTACTCGCCGAACGGATCTACGGTCAACTTCCTCTCCACAGCCTCGCCAGCCAGATAGGCCCAGGACAGGGCCCACACATCCTCAAAACGGACCGGATAGCGCCTGATACTCGCGTCACGCGAGCCGGTGGCGACATATCTGCCATCCGGGCTGAAAGCCACGCTGCGCACCATGTCAGAGTGACCAGTGAGGATGGCGATAGCCTTAGGTGGCCGCCCGGCCAGGTCCCACAGGCGGGTTGTCCGATCCCACGATGCACTCGCCAGATACCTGCCATCCGGGCTGAAGGCCACGCTGTAAACGTAGCCATCATGTCCTTCCAGCACATGAACAGTGGTGAAAGCTTTCATATCCCACAGTCGGACTGTGTGATCCCAGGCTGCAGAGGCCAGATACCTGCCGTCAGGGCTGAAGGCCAGGCCAAACAAGTCATGAGTGTGGCCGGTGAGGACCTTCAGCAGCGCACCGGTATGGGCGTCCCACAGGCGTATGTCGTTGTCTGTAGAGCCGGTGGCGATGCGGGAGCCATCCGGGCTGTAGGCCAGCGCATATATTGCGCCGGTATGACCATTCAAGCTAAAGACTACCTGGCCGGTGTTGAGATCCCATAGCAGAGCCGTTTTATCATCGGCAGCAGTTGCCAGATAGCGCCCGTCCGGGCTGAAGGCCAATGCGTCAACCTCATCAGCATGGCCGGATAGCGTCATCACAGGTGGCCCGGAGAGGGCAGCGGTATCCCACAAACGCACCAGCTTATCGGCAGAGCAGACGGCCAGATATCGTCCATCAGGGCTGTAGGCCACATCCCACACGGTACTCTGGACGGAAAGCGTGGTCACAGCCTCGCCCGTAGCAGTTGACCAGATGCGCACCGTGCCGTCAGACGAGCCGGAGGCCAGGAAAGCGCCATCAGGGCTGTATTCCAGGCAGTTTACCGTTTTACGATGTCCGCTGAGTGTGGAGACGGCGGCGCCCGCCGGGGGTCTGGTGTCCCAGACGCGTATCGTCTTATCCGCGGAGCCGGAGAGCAGAAAGCGCCCGCGGGGATCGAAAGCCACGCCGTTGACCGGGCCGGTGTGGCCGGTTAACACCGCAACGGCGTCACTCTTGCGCAGGCTGACATCCCACAGGCGCACAGTGGCATCGCGGGAGGCGGAGGCCAGAAAACGCCCATCAGGGCTGAAGCTGAGGTTCATGACCTGATCGGTATGGCCTATCATGGTCACCAATGCCTCTCCCGTGCTCACCTTCCACAGACGAACGAGCCTGTCATCGGAGGCGGTGGCAAGGAGCGTACCATCCGGGCTGAACACGACGCTGTTGACCCCACCGGTATGGCCAGCGAGAGAAAGTAACGGGAGTACCAGGGGCACTTCAGCCTCGTCTTCGATCACAATTTTCCACAGACGTATCCTCTGATCCCACGAGGCAGTGGCAAGGACATGCCCATCGGGGCTGAAAGCAACGCCACGCACGGCCAGCGGGTGTGCAGTGATCGTGTACACAGCCGTCCCTGTCGAGAGGTCCCAGATACGGGCGGACCTGTCGTAGGAGCCAGAGGCCAGGTAGCGCCCATCAGGGCTGAAGGCCAGCCCGGCCACCAGACCGGTGTGGCCCTCCAGCCTGGCCACCTCCTGACCACTTGAGACATCCCAGATACGGATGGGGGGATCACCGCCGCTGGCCAGGCAGCGGCTATCAGGACTGTAGGCCAGTCCCCAAATCCAGTTCTCCCCACCTCTCCCAGGCACACTAATGGTCCGTATCAGGCGAGCGGTGGCCGCATCCCACAGCAGAATCCGGCCATCGGCCAGGCTGGCAGCCATTGTAGAACCGTCAGGGCTGTAGACAACGCTGGCCACGTAACCCATCTCTCCCCCTTCCAGCCGACGGGCAGGATAGAAGTCGGTGACGGCCTGGCGCAGTGCGATCTGGGCCTGCGCGGTGTTGGCAGCCTCGACCGCCATCTGGGCCATGACGATACTTTGCTCCTGGTTGATCGTGCGGTAACGCATCGAGTTAGAGGCCCATTCCCTGGAGCGGGCAACGCGGCTGGCCCGATAGGCGATACCGGCCAGCGCGCTGACCACCAGGATAACGATAGTAGCAATGATGGCGCCGGCGATCTGGAGATTGCGCCTTCTGACGCGGGCCTGCTCGGCCTGATGGGCAGCTTCCAGGAATTCCTGCTCATACGGCTCGACCTCAGCAGGATGGGAACGTGCCCAGGCCAGGGCTTCCTCAAGAGTACGGCCACGATAGAGGATGCCGGGGTCTCCGCTTTCCTGCCAGCGGCGGGCTGCCAGGCGGAGTGGCGTCTGGCGCGCAAGCTCCCATTCCTGATTGGAACGCAGGATCGGGTCTATCAGCCGGTCATGGGAGATTTCGTACCAGTGCGCGCCGGCCCGCAGCTCAGCATGGATGAGGAGCTGCGCCTCCAGGCAGTCCACGGCTACGTTGGGAAGCCCGGCAGTATCCCGCTCGCCCCGCCACACCAGCCCACGGGTGCGCATCGGCGTGATCAACTGCCGGCCGAACCAGTGACGTAGCTCTCGCTCGCTGACTCCAGTTTCCTGCACACAGCGGGCCAGCCCCCGCTCGTAGAAGTCTATCAGAGCACGATCAACGTCGCCGAACTGCTCAACCTCGTGCCACTGGATCGTATAGTCTTCCTGCTCAGGGAGGCTCTCCCACAACTGGCTGCACACGACCTGCAACTGGACCGGCTCAACGAATGGACCCAATACCTCCTCGCCCTCCAGCCAGGCCTCAGCACCGCCGAAGTGCTGAACCTTGATGCGGCGCAGGTTGTCCACCAGGCGCTCGGCCACACCCTCCTCAAACGGGCAGCCGGCGTTCTGAGCCGGCCTGCTCACCGCTTCCAGCGCGGCATCACGGTCGAGACGTTCCATGCGGAAGCGCGTGCGCAGGCGTCTGGGGAACAGCGAGGCATAAGGATCCAGCCCGGCCACGCGTTCTTCACTCATCGCCAGGAGCACACCCAACGATGGTATCTCATTCAGCGCTTCTACCAACTGTTCAAAAAAGCCGCGTATATCCCGTGCCCGCTCCCGATGCCTGGTGAAAATCTCCTCAAACTGATCCACGATCAGGATCGGTGGCCTGCTCTCCCAGTCACCTGCATCCGTGTAGTAGCGAGCGAGGAACGAGGAAAAAGTTTCCCCGAGCAAAGCCGTCGGCGGCACATCGGTGCCGGCAAGGCCCATCAGAGCACTGAACACGAAGATATTTTCCACCTCGTCGGGCCTTACCCCGGGCGGCGGCGCGTTCCCTACCCGTGTGACCGGCAGCGGATTGAAACCCTCCTCTTCCAGGCCAGGGATGATCATAGTGTTGATCAGAGAGGTTTTGCCGGCGCCAGAAGGAGCGTAGAAGAGGACCACCCGCTCGGCCAGGAGCAGCGACAACAGCTCGCGGGCCTCACGGCTGCGCCCGTAGAAATTGGGGCGGTCGCCACGCTCGAAAGGACGGGGACCGACATAGGGGTTGTTTTTCACCGGCTCAACGCCTCCCAGTACTCACGCAGCTCCGCCACAAACTGCTGCACGCTACCCCAGAAAACGTTGATCTCAGCATCCTGAAAATAGTGATGCAGGAAATTACGCACCGCGGCAGTGTCCGTACTGCTGTGGTCAAGCTCCAACTGCACAGCCACATGTTTGAATTTGCGCCGCTGTTCTCGGGTTGCCACCAGCCCGCGCAGAATGACGCGGAACTCCCAATCGCTCAGTGCATAGCCAAGGAACACCAGCGAACTGTTGGAGAGTGCCGCCCAGACGCAGGAAGGGATACGTTCCATCTCAGCCGAAATACGCACCAGAAAGTCCAGACAATCATCTTCAGTCAGCACCAGCGAATTGGCGTCCTCATCGCTGCCGAATAAGTGATAGACCAGAGGAGCCTCCGGGGTCGGGACATACCCCGGATCCTGCTCGAAAATCGAGGGCGCACCGCTCAACGCGTCACTCCAGCGGCAGATTTCGCGCACCGGCTGTCTGCCCTGTGCGCGTAATGCCTCGCTCATCAGGCTGTTGAAATCGGTCGTCAGGTAAACGGGGAGGCCCAACCCGGCCAGCACGCGATAAGGATCGTTCGGATCGCCGGCGCTAAAGTTCGGCCAGCCGACGGCCCGGATCAGCTCGCTCAACGTGGTATACCTGCCGGCAGGCCTCAACTCCTCCGGCAGCCTGCTGACGAGTTCCTGCTTCATAAAATCGAGCAGTTCGTAGCGGGGGAAGTCTGCTCCCTGATTGCTTGCCAGATACTGCGCCACCCGGGTCAGGTTACGTCTGTCAGTGAAGGGATACCCGTGCAGCCCGGCCCACGCCTCAGCGATTTCCTCGTACTGCGGCAGCCACCGGGTCTGGACACGGTGACCGATAATGGGAGTACACTTGCCCTGCTGGATCATACGGACCAGGCCGGTCCAGAACACACGCGGATTCCTGTCACCTAAAACCTCGCCACGGGAGTCGGCCTCGGCGCCCCACAGCCGGCCCGATTTCAGGCGCATAAACAACACAGGCACACCTGCATCGGGCCGACCAGCGGTGAGCAGAGTGCTGCGCGCCTCGTTCATCGCCAGGTCTACCTGCCCATGTTCCAGAAGCCGCTTATAAAAAGCGAGGCTGAATTTCCGTCCGCTCTCGACCGTCACCACATCCTGCATCGCCACCACCGCCGGCACGCCCACAGAGACCAGGCGTGGGGCCAGCCCCAAGAAAGCATCGGCGGTGGCACGGGTGGCCGACTGGCAGGCGACCAGGAAGACCAGACGCGGACGCACACCCTGGCGGGAGAGCATGCTGGCCAACATCTCGTCGGTGATCACAGCGGTCAGACCCTGCTCATCCTGCAGATACAGCGCTGCCTGTCCGCGCCTGACGTTGAATGCACCGTGCCCCAGGTAATGGAGTATGTGGTAACCAGCGCGTAACTTTTCCTCGATACACTCCAGGGTCACAGGCGGGGGCAGGAAATCGGCCAGCACAAGGTTGGGGCCTACAGCGGAGAAAACGGCGCGGAGGCCGGCCTGCTCGCTCTCCAGGTCCACAAGGGGCAAATTGTAGCGCGACTCCAGGTCCGAGGGAGTGGGGATGGCGACCAGGACGCGTACAGGCCGCTCCTCAACCGGACCACCCCACGGCAGAGCAACAGGGAGATAACGCGAGAAAGGGGTATGAGCCTGAGCGGAGAGCATGGCCCTCTCGTCGTGCAGCAATTCCCACGGGAGGGTGTGCAACTCCGCCGCGGCAGGGTCTATGCGCAGATGGACACGACATCCGGGGCACTGCCCCCAGGCCCTTTCCCACGCCGCGCGGATACGGACATCGCCCAACAGGCTCTCAAACAGACGGCGCCCATCGGCCTGCGGATCGCCTGAGGAGCACCAGGGCAGGATGTTACAGGCGAGGTAACCACGGGGAAACTCCTGTTGCCCGCCCGGCGTGCTCAGCGTCAGTTCGACCGGGTAACCTTCGCCGTCAGCAGAACGCTGGAAGATACGTATCTCCAGATCGGCGAGCTCCTCCCCGGCAATGCCATTACCTGTCATGTTTCACCCGCCTCTTGACCCGCCAGCTTCGGCAGGCGCTGGTAAGTATAGCACAATACCGGGGCGGCGCAAACCTCAGCACAGGCCTTCATTCCGTCAGGCCTGCAGGTCAACCACTCTCAGGTGTAAGTGAGGGCTCCGGCTCCAGAGTCGGCTCAGGTATAGGCGCCTCAGTCGGTACAGATTCAGGCGTATCTACTGGCACAGGTAGAGGCGTATCCGTGGGCACAGGGACAGGCGTCGGCTCCTGGGCAGGAGCAGCAACGAAAACCTGCACCCGTGCCTCAACACGGCCCAACTCGCCGCTGAAAGCCGTCACGCGCAGAGTATACAGTCCTGGGGGCAGATGAGTGGTATCCCACTGGGTCAACAGGCCGTTCTGTACCTGCGCCAGGTGCGGCCCACTGATCCAGCCCCAAACCTGGGGATCGCTTCCGGCGCCATAATCCGCCTCATAATGCTGAAAACCCGGCAACTGCACGGTCCCGTAAATCGGCACGATGCCGGAAACAGTACCACCGTTTTCGGGGTAAGTGATCGTCACCAGGGGGCGCTCAGTATCCGGACTGCATGCCTGGCGGGGAGCCAGAGGCAGCCCTTCGAAATAGTCCGGGTTCGCCTCAAGCTGCACCCGTGCCCACTCCCACCCCCGCTGGTCATCAATCACAACCATCAGGCGCTCGACTACCTGGTCCGGGCAATACTCATTTGCCAGCAGGCCCGAAAGGGCATCAACCCGCACCACCTGATACCAGTCGTGCGTCTCGTCCAGCGGTGGCTGATTTTTAGCGAACAACTCCTGCTTACGGCGAGGACAGAACGGCGTGGGCCGGGCGCCGGAATCGGCGCATATCTCATAGCTGACTATACCAGACGGCCGCGCAAAATCCTTTACCGGACGATCTGCGAGCGCAGCTTCCATAAAATTATGCCATATCGGCCCGGCACCGCGCACACCAGACACGTTATACATCGGCGTGTTATCCGCATTGCCCACCCATACCCCTGTGACCAGATCAGGCGTATAACCGATGGCCAGGGCATCCCGGAAATCAGTTGTGGTGCCCGTTTTAACCGCCGCCGGGCGGCTTAGCTCGAGCACACTGGGGCAGGCAAAAGCCTTGCAGCGCGCCTGTGGATCGGCCAGGATGGAAGTGATTAAATAAGCATGCTCAGGTGCAAGCACCTGCTCTCTGGGCGGCAAAGTATTATCCACCAGCACATTGCCCTTACTGTCCTCAATGCGCAGGACAGGCGAGGGTCTCACGCGCGCGCCACCGTTGGCGAAGGCAGCGAAGGCAGCGGTCATTTCCAGCAACTTCGCCTCTCCACCCCCCAATGTGAGCGACAAACCGTAGGCAGGGGGATGGTCAAGAGGATAATCCGGACAATACAACTCAGGATGTACCAGCGAATCAACCCCCAGCCGGCCGGCCATCTCCAAAAGCCCATCCACACCCACAAACTGGAGCGCCTCCACAGCGGGCACATTGTAAGAATTGGCCAGCGCATCGCGCAGAAGCATCGGGCCGTGGTATTTGCCATCGAAATTAACCGGCACATAGGGAGGATTGGCCCCGTCTGGGAACTCTGTACGCACGTCCCAAAGCAGAGTGGCCGGTGTCCAGCCCCGCTCGAAAGCGGCCACATAAGTGAGCGGCTTGATAGCGGAGCCGGGCTGGCGACAACGAAGCGCAACATTGACCTGACCGTCAATCTCCTCGTTATAAAAATCAGCGGACCCGACCATAGCCAGTATGTGGCCGGTAGTCGGGTCAAGCGCTACAAGAGCACCGTTAGTAGCATTACGTTCTGAGAGCGCAGCCACTCCCTCACGCACCGCCTGCTCTGCCAGCTCCTGCAGGCGAGGGTCCAGTGTGGTATAGATGCGCAGCCCGGGGCCACGGTACAACGCCTCCGGCCCGAACATCTTCTCGACAGTCTGCCGCACGTAGACTACAAAATGCGGCGCCGCGTTCAAATCAAGACGGGGGGCTTTAAACTCATAAGCGCGCATCTCGGCCACCGCCAGCGCCGCCTCAGCATGGGTGATATACTCATCCTCGATCATCAAGGCCAGCACATCAGCCTGGCGGGCCAGGGCCCTATCCAACCCTCCTCCAAACGGGTCATAGGTGGCAGGGGACTGGGGGAGGCCGGCCAGGAAAGAAGCCTGCGCCAGCGTCAGATCGGCTGCATCCACACCAAAGTAGGTCTCAGCGGCAGCCTGGATACCATAGGCCAGATTGCCGTAATAATTCTCGTTGAGATAAACCTCCAAAATCGTCTCCTTAGGGTAGACACGGGTCAGCTCGGCCGCCAGCACTGCCTCCTTGATCTTGCGCCAGGCCGTCTCCTGCATCCTCTCCTCCGGGTCGAGGAGGACATTACGGGCCACCTGCTGCGTGATCGTGCTGCCTCCGGAGACGATTTCCCGCTCCGAGAGATTATAATAGAGCGCTCGCAAGATAGCGATGGGGTCAAACCCGGGGTGCACCCAGAAATTGCGATCCTCGGTTGCGATCGTGGCATCAATCAAATAGCGAGAGATCTGGTCAAGCGTGACATAAGTGCGCCGCCCCCCGCGCGGGTCAGTCACCTCATAGAGCAGATTGCCGTCACGGTCCAGAATCTTGCTGCTGACGAACGGGGACTGGCGGCTGCGCAGCTCCTGAGGAGAGGGGAGCTGTCTGGCGATAGCGAAATAGCCAGCGATGATCGTAATGAAGCCTACAAAAAACAGGGACACCACTGAGGCGACCATCCAGAATCCTATCCTGATAAGCACATTGAGCGGATTGGATTTCCTGGCCTGTTGAGATGGTGGGGCAAAACGGGGTTGAGGCGGGACATAACCCGGGCGCAGAGGTGGCGGCACAGGGCGAGGCAATCCCACCGTAGGAGTGGCGCCTGTAGGCACACGTGGGACAGGCATAGTAGGCTCCCCCAATTCCTCCTCTATCTCAGCCGTCTCAACCTCATCAGGTGAGAGGGTGGGCATGGGCCGTTGCGTCCTCTCCTGGTGCCGATCACTGCTGAGAGGCTGCGTATATTGAGGGCGTGGCACAGGGGATCGAGGCGGGTGTTTCTCAGACATAAGGGTGCTCCCAGGGTTAACGCAGGTAAGCAAAAAGCCTCCTGGCGATGACCTACTCTCCCAGGGGTTACCCCCCAAGTACCATCGGCGCTGGCGGGCTTAACTGCCGGGTTCGGGATGGGACCGGGTGTGACCCCGCCGCTAGAATCACCAAGAGGCTTTTGTTACGAAATCAACACCTGTTTTTATAGACACAACTGAACAGCGCGAAAACTCCAAGTTCTCCGCACCACGAGTTAAGCCCTCGACCGTTAGTACGGGTTAGCTCAACGCATTGCTGCGCTTACACATCCCGCCTATATAACCGGTAGTCTGCCGGCGGTCTTACCCGGTTTACCCGGTGGGGGACCTCATCTTGGGGCGAGTTTCCCACTTAGATGCTTTCAGCGGTTATCTCTGCCAGACATGGCTACCCAGCGATGCCCCTGGCGGGACAACTGGCACACCAGAGGTCTGTCCACCCTGGTCCTCTCGTACTGAGGGCAGCTCCCCTCAAGTCCCCTGCGCCCGCAGCGGATAGAGACCGACCTGTCTCGCGACGGTCTGAACCCAGCTCACGTGCCACTTTAATGGGCGAACAGCCCAACCCTTGGGACCTTGTCCAGCCCCAGGATGTGACGAGCCGACATCGAGGTGCCGAGCGAGGTCGTCGATGTGAACTCTTGGACCTCACCAGCCTGTTATCCCCGGGGTAGCTTTTGTCCGGTAAGCCACGGCCCTTCCACTCGGGACCGTAGGATCACTAAGCCCGACTTTCGTCTCTGCTCGACTTGTGAGTCTCACAGTCAAGCTCCCTTATGCCTTTGCACTCTTCGGCGGGTTTCCATTCCGCCTGAGGGAACCTTTGGGCGCCTCCGGTACCTTTTAGGCAATTACGTTTGTCTGGCCGAGGGAAGTTTATAGCGCATTTCTGGAATAAGATAAGGCTCGATCAGGTCACGGAATACTTCGTATGATTCGCCTGAGATGTAGACCTGATAACCTTCTCGTTGCTTCCGAGGTTGCGCCTTGAGGTCAAACCGCTCTTGCAGCACCTGGCAAAGGCGCTGCACCTCACCCAGGCTGAAAGCCTGGGTATTGATCAGCACCCCTTTTGATTGTGCCGATTTGGCCGACCCATCGTCCATGAACCAATAGGCTAAGGCACAAGGAGTCAGCCAACGGTGGATCAATCGCGGCACACGTTTCTGTCCATCCCGGTAAAACTGATGGGCATAAAATCGGAAGGCGCTATGACTCAAGGTCTGAAACCACCAGTTTCGACTTTCATGCCCTTGGCTCCACACCACCTTGACCTGGGGTGGAGTTTGCACCCATTCAGCGAACAGTTTGTAGAGGTGCATGACATAGGCGATATGGGCTTCGCTTTGTTCCACCTTGAGACGGTAGGTGCGGCCATTATTTTGAGTCTCAAGGTGGGCATCACCCAACATTAACCCAATCAGCACTTCTCTCTGTTCTCTGGTGAGTTTCAAGCCTTTTTTGTATTCTTCGAGCTCTCTTGACCTCATGCTATACTCCCGATCACAGCCAGACCCCGGGTTGCCCCGGCTTCCAGTCGCCTGGAAGTTCAGACTGTATCACCATCCCAGAGGGATGTCTGGCGTACAGTCGTTGGGGGGTCTTCCCTGGAAGACTTCCCTGCTGATAATCCGCACTGGCCGCTTTTTCACCCATCGGGTAGCGCCAGATTCTACACCTCCTCGGTCATCATCCGGGTAACGGTACAGATGATGCCTGGAGAACGGACTTCCCAGCATACAGCCAGATTTGCCCCTGACGTTGCCGCCAGGGCGCCCCACATTTGAGGCGACCGCCCCAGTCAAACTGCCCACCTGGCACTGTCCCCCTGCCGGATTCACGGCCAGGGGTTAGGGTCAAGGCTTAACCAGGGTGGTATTTCAAGGACGGCTCCACCGAAGCTGGCGCCCCGGCTTCATCGCCTCCCACCTATCCTACACAAGCTAAGCCCTAACTCAATACCAAGCTGCAGTAAAGCTCCACGGGGTCTTTTTGTCCTGCTGCGGGTACACGGCATCTTTACCGCGACTTCAATTTCGCCGGGTCCCTCGTTGAGACAGTGCCCCACTCGTTACGCCATTCGTGCGGGTCGGAACTTACCCGACAAGGAATTTCGCTCACCTTTCATCCAGGCATTTCTGCCTGGGGTGGACTATCTCTTCGTCCATACCGTCGCTGCAACTCTGTCAGGATCTCCTGCGCTTTGACCTTGTCCGTGTGGTTCATAGAGAGCGCGATCTTGACAATCTGGATCAGCCCTTCCGGGTCCAGATGTCGCTCTTCGCCCATTAACCTTACCACCCGGGCGAACTTTCTGAAATCCACGTTCTTCCCTGTCTTCAACGGGTGACGCTCGAAGAACGCGACCACCGTTTGCAGACAGGGAAGCTTACGGATTCGCAACTCGTAGCGGTCTTCCCCGGTACGACGTACTGTACCACACCGGAAAAACCGCTTCAGGGCATACAGCACCTGAATATCACGCCCGGGCTGGACCACACGGAACTCCGGCAAGACCTGGTATCCCAACATCATCTCGGGGTGGGGATTGATGCCCACACAAAAGCACCCTTCCCCGTCCACAAACCCGACCACCCAGTCGGGATCGAGATCCATCATTGGCCTCCTTCGGTTTTGGACGCCTGGCGTATAGTCTCTGGGGATCCCCTTAGAACCTGTCCGAAAAGTGCAGGCGGCATCCCTATGCCGCCTATACCGACGCGTAGGGATACGTCAGTTTCCGGATAGGCACTTAACGGGTTTCCTGCGGATTGCCCAATCCCGGCCATTTTTACTGGGCTGATTTCCCGAGTAGGCCGGGCTCTGAGGGTGTTCCCGCATACAGCCAGGTATTGCCCCCGGTGTCACCACCGGGGCAGGCAGCGTCTGCTACCTTAGGACGGTTATAGTTACCGCCGCCGTTCACCGGGGCTTCAGTTCAGAGCTTCGCCTTGCGGCTAACCCCTCCCTTTAACCTTCCGGCACTGGGCAGGCGTCAGCCCCTATACTTCCTCTTACGAGTTAGCAGAGACCTGTGGTTTTGGTAACCAGTCGGTAGGGCCATTTCACTGCGGCCCCCTCGGGCTCGACGGAACAGTCTCACCCTACCGGGGCACCCCTTCTCCCGAAGTTACGGGGTCATTTTGCCTAGTTCCTTAACGAGGGTTCTCCCGTTCGCCTTGGTATACTCTACCCGTCTACCAGTGTCGGTTTGCGGTACGGGCACCCGAGACTCAACGCTTAGAGGCTTTTCCTGGCAGCCTGGCTCAACCACTTCTGGCTCAGGGCACCGCCATCACCCCTCAGGCTCCGGGAGCGGATTTACCTGCCCCCATCAACACCCTACAGGCTTGGCACCCGCATCCAGTAGCGGGCTGGCCTACCACGCTGCGTCCCCCCATCGCTCCTCTCAGGTGGTTCCGGAATATTAACCGGATGTCCATCGCCTACGCCTTTCGGCCTCAGCTTAGGCCCGACTAACCCAACGCGGACTGACCTTCCGTCGGAAACCTTAGACTTACGGCGAACACGGTTCTCACGTGTTTTGCGCTACTCATTCCGGCATTCTCACTTCTGCTCGCTCCACCGCTCCTTACGGTACGGCTTCACTGCTCGCAGAACGCTCCCCTACCACCCTCCACAGGAGGGCCCGTGGCTTCGGTATCAGGCTTGAGCCCCGGTGTATTTTCCGTGCAGGATCACTCGACCAGTAAGCTATTACGCACTTTTTAAAGGATGGCTGCTTCTAAGCCAACCTCCTGGCTGTCTGAGCAATCCCACCTCGTTTCCCACTTAGCCTGAATTTAGGGACCTTAGCCGGCGGTCTGGGCTCTTCCCCTCTCGACTACGGATCTCATCATTCGCAGTCCGACTCCCGCGCTGTGGAGTACCGGCATTCGGAGTTTGGTTGAGTTCGGTAAGCGATAAGCCCCCTAGCCCATCCAGTGCTCTACCTCCGGTACTGAACGCGCGAGGCTAGCCCTAAAGCTATTTCGGGGAGAACAAGCTATCTCCAGGTTCGTTAGGCATATCACCTCTACCCACAGCTCATCCCACCCTTTTGCAACAGAGAAAGGTTCGGCCCTCCACGAGGGGTTAGCCTCGCTTCAGCCTGGCCATGGGTAGCTCACCTGGTTTCGTGTCTACTCCCTGCCACTCACGGGGCACCCCTCAGGGTGCCCCTGCGCCCTATTCGGACTCGCTTTCGCTACGGCTCCGGCTGTCACTGCCTTAACCTGGCGACAGAGAGTAACTCGCCGGATCATTCTCCAAAAGGCACGCCGTCACACCTTGCGCTCCCAGCTCCCCTTCAGCCCGGTCGAGCCGGGCCTCATCAGGGGGCTGACCTCCGGAGCCTCATGCTCAACCCTGGTGATTCTGCTCAGGCCGTCCACAGGGAACGTACCTGAGGGAACCACCTCATCGGGGAGCTCCGGCTCCATCGGGATCAAGAGACGCCATAGTGCTCCGACCGCTTGTAGGCATACGGTTTCAGGTTCTATTTCACTCCCCTCGCCGGGGTGCTTTTCACCTTTCCCTCACGGTACTTGTGCACTATCGGTCGCCAGGGAGTATTTAGCCTTGGGAGGTGGTCCTCCCTGCTTCCCACGGGATTTCCCGTGTCCCGTGGTACTCAAGGTCACCGACAGGAGTCTGATCGTTTTCGCTTACGGGACTGTCACCCTCTACGGTCCTGCTTTCCAGCGAGATTCAGCTAACGATCAGATTGGTAACTCCTTGGGGCTGGTGCAGCGCCCCAGTCGGGCCTTGCAACCCCGATGCCACATAGGTCTGCACACCACTGAGTGACACCGGTTTGGGCTGTTCCCCTTTCGCTCGCCACTACTCAGGGAATACTCTCTTTTCCTGTGGGTACTAAGATGTTTCAGTTCCCCACGTTCCCTCCACCCTGCCTATGGGTTCAGCAGGGGGTGCCTGGGTATTGCCCAGGCGGGTTTCCCCATTCGGGCATCCTCGGATATAGCGCCTGCACACGGCTCCCCGAGGCTTATCGCAGTGTACCACGCCCTTCATCGGCTCCTGGCGCCAAGGCATCCACCGTACGCCCTTAGTAGCTTAACTACGTGATGCGGAGAAATTGAAGTTTTCGCGTGCTGTTCAGTTGTTAAGGTACTGCTCCTCAGCCTGGTAGCTGGCCTTTGGAGAACAACCTCAATTTACGCTGCTCTCCAAAGGCCAACCCCCTATCAGGCGTACAAACGGCCTGGCATATCTTCCAGGCCGTTAAAAAATGCCTTCGATATGTCCACCCCTCAGACTATTCTATTCCGATCCGGCTCTGACCAGCATACAGATTCGCTTTACTCCTCAGTCCTGTGCGCTCAGTATACCCCAAACTGGATTTTCTGTCAAGCCCTCCCTGGGTATGGAGATGAGGGGATTCGAACCCCTGACCTCCTCCGTGCAAGGGAGGCGCTCTCCCATCTGAGCTACATCCCCAAGGCCAACACCCAACAAAACTGGTTTACACTACCTCCTGCTCAATCATTACTCCCCTGGTGGGCCTGCCTGGACTCGAACCAGGGACCACTCCCTTATCAGAGGAGTGCTCTAACCGACTGAGCTACAGGCCCATTTTGGAGGGCACTTAACAACTGAACAGTGACAGGAAGGCGTTCCTCTCAGAGGTAGTATAGGCCGCCGGCCTCAGCCTTCGGCCATACTCCCTAGAAAGGAGGTGATCCAGCCGCAGCTTCCGCTACAGCTACCTTGTTACGACTTCGTCCCAGTCACCAGCCCCACCTTCGACGGCTGCCTCCCTTGCGGGTTAGCCCACCGGCTTCAGGTGTTGCCGGCTCCCATGACGTGACGGGCGGTGTGTACAATCCCCGGGAACGTATTCACCGCACTATGGCTGACGCGCGGTTACTAGCAACTCCAGCTTCATGTGGGCGGGTTGCAGCCCACAATCCGAACTGAGACCGGCTTTGTGGGATTGGCTCCGCCTCACGGCTTGGCAACCCATTGTACCGGCCATTGTAGCGTGTGTGTAGCCCTGGACATAAAGGCCATGCTGACTTGACGTCATCCCCACCTTCCTCCCAGTTATCCCGGGCAGTCCCCTTAGACACGTGTAACTAAGGGCGAGGGTTGCGCTCGTTACGGGACTTAACCCGACACCTCACGGCACGAGCTGACGACAGCCATGCAGCACCTGTGCAGGCTCCCTTGCGGGTCGGTCACCTTTCGGATCCCTACCACCTGCATGTCAAGCCCAGGTAAGGTTCTTCGTGTAGCATCGAATTAAACCACACGCTCCGCTGCTTGTGCGGGGACCCGTCAATTCGTTTGAGTTTTAACCTTGCGGCCGTAGTCCCCAGGCGGGATGCTTAACGCGTTAGCTTCGGCACGGAGGAAATCTATTCCCCCACACCCAGCATCCATCGTTTACGGCCAGGACTACCGGGGTTTCTAATCCCGTTCGCTCCCCTGGCTTTCGCCTTCAGCGTCAGGGACAGCCCAGGAGGCCGCCTTCGCCACTGGTGTTCCTCCCGATATCTACGCATTTCACCGCTACACCGGGAATTCCACCTCCCTCTGCTGCCCTCAAGTCTCGCAGTATTGGACGGCTTTCCCGGGTTAAGCCCGGGGCTTTCACGCCCAACTTACAAGACCGCCTCAACGCTCTTTACGCCCAGTAAATCCGGATAACGCTCGCGTCCTACGTTTTACCGCGGCTGCTGGCACGTAGTTAGCCGACGCTTATTCCTGGGGTACCGTCCTTGCTCTTCCCCCAGAAAAGGGCTTTACAACCCGAAGGCCTTCTTCGCCCACGCGGCGTCGCTGCATCAGGCTTGCGCCCATTGTGCAATATCCCCGACTGCTGCCTCCCGTAGGAGTCTGGCCCGTGTCTCAGTGCCAGTGTGGGGGGCCGCGCTCTCACGCCCCCTACCCGTCTTCGCCTTGGTAGGCCGTTACCCTACCAACCAGCTGATAGGCCGCAGGCCCCTCCCGAAGCGCCGGAGCTTTACTTGACGGAACGAACCGCCAAGCACATCGGGTATTAGCTACCGTTTCCAGTAGTTATCCCCGTCTTCGGGGCAGGTCACCTACGTGTTACTCACCCGTTCGCCGCTCTCACCCCCAGACGAATCCAAGGGATCCCGCTCGACTTGCATGTATTAGGCACGCCGCCAGCGTTCATCCTGAGCCACGATCAAACTCTCCGTAGTGTCCATTGAACCATGGCTTGGCACCACGGTCCGCTTCGCATTATCTGCAAGCTACGAGGTCCGCTCTTCCTGTCACTCTTCAGTTGTTAAGGTGCCCCACCCGGCCTGAAGTATAATCTATCCCCTAAATTTTGTCAAGTCCAGGCTCCATAGACAACAAACCGATGCCCTCAGGCATCGGCCAGGCAACTTCCTGGAAGACTCCAGGAGTCTTGCCCCTCTGAGTTGTCCCATAACCCGGTCTTAATGAGCCTCGTACTCTGGCTTATATTATAGCAGCTTTTTCAACTCTGTCAAGCCCACTCAGCAGCGAAAACCTTAAAATGATAGCCCTCCAGGTTAAACAGGCAGACTCTCTATTACCCTCCGTGCATAGCACAACTACTGATGGTATAATTATATACTGGGAACGGGTAAGAATTGGACATTACAACGTAACTATTCAGCCTGCCCGTGCTGTGCCAGGCGGACCACAGTCCGCCCGGACCAGACTTTGCAGACACTGGCTACACTGAGACGCCCCCAGGTGGCTATTCAGCCTGCCCGTGCTGTGCCGGGCGGACCACAGTCCGCCCGGACCAGACTTTGCAGACACTGGCTACACTGAGACGCCCCCAGGTGGCTCAGGTGCCATCTGCTCCGCCGGACTGTGGTCCGGCGGGCGCAGGCTGTAAATACCATTTAACCACGTGCTACCACGCTCAGGAAAAGTCCAACATTCACCCGTGCGCAGTATACCATCTATTTGCAAGAGCATAGAGGTTTTCCCTGCAAAGCAGCTAACAGGAGCAAGGCGCATCCTGCCTCTTCATAAACCTGTCGTAAAATCGCTGGCGCGCAAAGCGCAAATATACTCCCGGAAAAGGATCAAAAGATGTTACAACTCTGGAAAAGATTGAGAGAGTGGGCCATTTTGTTTTCGTTCATCGTTAACCTGATACTGGTACTGGCAGTACTCGTGCTGAGTTTACCCGTCCTTAAGACCTTTTTTGCCCTCAAGAGTGGCCTGATTGAGCCGCTGCTGGTCAATCTGGACACCGCCTTTGTCGGTCTGGGTGAGGCCACTATCCATACTACCGTCCAGATCGAGGAAACGATCCCCATCCAGTTCACCCTCCCACTCGACCAACCGTTACCAATAGAGTTCCCGTTGTCCATCGAACAGGATACGGCTGTCACACTTAACGCACCTGTGCCACTTAACGTGCCTGCACAGTTCGTCCTGCCCGGAGGCGGGGGCGCAATAAACGGCACGGTTTTTCTATACCTGCCAGCCGGCATGCAACTGCCGGTTCATCTCAGTATGATCGTGCCCGTCAGCCAGACCATCCAGGTGCGACTTGATGTCCCGGTCAACCAGAACGTGCCCATCCAGATGAACGTTCCTGTCGGTATAAAGCTCGGAGAGGCGGGACTGGCACCTGTGGTCGGAGAACTACGCGGCGCCATCAGGCCGGTAAAGGAGCAAATGGAGAGCCTGCCAGATGGAATCAAGTTGCCTTGACGTGTCAAATCAGAAACGTCCTGTCTGTAGCTACGAAGGCTCTGCCTACCGCACCGAATTCTGGGGAGGCGGACGCGATTATGAGGATGCGGCTGAGCGCATTGCTATCTCGCATCTGTTGCCATGCAAGGGGCAGCGGCTGATCGAAATAGGCGCAGGCTATGGCCGGCTGGCTGGTCTCTACAGTGGATACGAAGAGGTGGTGTTTTTCGACTACGCCATCTCACAACTCCAACAGGGCCAGGAACTGTGGGGCGCTGGCGGCTCACCGGGGAAACCCCGTTACCGGTACATCGCCGGTGATTTCTACACTTTACCTTTTGCCCCGGGCACCTTCGACACGGTAACTATGGTGCGCACGATCCACCACGCAGCCGACGTCCCGGCAGTGTTTCAAGAGGTGGCTCAGATACTCGCTCCAGACGGTATTTTCTTACTGGAGTTCGCCAATAAGCGTCATCTGAAAGCCATCTTGCGCTACCTGTTACGTCGGCAGAAATGGTCGCCTTTCGATCTTCAACCGTTTGAGTTCGCGGAGCTGAACTTTGATTTCCATCCAGCCTGGATGTGGCAACAACTGGCTCAGGCCGGGTTCGAGGTCCAACAGGTACGCACTGTGTCCCACTTCAGGCTGAATATGCTGAAGCGCATGCTGCCACTGGGCCTGTTGGTGGCACTGGAGCGGGTGTGCCAGCCCACAGGGAAATGGTGGCAATTGACCCCCAGTGTTATCGTCCGCTGTCGGGCTTCCAACCGGAGCATGGTTGCTCCGGCGAATGCACTATTCAAATGCACGGTCTGCGGCTCAATTGTGCTGGAGGAAAAGAAAGAGGTAATCAAGTGTGTTGATTGTGGGGCCCGTTTCGCAATAAACGACGCTATCTATGATTTCAGAACACCACTTGCGGAGGGGTAATGAGTAATCGGTGGTCCGCTTTATTCGCTAACCTGGTCTTCAACGAGGAAGGCCAGCCAGTCCCGGTAGTCTACATCGGGGGCGTGCCACATTACGCCGTGCCGGATGGGGATTTTTTGCGCCATGTCGAGGCAGAGTACGTAGACCGACAAATCGTGCGGCATATCCAGGAGCGTATCCTGTCCATGCGCGAGGCAGTCACCGAAGGCGTGATCAGGCTGCTCGGTCAGGAGGATATCTTCACCCGCGCCTCCATTGAGTACGCGATTAACAATATGGAGCGCATCCTGGAACCTGGCGCAGTGAACGCGGATGAACTGCGTACCGTGCTGTGGATGACCGGATTCCGCGCCGTGGTCAATGTACACGGTGACGTGGTGCACCTGGAAATGCCCGGGCTGGAAAATGGGGAAGAAGCGTAGGACAATTCACAATGCGCAAGTTTACCAGGACAGCGACAGTCTGCAGTCCTTAGAGCTTGTCTGAAAAGTTGCCAGGCCGGCTTTTGGGTATACTTTAGGAGGTACTCTCATGGCCGAGCTAACCCAAAGGCAACCTTATCCAACCGACTTGTCCGATGTTGAATGGCAGCGTATTGAACCATACCTGCCGACACCGAAATCCGGGGGAAGACCCCGAAAGCACTCATTGCGAGAGATCTTGAACGCCATTTTCTACATCGTACGCAGCGGTTGTACGTGGCGTATGCTGCCGCATGATCTGCCCCCCTGGAAAACAGTCTACCACTACTTTCGGCTGTGGTGTAAGGACGGTACCTGGGAGCGCATCAACAGCGCGCTGCGGGTAGAGGTTCGGGTGGCCGCAGGACGTGAGCCAGAACCCAGCGCTGCAGTCATGGACAGTCAGACGGTGAAGACGACCGAAACCCCAGGTGTCCGGGGATATGAGGCAGCCAGGAAAATCAACGGGCGGAAGCGTCACCTGCTGGTGGACACCTCGGGACCGGTATTGATGGTCATCGTACATGCGGCCAACATTCAAGATCGCGATGGTGCCAGGTTGCTCCTTGAGAAAGTCCGGGGACGTTTTCCCCGTCTGCGCCTGATCTGGGCTGACGGAGGGTATACGGGCAAGCTCATAGATTGGGTGCAGACGGTCTTCCATTGGGTTCCGGAAATTGTCAAGCGCAGCGATGATGTGAAAGGTTTTCAAGTTCTGCCTCATCGCTGGGTGGTTGAGCGGACCTTTGGCTGGCCCGGTCGGTATCGCCGGTTGAGCAAGGATTATGAAGGGTTGCCCGAAAGCAGTGAAACGATGATCTACATTGCTATGATCCATTTGATGGTCAGACGGGTGGGGCGTCAGCCTCAGCCAGTAACAGCTTGACGAGAAATTGCAGGTGTACGCGCTTCTCGCTTCCCTGTGCGCAACTTGATGAAGAGCATTGTCCTGTCCGCCTTTCCGCTCCGGACAATTTGTCCACGCGCTGCTGGTTTCAGCTTCAGGCGCTGTGCTGTCGCAGATAGTCCTGTGATTGCGGCAAGGTCATCCGTGATTCGGCTTCATTCAACACACCATTGGTTTGCCAAGTTTGTTTTTGTGGCTGGGATTCGGGATGGTTCATAATTGGTTGACACTTTGCGTTACGCGCCGGATGCCGCCCGATTGAAATCGGCCTCTTTTGGCGCTTCGCGCCGGGCGTCGGCCTGCGGCCCTACGGGCTGACTTTCAGTCAGCGTTGTAGGCGGCCGATTTTCGAGGCAGCCCAAAGTGTAAACCAATTTCGAGGGGAAAATGAACCATCCCTGGGATTCGCCAATATAATGAGCGCAGAGACCCACAAAAGCATGGTTGACAAACCAATATGCTCAACTGCCAGGACTTTTCAGACAAGCTCTCAGACAAGCTCTAAGTCGCCGCCAGGCCTACTGTCCCACCGTGATCAGATCCTTCAGTCCATTGAAAGTTGCCGGGCCAATGCCGGGCACACTTTGAAGCTCCTCGATGGTCTTGAAAGGCCCGTTGGCCTCCCGGTATTCCACAATGCGCTGTGCCATCGCTGGCCCGATGCGCGGCAACGTCTCCAGTTGGGCCGCCGTGGCCGTGTTGATGTTGA
>Ga0209101_1000696_pt1 | contig 27084 bp, 29 predicted proteins | sample ConPoolayeCmetaG_FD_185481 | JGI IMG/M metagenome (GOLD analysis project Ga0209101, IMG submission 185481) | Hot spring microbial mat communities from California, USA to study Microbial Dark Matter (Phase II) - Cone Pool mat layer C metaG... ...
GGAGCAGGGGAGCAGAGGGTCAAGGGAGCAAGGGAGCAGAGGAGCAGATGGGGCTGGATGTGTGGTTTGCGCACGATGTGGCCCGCATTCTGAGTGCCACGCAGGAGGCGATGAGGAGTTCGACCGGCGCCGTCGCGCCCCTGGACCTGGATCGGGCAGCGGCCTACCGGCAGGGGTTCTCGGACGCGCTGCGCGCTGTGGCGCTGGCCTTTGGGATCAGCCTGTCAACCCCTTCAGAGCCGGGAGCAGGGGGAAGGGACGGGTGGCCGCTCCCCCCGGCCCATCGGCTCCTGGTTGACGGCTGAGGCCGGGGAGGATCGGGCATGAGCGTCAAACAGATAGGGGTGGCGCTGGGCCTGGTGTTTGCCGTGGCCCTGGCCGTGGTGGTGGGCAAACAGATGAGCACCGAGGCGATGGCTGTGGTCATCGGCGTCGTGTGTGGTGTGGCGGCCAGCATCCCCACTGCGTTGCTGCTGGTGGTGGCGATCACCCGTCGCGATCGGCAACGCCTGGAGGAAGCGGAGCGGCAGGCCCGGCAGACCGGCTACCCGCCGGTGGTGGTCATCCAGGGTGGTACTCCCCAGTCGTTACCGATGGGGCTGCAGGCCGGCTACTGGCCTGCGCCATCGCCGGGTCCACCCGTGCAACGGCAATTCCATGTGGTGGGTGGGGACGATCTGTTCCTGGAGGACGAATAGATGCCAACAGCCCTTCAGGTCAGCCCCACAATCAGCAGGTCCAAGGCCAGTACCTCGTCGCATTTGCCTGTCTTGATCGCCCAATCGGTCTCGACCAGGCGTTGATGCGCCGCTTCAAGTTGGTCCAGGCTAAAGTTCTGTGCCTGGGCCAACGCCTTTTCGGCCACGTAGGCGTGGAGCTTGAGCCGTCCGGCCACCTGGACGGGGGGAACTCCCTGGCTTCGCAGCTCACTGACCTGGATCAGAATACGCACCTGACGGGCCAGCATGGTCAGCAGGTAGAGGGGCGCTTCCCCTTCATCCAGCAGACGGTGGAGCAGATGCAGGGCGCGGTCGGTCTGACGGCGGCCCACGCAGTCTACCAGCTCAAAGATGCTGGCCTGGCGGGCCAGGCTGACCAGGGTCTGTACATCCTGGCTGGTGACCTGCCGGCCATCGGCATAGAGCAGCAGCTTTTCGATCTCCTGATCGAGCAGCCGCAGGTCGTTGCCCACCAATGCGGCCAGCAGGGTGACCGCTTCGGAACTGAGATTTCCCCCGCCGGCCTTTGCCCGGCGCTCGATCCAGGCCGGCAGGTCCTTTTCCCTGGGCCGCTGAAACTCTTTGACACACTCCGGGCGGGCCAGTTTGAGGATGGGGTGGGAGGGGGGCAGGCTTTTCTCTTCGACCAACACAAGCCGCGTGGTGGGGGGCAGGTTGGGCAAATAGTCGGCCAGGTCTTGCAGATAGGCCCGTTTCCAACCCGGCCCGGCACTTCCGGCCGTTTCCTGTCCTTCGGCTTCCTGACGGGCGCTCAGGCGGCTCAGCAGGCCGTGGACGATCACCAGCCGGCGGCTGGCCATGAAGGGGACGGCATCGCACACGTGGCGCAGTTCGCCAAAGGTCAGCCCCTTGCCATCCAGGATGGTGGTGTTCAGGTCGGCCATGCCGGGGTCCTCCCGGGCCAGTCTGGCTCGCAACCGGGCCAGCTCCTCGGCGCGGCTGAATTCATCCTCCCCGTGAAAGAGATAGAACATGGGCTATCCCCGGCTGATGACCACTTTATGGATGGTGAGCCGGCCCTGCTCCTGGCGCTCGATGCCGGCGATGGTCAGCCCTTCGACCTCCGGCGAGGTGGTGATCTGCTCCTGGATGCGATGGGCCAGCGGCTGGGCTACCATCGCGCCCAATGTGGCAGCCATCAGGGCCAGGGGCAGCCGTTCCAGGCGAGAACGGGGGCGGCCCAGAGTCGCGCCAAAGGCCGCCGTCCCGGCCAGCACGGCGGTGACGGCCAGGTTGGTGCCGCAGCGGGGATGAACGGCCAGGTAGGCTTCTCCCTGTTGCAGGCGGGTCAAAGCCTCCCTGGCGGCCGATTCCACCTCCTCCGTGCTCACCGGGCCGTAGATGTAAAAGCCGGCCGGGGTGGTCCGGCCCATCAGCCGCATATAGGGGTGATGCTGGCTCAACACATGCATGGTGGCGTGCTCCAGCGCATGGTTCTGTCGTACACGGTTCACCAGATTCAAGATGCTCATGGGCTATCCTTTCCCTGCAGATGGAGCCATTATAACACAGGTTCGGTCGGGGGGCAACCAGGCAACGGGTTGGCTTGACGAAATTGCCACCTGGCGGTATGATCACCTCCGGACTGTACAGCAAGGGGGGAACCTGTGAAAAAACCGATCCTCGGCCTGTTTGTCCTGGCCGGATTGTTGGGCGTGCTCTATGTGGCCTGGCTGGCCTCCGGTCGGCCGGATGACAACCCGACGCCGACCGGTCCGGCGACCGGCCCCTCAGCAACGGTCAGGCCGAGCCGCACGCCGCGCCCAACGCGCACGCCCCGTCCGACCGAACCGCCACGGGTCAGCCCTTCCCCCAGCCCCACGGCCGGCCCGCAGAGGGTGGGGGTTGTCGCCGGACACTGGCAGAGCGATTCGGGGGCTGTATGCCCCGATGGCCTGCAGGAGGTGACCATCAACCTGGATGTGGCCTCCCGCGTGGTCGCCATCCTCCAGACGCAAGGCTACGAAGCCCAGCTGCTGGCCGAGTTCTCTGACCGCCTGGAAGGCTATAAAGCCGATGCCTTTGTGTCAATCCATACCGACTCGTGCGATGTGGCCGAAGCCTCCGGTTTCAAGGTCGCCCGGGTGGCAGCCAGCGCCATCCCGGCCGAGGAGGACCGGCTGGTCTCCTGTCTGATCCGGGAGTATGGCCGGGCAACGGGCCTCCGTTTCCACGAAAACAGCATCACGTTCGACATGACCGACTATCATGCCTTTCGCGAGATTGACCCTGAGACGCCGGGGGCCATCATCGAGCTGGGCTTTATGGCCGCCGACCGGCAACTGTTGACAGAACACAGCGATCAGGTCGCCCGGGGGGTGGCGCAGGGCATCCTCTGCTTTCTGCACAGCGAATAGCCCGGCCTACCGCCTGGCTTTGGCCTGTGGTTTCTCGGTCGTGGTGCGGAACTGGACGGCTGCGCCGGCAATGCCCAGCGCCAGCCACAACAGCAACACCAGCAGCAGGGGCAGGCCGGCCCTGTGCCAGGCCCCTGGCCGGTTGAGAGGGTTGAGCAGCAGGGCGGCGCGGCCGGTGAGCAGCGACACCATGCCACCCACCACCCCCCAGGCCCCACTGAATGCCGTGGACAGGACGATCATCGTCCGTTGGAGAGCCAGGGCAACACCACCAACGGCGATGGCCACGACGAGGACCACCATCGGGGGCAGATTGACGTTCAGGGCGGCGCCGAGCAGGCTGGCCAACAACGCCCCGGCCACGGCCCCCACCACAAAGACGCCGAGCAGGTAGAGCAGCACCATCCCTGCTGCCCCCACCAGCCCGCCGACGACCATGCCTGCCAACAGCCACAAGGTCTGCCCCGCGGTTACCGAGCCGGCCAGAGCAAAGCCACCCGCTGCGCCCAGCACAAAGCCATAGATGCCGAGCAACACCTTGAAAAGGCGGTAGCCGAAGAAACAGTTCAGCAGACCAAAGGCGATGGACAGCATGGCAGCCAGGATCGCCGTGCTGTTGCCGATTCCTGACCAGTTACCAGAGATCATGACTTTCCTCCTCCGAATCCCGGTTCATCACCATGCGGCTATACCGAATGCCGCTCTGCGTAGAGAGCAGCCCCCAGAGCGCCGACGATCTGCGGATTGTCGGGCACGCTGAGGGGGACCCCCAACGCCTCGGCAAAGAGCTGCTGCAGGCAGGGGTTGCAGGCCACGCCACCGGCAAAGACAAACCGCTCGCGCACGCCGACACGTCGCACCATCCCCCCCACCCGGTCCACAATGGCCTGGTGCAACCCCAGGGCTACACGGCGGCTGTCCTCGCCACGGGCGATCAGCGACACCACCTCCGACTCGGCAAAAACGGTGCACATACTGGAGATGCGTACCGCCTGGCCCTGCGCTGCCAAGGCGTGTGGGCCGAACTGCTCCACCTTCATCCCCAGGGCGTGGGCCATGTTCTCCAGAAAGCGGCCTGTCCCGGCAGCGCAGCGGTCGTTCATCTCGAAACGCAGCACCCGGCCCTCAGGTCCTACCTGGATGACCTTGCTGTCCTGTCCGCCGATGTCCAGCACGGTGCCCACATCGGGGTAGAGATGGAATGCGCCCAGGCCATAGGCCTTGATCTCCGAGATCACCTCGTCGGCCAGCTCACGCTCGGCGGCCAGATGGCGGCCATAGCCGGTGGCCACCAGTCGCCTGTAGCGGCGACCGGCCAGCAGCGCCCGGGCATTGTGCAACGGATCGGTGCCGGTATCTACCACCTCGGCGCGGACGATGCTCCGCCCATCCCATTCCACCAGAGCGATGGTCCGTGAGCCGATGTCCAGGCCGGCCACCCATGAGGTTGGATCAAGTTCGGCCATCGAGTTCAGGGCCTCTCTACGGCCTCTACGCACAGATAGAGGGTCAATTGGGGGAAGCTGAGACGGTAGGGTGTTCCCCCGGTCAGGAGTGCGCTTTCCCCCTGGCTGATGTGGGTCACCTGACCACCGGGGCCATGGATGTCGGCATAACCGTCCAGGATCCAGATCAGCCGATCGTGGGGGACTGCCGCCGACTCCTTGCCTGGCGGGCCATAGCCGGCGGCGATCCACACCCGGCAGCCGGCCATTCGGGCCAGGTCCAACCCTACATCGGCGCTGTTGCCGGCCAATACCTTGCTGGCGGCCATCTTGCGCACCTGCTTCTTGAGCTGCTCAACATCGGTGACCTTTGGCTGCACATCCTCCTCCCGCAACAGCACAGGCGGTCATAGTATAGCACAACGTGCGGTGGTCTACAACCTGCGCCCCCTCTTCGGTGAAAGAAAAGATGCTGGTCTGCCTGACACCCTGAATTTGCCCCGCGCCTGTTTTTGAGGTATTCTTTTGATCGTGGTCTCCCTTTGAGTCTCAGAGCTTGTCTGAAAACCACCAAGACACAAAGGGCACCAAGGACACTATGCGATTTTTTATTCGTTTCCTTCGTGTTCCTTTGTGTCCTTGTGTCTTTGTGGTGAGCTTTTCAGACCAGCTCTCAGTGTCTTTGAGGAGATGGTTCAAAATTGGTTGGCACTTTTGGCCCCTCACCCCCTTTGTCTCCCCTCTCCCTCTGGCCTTGCGGCCAGGGAAGAGGGGGGATCGGGAAGGGGTTTTGCATTTGAGAAACAGTTAGCCGGCAAGGCACAGGCCGCCGGCTCAGGAAATTGACAGAAACGGGAAGAGAGGGTCAGATGAACCTGGAGCATTTGCGTACTCTGGTGAACATCGTCGAGCATGGCAGCCTGTCGGCAGCGGCGCGGGCCATGCACCTCAGCCAGCCCGCGATCAGCAAGCAGGTGCAGCGTCTGGAAGCCGAGTTGGGGTTGGCCTTACTGGTGCGGGGGCCCAAACGCCAGGTCGAGCTCACCCCGGCCGGGGAACGACTGTTGGCCTTTGCCCGCCAGACCCTGGCCCATTTTGAGGAGGTGGAACGGGAGATGGCGACGCTCAAGGAGGTGGGGCGAGGGGTTCTCACCCTGGCAGCCAGCACCATCCCCGGCGAGTATCTGCTGCCGGGCCTGTTGGCCGCCTTCCGGGCACGCTATCCTCAGGTGGAGGTGCACATGACCGTGTCCGACACGGCCGATGTGGCCACCCGGCTGCTGGCCGACCAGGCCGATGTGGGGGTCATCGGTTCCCCCGTCAGGCGGCCCGGTCTGCACCTGGAACGGCTGGTCGGCGATGAGATCGTCCTGGCCGTGCCGCCGGGACATCCCTTTGCCGGGCGCGGGCAGGTGACGGTGGGAGAATTGCAGGAACAGCCGCTGGTCTGGCGCGAAGAGGGGTCAGGGACGCGGCGCAGCGTGGAGATGGCGCTGGCTGCGGCCGGTGTCAGCCAGCCGGTGGGCAAGATAGCCCTGACCCTGGGCAGCACCCAGGCTGTCCTCCAGGCGGTGGAACAGGGGTTAGGGGTCGGTTTTGTCTCGGCCCGGGCTGCAGCTCAGGCCCAGGCAGACGGGCACCTGGCCTGTGTGCGACTGGCTGGCGTGGACCTGCGCCGTGATCTGTATCTGGCCTATCTGCCGCAGCGCATCGGCGACCCGTTGCTGGCGCGCTTTGTGGAGTTTGCCCACAGCTTTGTCGAATGACGAACGAGGTTGGGCGAAATCAAAACGTCAGGCCCTTCAGAGGCGCGAAGGACAGACGGTGCATGGCACAGGGTCCCAGCCTGGCCAGCGCCATCTGGTGCCGGGTCGTGCCATAGCCTTTGTGCCGGGCAAAGCCATAGCCGGGGAATTGCTCCTCCAGCTCGACCATCAACCGGTCGCGGCTTACTTTGGCCACGATGGATGCGGCGGCGATGGACAGGACCCATACATCGCCTTTGGGCAGGCTGTGCTGCGGGATCGGCAGGTCGGGCAGGAGCAGATGGTCAATCAGCAGATAGTCGGCCGGGGGCAAGATGACCTGCAGGGCTGACTTCATCGCCTGACGGGTGGCAGGGACAATGCCCAGGGCATCAATCTCGGCCGGTGACACAGCCCCAACGCCCAACGCCACGGCACACTCGCCGATGACCTGGAGCAGTCCCTCCCGCTGAGCGGCTGTCAATTGCTTGGAGTCACGGACGCCGGCCAGGTGTCGCCTCAGATGCGGTTCGTCGGGCGGCAGGATAACGGCAGCGGCCACCACCGGCCCGGCCCATGCGCCCCGACCAGCCTCATCCAGCCCGGCTATGCGGCGATAGCCCATCGCCCATAGCCGGCGCTCATATTCCAGAGTGGGAGTCCAATCTGCTTTAATGATCAAAATCTCAAAGACACCAGGACTCAAAATCGTGTTTGTTTACCGCCGAGACACAGAGGGCGCACCAAGACTTCCTGGTCATTCTTCGTGTCTTGGTGCTTTTTTGGTCAGCCTGCCGGGTCAACTGCGTAACTTCTGTCAGGGAAGCAAATGGGAGTGGAGCCTTCAGGCGGAAAAGGCCGGCTGAAGCCTCGACTCCAGCCTGACCTCCCCCGTCTCCCCGGCGTTCTCTGCGTCTCTGCGGTGTATCTGAGGCGCGGTAAGCAAATACGGTGAAACGACCAGACCGTCTTTCCGCCAGGTTGCCAGCAGGGATCAAAAAGGGCCGTGCCCACGAGCGCATCCTGGACACGTCCCTTGTGAGCAGCAGACGGCTCAGATTATCCGGGAGCGGTTCGCTTTTCCTTCAGGCGGGTGGCTTTGCCCTGCCGGCCCCGCAAGAAATAGAGCCTGGAGCGGCGCACGTGGGCGTGCCGCAGCACTTCGACCTTTTCGATCCGGGGGGAATGCAAGGGAAAGGTCCGTTCCACACCGATGCCGTGGGCAGCAATGCGCCGCACCGTGAAACTGGCATTGGCCCCCGCCCCCCGTTTGATGCGCATCACCGTGCCACGCACCAACTGGATGCGCTCCCGATCCCCTTCGACAATGCGGAAATGAACCTGGACGTCGTCGCCAACCTGTAGCTCCGACAGATCAGACTTTAGACCGATCTCCTCTTTTTGCTGTTGCTCTTCAACCGATCGCAACAAGTCACTGCTCATGATGACATCCTTCCTTTCAAAAGGAAAAGTTCACAATCGCAAGCCCGCATTATACCATAACTCTCCAGGGTCATCAAATCTGGGGAGAGCATTGGCGATTGGGAGCACCTGTGTTATAATGGGTCCGGACTCAAGCCTGTGCTCCAGTGAGGAGGTCATGCAGATTCTGGCGATAGACATTGGCACCGGCACGCAGGATGTGCTGCTGTTCGATACAGACAAAGAACCGGAAAATGCCCTGAAGCTGGTGATGCCGTCACCCACTGTGCAGTTGGCCCAGGCTATCGGTGCCGCGACCCGGTCAGGAGAGGATCTGTTGCTGACCGGTGTGACCATGGGCGGTGGGCCATGTACCTGGGCCGCTGAAGAGCACCTGCGGGCCGGACTCCGCCTCTTTGCCACGCCCGACGCAGCCCGCACGTTCGACGATGACCTGGACAGGGTGACGGCCATGGGCGTGGTGCTGGTGAGTGATGAGGAGGCAGTGGAATTGACCGGCGTCCGTCGTCTGCGGACGCTTGATTTCGACTTTGAGGCCCTGGCCCGCGCCTTTGGCGTCTTTGGCGTGGACCTCAACCAGGTTGACCTGCTGGCCGTGGCCGTCTTTGACCACGGCGCAGCCCCACCCGGCGTCAGCGACCGCCTGTTCCGCTTCGAGTATCTGGCCGAACGGATCCGCAGTGGCGCTGGCTTGTCCGGCTTTGCCTTTCCCGGCGACCGGATCCCACCCCGCATGACCCGCCTGCAGGCGGTGGCTGCCACCGCGCCGGCCAACCACCCGTTGGTGGTGATGGACACCGCACCGGCGGCCATTTTGGGCGCGATGGAGGACCCCCATGTCGCCCGGCAGCGGGATGCCATCCTGGTCAATGTGGGCAACCTGCACACCCTGGCCTTTCACCTGCGGGATGGTGAGATAGCCGGATTGTTCGAGCACCACACCGGCCTGTTGAGCCGTGAGCGGCTGGAGGAGTTGCTGGCCCAACTGGCCGCCGGCACCCTTTCCCACGATGAACTCTTTGCCGGGCATGGCCACGGGGCGCTGCTGCTCGACCCGACGCCGTCACCCCTTGATTTTGTGGCCGTGACCGGGCCGCGCCGGGGTTTGCTGGTCGGCCCGGCGCTGCGACCTTACCTGGCCGTGCCCCACGGCGATATGATGATGGCCGGCTGTTGGGGATTAGTGCGCGCCTGTGCCCACCTCTTGCCGTGGGCCGCCGGGGCGATTGAAGGTGCCCTGGGCCGTTGAATGCGTCCAGGTAGCGGTTGCAAAGTGACCTCTCTCCGCTGCGGCACCGGTCGCCCCCTGCGCGACGACGAGTATGTGGCCGTGACGTGGCCGGTGGATGCGCCCGAGGACACGGCCATGGCTGACAAGGCGAGCTGGCGCCAGGCCCGGTTGAGTCGGTTGCTGCGCGAAGCGGTTGAGCAGGGGGCTGCCCCAACCGTGGACGACCTGGCAGCGGCGCTGGGGGTCAGCCGGGCCACGGTCAAACGCGGCCTGGCCATCCTGCGCCGGGCCGGGCGCGAGATCCAAACACGGGGCAGCCCCAAATGAGCCAGCTCTGTCGTGGCCAATCTCTTGACCGGGCCACTATTGAAAAGATACGTCAAATGGTGTACAATTAGATAAAGCCTGAAACAGGAGGTCAACTTGGGAAGGATTATCCTGGAGATACCGGAATCTCAGGTAGTAGAATGGGTGCAGCAGATTTCACCCACGGCCAGGCAGGAGGTGCTAAGAATGCTCATTCCGCGACTCGATGCCTTTGAGACCCTGGTAGACTATGGAGGGCGGCACATGCGTGCCCTCTGCGCCGACCGTGGCCTGGACTGGGATAGCCTGACCGAGGATGAGCGTGAGCGGTTCATTGACGATCTGCTCCATACAGATGAGGCATAGCCGTGCCAGAGCGGGTCGTTTTCGACACCAACATCTGGATCTCGGGCCTGCTGTGGCGCGGCAAGCCTTATCAATGCCTGCTGCTGGCGCGGGGCAGGGTGGTTCAGCATGTCCACTGTACGGAGATGGTAGCTGAACTATCCCAGAAACTGCGCAAAACATTTGGTTTTTCGGAGAACCACATTCGCGCCGTGCTCTACGATCTGCGGTGCGTCTCCGAACTGGTGAACATCACTGGCGAACTCCACGTGGTGGCTCAAGATCCGGACGACGACAAGTTTGTCGAATGCGCCCTACTGGCCGGTGCACTGGTAATTGTCTCCGGCGATCATCACCTCCTTGAGCTCGGCGAGTACGAGGGCATTCCCATCCTCTCTGCCGCCGAGTTTGTCGCTCGCTTTGCCTGAGACACAACCAGGCACGCCGAGGCTATCTCGGACAAAACGGAGCGCCGCCAGCACCGGCTGCTGCGCCTGCTGCGCCAGGCCACCGGGCAGGGCGCGGCCCCCACAGTGGACGACCTGGCAGCGGCGCTGGAGGTCAGCCGGGCCACGATCAAGCGCGACCTGGCCGCCCTGCGCCGGGCGGGGCAGGCGGTGGAGACACGGAGCAGCTGCTGAGATGGCTGTTGCCTTTGACAGACTTTTCTGGTATAATATTCCCAGGTCGAGCGGATAATGGGTTTGTAAGGAGAGTTTGCGGTGAAGAAGCTGAGCGATGAAGAGGTGTTGTACATCCTCGATACGCAGCTTCCGGCGATGCTGGAACGCGAGCCAGAGTTGGAACCTCGCGCCTTTCACGCTTTCATGAAAGCGTTTGCCACGAAGGAAAGCGTTGCGGCCATTTTGGAAGAGCTCCGCGCCTTTGATGGCCGGGTATTGCACTTCCAGGCTGAAACCATCGAGAACCAGGAGTCTGTGCAGAACGCCATTCAAGAACTACGTGCTCAGATCGCTCGACGATTTGAGCAGGTGGACCGGCGCTTTGAGCAGGTGCAGGGTGAAATTCAGGGCTTGCGCACGGACATGCTCCAACGCTTTGAGCAGGTGGACCAACGCCTTGAGCAGGTGGACCAGCGCTTTGAGCAGGTGGACCGGCGCTTTGAGCAGGTGGACCGGCGCTTTGAGCAGGTGGACCGGCGCTTTGAGCAGGTGGACCAACGCTTTGAGCAGGTGGACCAGCGCTTTGAGCAGGTGGACCAGCGCTTTGAGCAACTGGACCGCAAGGTAGACGACCTGAAGGACTGGGTGGAAATGGTCGTCGGCGGATTCCAGGTGCGCTCCGGCCGGAAGCTGGAAGATGTGGTGGCCGGTGCCCTGCGCCTGGTGCTAAAGCGGCCCGACATTACCCCCGACCGGATCCGCCTGCGTCAGAAAGTGGTGGACGAAAAGGGGAGCATCGGCCCGATCGGCCGCAACTATGAAGTGGACATCCTGGCCGACGATGGGCGGATCACGTTGTTCGAGGTCAAGAGCGTTTGCGAGGTCGAAGATGTGGACCGCCTGGCCGACAAGGTAGCGCTGATGCGCACCTTGCACCCTGACCGGCAGGTTGATGGCGTGATGGTGACTCTGGGCGTCAAGGAAGAAGAGGTGAAAACCCGTTGCGCCCACTATGGGATTCCTCTGGTCCATTAACGGTTGCTGAGGGCAGATGGCCAAAGCGCCCGGCAAGTGAAGGGGTCGCCGGGCGCTTTTGCTATTCTGGTAATCCAAAATGGTTCACAACAAGTTGACCCCTGTGGGTTTCACCACCGCCCGGCAACCTTCCCGGCAGCGATGGAGGCTGCCAGTCGCCGGGGGACAAGCCGGACACCAAAAGCCAGAAAGCGATTCCCGAACCCCGGCACGGCCGTGCGCCGGCCTTTCTCAAAGGCACGCAACGCGGCGGCCACCACCTCATCGGGACCGGGCATCCGGTCGCGCCAGGCCTCGCCAACACCGGACACGGCCTGGAAGCCGGTGGCGGTGAAACCGGGACACAGGGCCATGACCCTCACCCCATCAGCGCGCACCTCATGGGCCACCGCCTCGGAGAAGCTGAGGACAAAGGCTTTGGTCGCGCCATAAACAGCCATATTGGGCACCGGCTGAAAAGCGGCGGTAGAAGCCAGGTTGATGACCCCACCACGTTTCCGCTGTCGCATCGCCGGCAGATAGAGCCGGGTCAGCTCCATCAGGGTGTTTACATTGAGGCGTACCATCTCGGCCTGGTCCTCAAAGGGGATGGCGGTGAATTCGCCCCCTTTGCCAAAGCCGGCATTGTTGATCAGCAGGTCCACGGCCAGGCCACGGCGCTCTGTCTCGGCAAAAAGGGTGGTTGCTGCGCCCGGTTGCGCCAGGTCGGCGACAATGACATGGACCTGGACCCTATGTCTGGAGGTCAGCTCCGCGGCCAGGGCCTGGAGCCGGTCTGCACGGCGAGCCACCACCACCAGCTCCTTGCCCAGCGCCGCCAACTGCCGGGCAAACGCCTCACCAATCCCCCCCGACGCGCCGGTGATCAATGCGACCTTGACCTCATCGAGCATCTTCTCCCCCTGGAAAGTGAACGAATGGGCGAATGGGCGAGTGGGCGAGTGGGCGAATGGGCGAATGAGCGATTTGCTCATTCGCCCATTTATACCGATTTTAAAACCCTTCAAGCCGTGTCACATCCACGATCCCCCGGCTGAGGGCCCAGATCTGTTGCAGCAGGCCCAGGCGGTTTTCCCGCAGCGTTCGATCCTGGTGCATCACCAGCACATCATCAAAGAAACGATTGATGGCCGGGATCATGGGGCGCAGCGCCGTGAGCAGCCGGTCCACATCGCTTGCAGGCGTGATCTGGGCGCGGGCGGCCTGATATGCCTGCCACAGGGCAGCCGTAGAGGGTTCAGGGTCCACGCCCGGCCGGAACTCGAAGCGGTCGGTCTGGTCCCGCACGATACGGATACAGCGGCCATAGGCGTTGAGCAGGTCCATCCAGTCATCCCGCTCCACCCAGACGGCCAGTTGGGCGGTGGTGCGGTAGGCGTTGTATGGGTCGTCACCCCGTTCGGCCAGCACGGCCTCCACCACATCGTAGCGAAATCCCCGGTCGCGCAGCCAACCGCGCAGCCGCTCGGTGATAAAGGCCGACACCTCGTCCAGGACCTGCGCCGGGACCGGCAGCGGCATCAGGGCAGCCGCTTCGGCCAGCAAGGGGCGCAGCGACAGGGAGATCTGGTGGGCGATGAGGTTCTGGACAATGCCCAGGGCGTCGCGGCGCAGGTGGTAGGGGTCAGCCGAGCCGGAAGGAGCCAGTCCCACGGCAAAGAGGCCCGCCAGGCTGTCCAGCCGGTTGGCCAGGCCCAGGGCCAGGCCAGGCCGGGTCTGGGGCAGGGCGTCGTCGGCGGAGCGCGGCAGATAGTGCTCCAGGATAGCCGTGGCCACCGCCTCCTCTTCACCCGACAGCCGGGCATAATGCTGGCCCATGATCCCTTGCAGGCTGGTGAACTCAATCACCAGTTGGGTCACCAGGTCGGCCTTGCACAGGTGAGCGGCGCGGCCGACGACCGCCATCTCGGCCTCGTCCAGGCCCAACGCCCGACCGATGACCGGCACCAGCTTTTCCAGGCGACGGCTTTTGTCCAGCATCGAACCCAACTGCTCCTGGAAGGTGAGAGTATCGAGGCGGGGCAGAAAGCTCTCCAACGGCTTGCGTATGTCGTTCTCGTAAAAGAAGCGGGCGTCGGCAAAGCGGGCGCGGAGCACCTCCTCGTTGCCATCGCGCACCACATCCAGATTATAGTCATCCCCATTCCGCACCGCCACAAAGTAGGGCAACAACTCGCCTGTATCCCCATGCACCACGGGGAAGTAAAGCTGGTGCTTTTTCATGGCGGTGACCAGCACCTCTGCCGGCAGGGTCAGATACTCCGGTTCGAAGCGGCCCAACAGGGCGGTGGGGCACTCGACCAGGTTGGTCACCTCATCCAGCAGGGCCGGATCGTCGGGGATCTGCCCGCCAACGGAAGCGGCCAGGGCTGCGGCCTGGGTGCGGACCTGCTCGCGGCGCCCGGCCATATCCACGACGATCCGGTGGGCAGCCATTGTCTCCAGATAGTCATCGGCACAGGTCAGCTCGATCGGCGGCGAACCGTAGGGACGCAACCCACGTGTGGTCCGCCCACTGGTCACCCCGGCATATTCAAAAGGCACCACCTGGTCGCCCAGCAGAGCGACCAGCCAGCGGATAGGGCGGGAGAAGGGGACGTTGGTCTGGTTCCAGCGCATCGTCTTGGGGAAGCGCAGGCCGGCGATAAGGGCCGGGAGTTTTTCGGCCAGCACCCCGGCTGCAGGACGACCTGGCTCGGTCTTGACGGCGACGGCGTACGATTTCCCCCCCTCGGTCACAATGCGCAGCGATTCGACCGGCACCCCCTGTTTCTGGGCAAAGCCCAGGGCCGCGCGGGTCGGCCGGCCGTCAGCCTCGAAGGCGACGTGAGCCGGCGGCCCCTGCAACTGCAACGTGCGATCCGGCTGGTGGGAGGCCAGGCCGTAGACCAGCACCGCCTGTCGCCGGGGGGTGCCCACAACCCACACCGACCGATAGCTCAGCCGCGCTTCCTCCAGCATCCGGGGCACCGCTGCCTCCAACTGTTCCAGGGCCAGGGTCAGGTCGCCGGCCGGTAGCTCCTCCGTGCCGATCTCTAGCAGAAAGGTTGCAGATGGGGTGGTGGATGGTGGATATTGGATATTGGATATTGGATATTGCTTGCTTCTTGCTTCTTGCTTCTTTAAGAAGGGGTAGCCCATCTCCTCCCGCTGTTTGACATACAGGCGGGCCACCTGGCGGCTCAGGTCGCGCATCCGGCCAAAGTAGGAAGCCCGTTCGGTGACGCCGATGGCTCCCCGTGCATCCAGGATGTTGAAGGTATGAGAGCAGCGCAAGATATAATCGTAGGCAGGGATGACCAGGCCACGCTCCAGGCTGGCCCGGGCCTCGGCCTCATAGAGGTTGTACATCTGGGTCAGGCGCTCCACGCTGGCCAGTTCAAAGTTGTAGATGCAGTGCTCCACCTCAGGCCGGCGGTAGATGTCGCCATAGGTGTGGAGGCCATCCCAATCAATATCCCACACGGCGCGGACCTTTTGCAGGTACATGACGATCCGCTCCAGGCCGTAGGTCAGTTCCACCGGCACCGGATCGCAGGGCAGGCCACCGGCCTGCTGAAAGTAGGTGTACTGGCTGATCTCCTGGCCATCGAGCCACACCTGCCAGCCCAATCCCCACGAGCCCAGGGCCGGGCTTTCCCAGTTATCCTCCACAAAGCGCACATCGTGCTCGCGCAGGTTGATGCCGATGGCCTCCAGGCTGCCCAGGTACAGTTCCTGGGGGTTGCCAGGGTCGGGCTTGAGGATGACCTGGTACTGGGTGTGCATCTGCATCCGGTTGGGATTTTCGGCGTAACGCCCATCATCGGGCCGGTAGGAAGGCTCGACGTAGGCCACGTTCCACGGCTCAGGGCCGAGGACGCGCAAGGTGGTGGCCGGATTGGCCGTGCCGGCGCCCAGCTTCTCGCTGTAGGGTTGCCAGATCAGACAGCCATAATCGGCCCAATAGCGGTCCAGGCGCATGATCACTTCCTGGAAGGTAAGCGGTTTAGCCATCATCTTCTCCCGTAAGAGCCGGTCTGAAAACCACACATTCCGCACTCTGCATTCCGCACTCCGTATTCCCCATCGTCCGCCGCAGATGATGGAGGAAATCCACCGACTTGAGCCGGCGCTCCAGGTGATAGGTGAGATAGTGGTTCATCGTGCGCTCCAGTTCGGCGTGGCTGGCCGGGCTGAGGCGCAACAGGCGGCAGGTTGCCCAGTCGCGGGTTTGCAGGAAGCGCAGCACCTTGAGGGCATTCAGCGACAGCTCGGCGGTGCCCGGCCGGGCGTAGCCACATTGTGGGCAAAAGACACTCCCTTCAGCAGCGCTCAGGTAATTGGTCACCGGCTGCAACGCTTCCCGGCATCCGCCGCAGAGAAAAAGTTGGGGCTGGAAGCCGACCAGGGCCAGCAGATGGAGCTCGTAATAGCGGGCCACCAGCGCCAGATCCCCGGCGGTACATAGCCAGCCGAATGCCTCTTTGAGCAGGTCGAACAGGGGCCGGTTCTCATCCCGCTCGGCGGTGAACGAGTCGGCCAGTTCGGCAAAGTAGTAAGCGTAGGTGGTGCGCAACAGCTCCTGGCGCAGCGGCAGAAATGGCTCCAGCGTCTCAGCCTGGGTGATGATGTCCAGTTCGCGGCCCACGGCGACCAGGTACAGGCCGTGGCTGAACAACTCGACGTGGCCACTTTTGCGGCTGCCGGGTTTGCGCGCTCCCCTGGCGATGAGCCTGAGCTTGCCGCGTTCCGGCGTGAACACAGTCAGCAGGCGATCCGCCTCGCCAAAGTCGGTCCGCCGCAGGACAATCGCCTCGGTTCGATAGACCCGCTCGCGATGCGACATGGGTGCTCTTGCCGACCGAGATTCAAACCCGGGTGCAAAGACAAAGGGCCGGGGACGAATGACGAAATTCTCCGTCCCTGGTCCTCCGTCTTTCGTCCACTCGATCAGTAATATCCTTTGAACCCGGCACCCAGTGGCACATTGGTCAGCACCGTGCCCACCAGCCGGGCGTTGATCTGGCGCAGCCGCTGCACCGCCGTGCGGGCCACCTCCCGTCGCGTCTTGCCGGCGCTGATGACCAACAGCACCCCATCCACCCGGGTAGCCAGCACCGCCGCGTCGGTCACGGCCACCACCGGCGGCGTATCGAACAGGACCTGATCCGCCTGCCTGGCCAGCGCGGCGATCACCTCCTCCATCCGCCGCGAGCCCATCAACTCCGCCGGATTGGGGGGCAGGGGGCCGCTGGTCAACACCGACAGGCCCTCGACAGCGGTGGGCTGGAACGGCGGCGAGGCCAGGGCGGCCTCGTCCATCATCGCCGTCGTCAGGCCCACCCGGTTGTCCAGGCCGAAAATCTCGTGCAATGTCGGCCGCCGCAGATCGGCATCCACCAGGATGACCCGGCGCCCGGCCTGGGCTGAGACCACCGCCAGGTTGGCCAGGGTGGTGGACTTGCCCTCGCCCACCCCCGCCGAGGTGACGACCAGCGTCTTGAGCGCCCGATCCAGGCCGGCAAAGTCGAGGTTGGTCCGCAGCGTACGATATGCCTCGCTGATAGGCGAGCGCGGATCGGAAATCGTGATGAGTTCATTTAGTTTCTCGTTCATGGTTATAGATTCTCGCTTGGTCATTGGGCATTGGTTGTTGGGTATTGGGTATTGGGTATTGGGTATTGGATATTGGATATTGGGTATTGGGTGTTAGAGCAGGCTGACGACGAGGGCGCCGAGGCCGGCCCCGATCACCAGGCCCACCAGGAAGATCAGCAACAGGCCCGGCTCCAACCAGGAGGGAAGGCCCCATCTCTGCCGTCCCCTGGCCCTGGATTCGCTGCCGGTCGGAATGGTCCCCAGAACGGCGAGTTCTACTGCCTTCTGCACGTCAGAAGGGGTGCGCAGGGTGTCCGATTCCAGCCATTCCAGGAAAAAGACGATGATGCCCCCGACGATAGCTCCCAAGACGGCACCGGCGGCCATGTTAAACTTGATTTTGGGCGAGGCCAGCGGCACATCTCGGATGTCGTCTACTTTTTCGACATAGATGCGGTCGCTTTTGTCCTGCTCGATGTTCCACTGCCGTCGCTCTTCGACAAACACGTCGGCCAGCGTTTGGGCCATCAGGCGGGCCTCCTCTGGATCGTGGCTTTCGGCCTGGATGGTGATGGTCAGGTTGGCCGAATCATCGCTGACATCCAGATTGGCCAGAAAGTCATAGGTGCTCATGTCGAGCTGGGCGCGGTCAATGGCTTTCTGGGTCATGGTGTGGCTTTTGATGTTGATGACATAGTTGCGCAGCAGCTCTTTAGTCGCCTGACTGAGGCCCCAGTCAGGCCGCGCCGGATTGATGCTGAGCTGGATGGTGGCCTTGTAGGTTTTGGGCAGGATCAGGCTGACGCCCAACGCCGCGACGGCGGCCACCACCGCCACCAGCAAGATGATCCAACCCCGTTTGCGAGCGAGATTCCAATAGTCACGAAATTCCATCTCCGTCTCCTGAGGAGCAGATATGTCACCACCCAGGTGCCAGGCACTTGTGCTCATTGGGCCAGGAAATGAACCACAAAGGACATCAAGGACACAAAGGCAAAAATATTCATGTCCTTTGTTGTCAGCCTTTTTGGCTTCGGCGTAAGCTCAGCCGAACGGTTCCGGATGGTCCATGTCAGGGGCATTGTAGCACGAAACAGCTCAAGGCTCAAGTTCGCCGGCTTCTCAAAATCTGCCCGGTCCACCGCCTCCTCTGGCGTGGGATCTCGCCCAGCACGGCCACGCCCCAGGCTTCCACCTCGGCGCGGTCGCGGATGGTGTCGTCGAGATAGTCCCACAGGAAGGCCAGAGCCAGGCCGGCCACCAGAGCCACGAACAGGCGGATGGGCAGGTCGAGCTTTTGTTTGAGACTGCGGCCCACCGGGCCGATGCCCGGCCCATCAATCAACACCGCCCGGGCTTCGACGCCGGCCAATTGGGGAAAATAGTCCGGGCCAACCTGGTCCACCGCCGCACCCACCGCCTCGGCGAGGGCCTGAAGCTGCTGGCGGTCGGGCCAGGTGACGGTCACGGTCATGATGCGGTGCTCGCGGCTGGCAAAGATGGTCCCCGCCGGCACCGGGAAGCCAACCCGCTGGCTGATGCGGGCCGCAAAATCCCCCCCCTTGAGCACCTCGCTCAGATCGTCGGCCAGGTATTCCGAAGCCAGCCAGGCGTCCGACCGCCCCTCACCCGACACGACATTCACCGGCTCCTCCCCCTCGATGCCGATGGCGAAGCGCATGGTGGCCTGGTAGACCGGGGGGGGCGGCCGGTAGGTCGCCAGGCTGACGGCCAGGACGGCCCCCAGCAAGGCGGCGATCAGCCACCAACGCCGCCACACGATGCGCCAGTACTCTCGTAATTCCATAACCCCCTCACCTGTTTTTCGATAAAAGCCCACAGGTTCGATTTGAATATGCTCGTGTCAAACCGCTCCGCATGTGCCCGGATGGTGGCCGGGTCAAAGGCCCGGTCGTCGAAGCGGTGGACGGCCTCGGCCAGGGCTTCGGGCGTCTGCTGGTGAAAAAAGGTCCCGGTCACCCCCTCGACCACATAATCCAGCGCGCCGCCCCCGGCAAAGGCGATCACCGGCCGGCCGGCGGCCATAGCCTCGACCGGGGCGATGCCAAAATCCTCCAGGCCGGGGAAGATAAAGGCCCGGCAGTGGGCCAGGAGCGATCCCAGCTCCTCATCCGGCACGCGCCCCAGGAAGCGCACATTCGGCCCGGCCATCGCTTCCAGGCCGGCCCGGTCGCGCCCATCGCCCGCGATCCACAGCGGCAACCCCAGGTCGGTAAAAGCCCGCACCGCCAGATCGATCCGTTTGTAGGGGATCAGGCGCGAGACGACGAGAAAATAATCGCCGTGGCTGCCGTCCGCTGGCGGCCGGAACCGCCCCGTGTCCACCGGCGGATGGATGACCTCCGACGGGCGGTGGTAGAAGCGACGGATGCGCGCCTGCACCTCGTGAGAGATGGCAACAAAAGACTCCACCCGCTCCGCCGCCTGTTGCTCCCAACGCCGCAGCCAGCCCAGAAAAGGTCGCACCAGCCGCTGTGCCATCCTGCCCACCTGCTCCCGCTGCACATAGGTCTCGAAATCCCACACAAAGCGGGTCGGCGTCAGGCAATAGCAGAGGTGATGGGCCCCCGGCCAGGTGCGCACCCCCAGGCAAAAGGCACTCTTGTTGGAAATGACCAGATCGTAGTCGCGCAATTCCAGGCCACCAAAGGCCAGCGGATAGAACAGCAGGTAGCGTTGATGATGACGGTAGATGCCCGGCAGGCGGTCCAGCCAGGTGGTGCGGATGTCCCATCGGCGGTAGGCAGCCGGCATCCCCTCCCGCCAGTAGATGGAGGTATAGATCGGCGCGCCGGGAAAGAGCTCCACCAGCGTTTCCAACACCGCCTCGGCCCCGCCGATTTGATTGAGCCAGTCGTGGACAATGGCAACTCTCAACGGACCCTTCTTCGGTCGTGACAAAAGCCTATTTTGTGCCCGTGTAAGGAAGCCGGAGACAGGCTGAAACCGGGCACCACCGCGTCACCCCGCCACCACTTCCCCCCCACACGTCGCTATCATAACACAACGCCGCCCCCCTGTCAAAGCCAAAGTTCCCCCCTCCGCATTCCGCATTCCGCATTGCTCATGGCAGGGTGAAGGTGGCCACATTGTTGTCCCGATTGACCTCCGGGTAGGCTCCTTTAGCGTCCGCCGGGTTGACGGTGAAGGTGAGTGTTCCCCCTCGCGTCCACAGGTAGCCGATGCGAAAGGCTGCCACACCCAGGCCGTTGCCCCGCACCAACGGGATGGCATCGGTGAGCTTGCGGCCGGCCTGGTTCTCGATCCGGATCGGCACCATGGCCGCATCCCGCGTCCCCAGGTTGTGGACTGTGATCAGGGCGAGCCACGGTTCAGGCAACTCGATGTCGGTCGGATCCAGACTGAAATCATACTCTGCCAGGCGGTCGCCTGGCGGAAGAACCGCGCCGGATGCCAGGCTCACGGCCAGGGTCGCGCGGTTGTTGTCGAAATCGTCCTCCGGCAGCGCCCCGCTCCACTCGACCGGGTTGACCTGGACGGCCAGCAATTCATCCCGCTGAGGGGGGCGATCCAGGGACACAGCCACCTGTGCTGTACCGCCACAGGGGGGGATGATCGGGGTGTAGGCAATGCCGGCCAACTGCGCACCGATGACCACTACCGGCAGGTTGTACACCGCCTGGTTGCCCACGTTGTGCACCCGAACCCACACCCGGCGGGCATCCGGTTCGAGCCCCAGATCGGCCGGCCCGACCTCCACATCCACACGGCCCGGACACAGGTTGCTGGTGTAGGCGTCGAACGGCTCGATCATCAGCTCCAGGCGCACAGCATTGTCCTCGATATTGGCTTCCGGCCAGATGGGGGTGCGGGCCTGCCAGGCAGTGGGCAGGCGGTTGACCTGCATCCAGAGCTGATGTTCCCCCCCGGCAAAGTTCCAGTACACAGGCACAGTCAGCGGCAGGGAGCGGGTCGCCGGCAACGTGACGGTGAACACCTGTAGGAAAGGCGTAAAGCCGATCTGTTCCTGGGCAGCCGAGATGTAGACCATCACCGGCACGTCGGTTGCCGGAAGAGGGCTGTTGTTGTGGATCGCGGCAGTTATGGTGAAGGGGAACCCGGCCCGTAAAGGGAGCGGAGCCACGGTTACATCCCCCTCGGCCAGCGTCAGATCGACCGCCGGGATGTCGGGCGTGGGGGACACCACGGGCGCGATTGGGCTGCTATCCGGGACCGTAGGGGTGGAGAGCAGGGCCGGCTGTCCGTCGCAGGCCAGCAGCGCCGGCAACAGGGACAGCCACAGCAGGAGCCGCCACCTGCCACCCGACCGACGACCCTTCATTCGCCCAAAAGGTATCTGTTTACCGCAGAGCCCGCGGAGAACGCAGAGAATCTGGAAAGTCATTCACCACCCGGCGAATGCCATCCTTTCTGATCTAGATTTTCCCGTTCTTTCATCTCAGCGCTCTCTGCGTTCTCGGCGGTAAACACATTTCACGCAGGGAGGCCAGGACCTCGACGATCTGGCCGTGGGCCAGGCCGTTGCTGGCGATGAGGCCATGGCACTCAACCACATCCGGTTTGTTATAGATCAGCGGCTCGCCCCACAGGTTGGTCAGGACACCCCCTGCTTCCAGAAGCAGGGCATGGGGAGCACACAGATCCCACTCCTTGGAGCGGCTCGTCGCCAGATACAGATCGCACGCCCCACCAGCTACCAGACTCACCTTGAGGCCGACACTGCCCACCCGCTTGACCGACCCGATGCCCAGCGCCTGACGGGCGGCCTCAATCAGGTCTGAATCATGGGAACGGCTGATCACCAGGCACATCCTGGCCGGCTCGGCCACCGTCGAGACGCGCAGAGGTGTCGTCCGGCCCTGGTACACCTGCCAGGCACCCTGGCCCTGCACCGCATAAAAGAGCTGCCCTCTGGCCGGCTGATAGACCACCCCCAATGCCGGGTAGCCACCCACTGCCAGGGCGATCTGGACCGCAAATTCGCCTGTCCCGGCGATGAACTCAATCGTGCCGTCCAGCGGGTCTACGATCCACACCCGCTCCTTTTTCAGACGCGCCAGGTCATCGTCCGACTCTTCGGTGAGCAGGCCATCAGCGGGGAACGCATCGCGCAGGCCGGCGACGATGATCTCATCGGCAACGCGGTCGGCAGCGGTGACCGGTTCGCGCCGGGCCTTGTGATCCACGGCCAGGCCGGTCTGATAATGGCCCATAATCAGATCGCCGGCCCGCTGGGCCAGGCGCACGGCCACATCGAGTTCGCGCCGCAGCGAGTCAACTCCCATTCTCTCCAGGCCCCTGTGGCTGATTGTAGCACCGGCCGGGGGCTTTGTCAAAAAAGTAGCACAGGATTCATCCTGTGCTACGGGTTACCCGGCCAGGAGCAGGTCCCTGGCCCGCAAGGGGGTTGGATCGCCGGCCTGAAGGGCGGCCAGGTGCCCCCGAAAGTCGGGCAGCGCCTGGCCGAGATAGAGGCGGGCCAGCTCTTGCTTTCTCTCCGTCGCCCGTGCGTCGCGCAAGGCCAGCCACGAGGTCAGCAGGCAGACCGCCATGTCGGCCAGATCGGCGGCATAGTAGTCAATCAACTCCCCATTGTCCTGTTCCTTCAGGTGGTCTATGGAGCGGTTGAACAGCGCTGTGGCCTCCTCCATCTCCCGTTTGAGTCCGGCCAGATGGGGGCCATACTCTTCGGCTGCCCATTCGTCGAACAGGCCATCCAGGGCATGGCCCAGCAGGGGGCCGGTGGCGGCCACGATCTGAAGCTGGCTGGTGCCCTCGTAGATGCTGGTCACGCGCATATCGCGCCAGTGGCGTTCCACATTGAACTCGCGCATATAGCCGGCGCCACCGTGGACCTGCATGGCCTGGTAGCAGACCCGGTTGCCCATCTCGGTCGCGTGGTACTTGGCCAGCGGGGTCAGCACCGCCGCCATTCGCTCCGCCCGTTTGAGCCGCCCCTGCTCCTGAGGGGTCAGGGGCCTCTGCCTTTGCAGGCGTTCGTATGCCTTCTTCAGGTCCACCCAACGCCCGGTCTCGTAGACCAGCGCCCGGGTCGTTTCGATCTCACTCCGCATGGAGAGCAGCAGGCGGGCCACAGCCGGAATGCGGTCAATGGTCCGGCCAAACTGCACCCGTTTTTGGGCATACTGGCAGGCTTCGCGGCAGGCAGCCTCGGCGATCCCCACCGCCTGAGCTGCCACCGCGATCCGGGCCCCGTTCATCAGCGACCAGGTGTAGCGGATCAGCCCATAGCGGCGCTGGCCCACCAGGCGGGCGGGTGTGTCGCAGAACTGCAATTCGCAGGTGGGCGAGGCGTGCAGGCCCAGCTTGTTCTCGATGCGGCGGATATGCACCGTCTCGTCGGCCTCCACCACGAACAGGGAAAGGCCGCGGGCATCGGTGGAACCCTCCTCGGAGCGGGCCAGCACCAGCAGAACCCCGGCACAGCCGTTGGTGATAAACCGTTTGACGCCGTTGAGCCGCCATACCCCGGCCGCCTCGTCCCAGATGGCCCGGGTCTGCACCGCGCCCAGGTCGGAGCCGGCCTCCGGCTCGGTGAGGGCCATCGCCCCGGTTACTTCCCCCCGGGCAAAGCGGGGCAGGAGACGAGCCTTTATCTCCTCATCGCCATATTCGGCCAGGGTGGAGGCGATCTCTTGCAGGCCAAAGATGGACATCAGCGCCGGATCAGCGCGGGAGATGATCTCGATCATCATCTGCAAGATCGTCTCCGGCAGGTTCAGCCCGCCATACTCCCAGGGCAACATGGCTCCCATCAAACCGGCCTGGCGCAGCAGATGGAGGCCTTCCTGCGTGGCCTCGGCGTAGGTGACCCGGCCGGCGTGGAACCGGGCGCCCTGCTCGTCCGCCTCGGCGGCGCGGGGCGCGATCCGCCCGGCACAGACCTCCCCCAGCACCTGGAGCAACAGCCGGTAGTTGTCCAGGGCATCGGCATAGTGGCGCGGCGCGCCCGGATAGTCGCGGTGATAGCGGTAGCCCTCTTCCAGGATGGCCACCGCCTCCTCCAGCCCCAGCCGCTCCAGGCGGTACTGCAAGTCAGGGTTATCGGTAAAGAAATTGTCTACCATGTCAGCTCCCTATTGAGGGTTTCCCCCTGGCCCCTTATCTGCCCTGCTGGCGATAGGCGCGGATCATCTGCGGGATGATGGTGCGCAGATCGCCGACAATCTTGTAATGGGCGATCTGGAAGATGGGAGCGTTGGGGTCGGTGTTGATGGCCACGATCTTGGCCGACTGGTCCATCCCGGCGCGATGTTGGACCGCGCCCGAGATGCCACAGGCGATATACAGCCGGGGTCGCACCGTGACGCCGGTCTGACCCACCTGGTGCTCAGGGGAAATAAAGCCGGCATCCACCGCCGCGCGGGAGGCCGCCACCTGCCCCCCCAGCACTTCGGCCAGCTCGTGGATAAGACGAAAATTCTCCTTGCTGCCCACCCCCATCCCACCGGCGACGATGACCTGGGCGTTCTTCAGGTCCACCTGGGGCAGTCGAACCTCCCGCCTGAGCACCTGCAGGTCGAGATCGCGGCTGTTGAAACAGGGTTCAATCCGTTCCACCACCCCATGTCGCCTCCTGTCCGGTTCACCCAGCCTCATCACCCCCTCGCGGACCGTGGCCATCTGCGGCTGACTGTCGGGGGTGACAATGGTGGCGATCATGTTGCCACCAAAGGCTGGGCGGATCTGGTACAGCAGGTCGTGGTACACCCTGCCCTGGCGCTCATAGTCGCCGATCCGCAGGTCGGTGCAGTCGGCGGTCAGGCCGGCCGAGACAGCGCTGGCAATGCGGGGGGCCAGATCCCGGCCGACCGGGGTGGCACCCAGTAGAAAGATGGCAGGTTTCCGCTGCCGCACCAGCTCGATCGCCACCCGCGCGTAGGGCAGGGTACGGTAGAGGGCCAGCTCGGGGTGGTCGGCCAGCAGCACCCGGTCTGCCCCGTAGTGGATGACCTGCTGCGCCAGAGGAGCCACCCCATCGCCCGGCAGCAGAGCGCACACCTGACCGCCCAACCGGTCGGCCAGTTCCCGCGCCTTGCCCAGCAGTTCCAGGCTGACCGGAGCGATCCGGCCTTCCTCCTGTTCAATGAAAACCCAGACTTCACGACCGGCGGTCATAGCACATACTCCTGCACCAACTCCTGGACCAACGCGGCGACTCCCGACTCGTCGGCGGCGAAGGTTTTGCTGTCCCGAGAGTGCAACACAACCAGGTCCACCTTGAGCACCCTGGTGGGCGAGCCGGCCAGGCCCACCCGGCCGTACTCCAGGCCCAGGTCGGTCCCATCCCAGACTTCGATCTTGAGCCCCCGCTCCGTCAGGTAGTGGTCCAGGGCCGTCTCGGTCTCAAACTCTGGCCATCGCCGCAGGAGTTCGGGATAGTCAAAGGGGGTCGCGGCCAGCTTGCAGGCCATCATCCGCCGCGCCGAGGGGGGGCGGGGCCGATTGGCCGAGGCGACCACAGTCAGCAGGCAGGGCAGGCTGCACCGGACCGTTTCGGTGCTCAGCGGCAGCGCCCGGCGGACGACGATCTGGCCCTCCCGCAGCTCTTCGATCGCCTCGGCGCAGGTGATCTGCGGCAGGCCCAGCTTTTCCGCCACCTGGGGCCCCACCTGGGCGGTGTCGCCGTCTATCGCCTGCCGCCCGCAAAAAACCAGGTCATAGTCCCCCACCTTCTCCACGGCACATTTGAGCACATAGGACGTGGCCTGTGTATCCGAACCGGCGGTCTTGCGGTCGGTAAAGAGGATGACCCGGTCGGCGCCCCGGTACAGGGCCTCACGCAGCACGTCGGCGGCGCGGGGTGGCCCCATCGTCAGCACGGTGACGCGGCCGCCATACTGCTCCTTCACCTGCAGGGCCATCTCCAGGGCGTTGAGGTCCTCCGGGTTAAAGATGGCCGGCAACGCGGCCCGGTTGACCGTGCCATCGTCATTCATCGCCTGGCCGGTGATATGGGCCGTGTCCGGCACCTGCTTGACCAGCACCACACTGTTGTACGGCATGAAAGCCTCCAAGCGATTTGCGATTTGCGATTTACGATTTACGATTTACGGTGCGGCAAGGCTTGTTACAATAAACACACCATGCTGGCCAAAGTTACGCTCCGGCGACGCATCCTTTCCCCCGACCTGGTGTTATAAAGGTCCAGGAATGTGATCCTGTACATTCCGCATTCCGCATTCCGCATTCCGCATTCCGCATTCTGCATTGTGGAGGTGCTATGCGTAAGCGAGTGGTCATCACCGGCCTGGGGGCAGTGACCCCTGTAGGCAACGATGTGCCCACCCTGTGGCAGGCTCTGCTGGCCGGGCGCTCCGGCGTGGGGCCGATCACCCTGTACGACGCCTCCGAGCAGCCGGTCCGCATCGCTGCCGAGGTCAAGAATTTTGACGCCGATGCCCTTTTGGGCCACAGGGAGGCCAGGCGCAACGACCGCTTTGTCCAGTTGATCCTGGTCGCTGCCGCAGAGGCCGTCGCCGACGCCCGGTTGACCTTCAATCAAAACCGGGACAACCGGCATGTTGGAGTTCTCATCGGCACCGGCATCGGCGGGATCGTCACCTTGCTGGAGAATGCGGAGGTGCTGCGGGAGCGAGGCCCCAGGCGGGTGAGCGCCCTGATGGTGCCGATGATGATGCCCAACGCCGGGGCCGGCCAGATCGCCATCAAGTACGGCATCCGGGGGCCGGCGCTGTCGCTGGCTGCGGCCTGTGCCACCGGCAACAACGCCATCGGTGAGGCCGCCGAGTATATCCGGCGTGGAACGGTCGAAGTCATGATCTGCGGCAGCGGCGAGTCGGTCATGCACCCCCTGGCGCTGGCCGCCTTCAGCAGCATGGGAGCCGTCTCGCACCGCAATGACGAACCGGAGCGGGCCAGCCGGCCGTTTGACGCCGACCGTGACGGCTTTGTCATGGGGGAAGGGGCCGGCGTGCTCGTCCTGGAGAGCCTGGAACACGCGCAAAAGCGGGGAGCGCGCATCTATGCCGAACTGATCGGCTATGGGGTCAGCACCGATGCCTTCCACATCACCGCCCCCGACGAGAAGGGGGAAGGAGCAGCCCTGGCGATGGAGGCGGCTCTGCGCGACGCCGGCCTGCGCCCAGAGGAGGTGGACTATATCAACGCCCACGGCACCAGCACGCCACTCAACGACAAAACCGAGACACTGGCCATCCACCAGGTCTTTGGCGAACATGCCCGCCGC
>Ga0209101_1000697_pt1 | contig 27065 bp, 15 predicted proteins | sample ConPoolayeCmetaG_FD_185481 | JGI IMG/M metagenome (GOLD analysis project Ga0209101, IMG submission 185481) | Hot spring microbial mat communities from California, USA to study Microbial Dark Matter (Phase II) - Cone Pool mat layer C metaG... ...
CTCCCCCTTTCGATGCACATACACCGGTAACCTCGACGGGCAAAGTACGCCCACACCTCCTCTCTGCGGTTTCGCCTCTTACCTCAACCAGAAACACACAACCCGCTAAATCGGTACTCAGGCCACGGAGAATATCGGCTTGGGAACCTTGACAAAAACCGGCTCGCCGTAGGTGGAGACAAGGTCGTCGAGCATCCTGACGGGCACCTTTTCTACATACTCCGGAGAGGGGCTGCCCGCCCACTCCTCTTTAAAAGCGCTCCTTCGCCCTCCGGTTAGCGCCTTTCGGTACAAGGGCAATTCCGTGCAGTGTGCTCCAAGGCCACAGAAACTGTACATTGCTGCACCGATTGATGAGCACGTTAAACTGTAAAAAGGCGAAATTTTTATAATCCGGTTCCACGGCGATTACTTGCCCGCTCTCGCCGAAGATAACGGTGTACTGGCCGATGTTGGCGCCGATGTCGAATACGAGCTCCCCGGCCGGAATGAGCGGCATGATGACTTGCCGCATAGAAGGCTCATAGTATGTCGCTCTTTGCCCTATGAAAGTAAGGTGCTGGCCTTTTTCATAATACGGGGTTTTACGATAGCCTTTTACGGGCTTTTGAGCGATGGTCTTGGGGTGAAGCCGCCGGAGTATCCTCGATAGATAGCGGAGCAGCGCTGAACGAAGAGGGCCAAAAAGGTGCCTGATATTTTTAACCGGTAATATTGACGCGGGTTTGTCTCAAACGCCATGCATGAATATGCCGGGCATTGCCTGAGCCCTTCGCAAAAAGAACGTAGTGACAGCCCTTACCGGGCGGAAGCGGTAGAGAATATTCTCAACCGATGCCCTTGACATTAACCCGGTTAAAATACAGGTGGAACGCCTCCTTTTTCGAGAAAAGAAGATATTTTGCACGCAAACCAGCCAGGGTATTGCTGCCAAAAGTTGTCCGGGCGCGCTACGGCAATAGCCATGCCGAGGGTCTGCCGTCATATGGATAAAGTCCGTTGCGAATTTCGACTATCGATGGAAAAATACCGTCATTTGCAAGGTTGCTCAACCGGTTCGACGCCGAGTTTGCCGTCTCTTGCGGCAAGGTCGAATCGGCACAGGGCGCCGGCATACGCTACAAGAGGGCGTGGGCATGCTCTTCTTCCCTGGGCAATCTCGAGGTGTACCTTGCGATGGTGGTGGCCGGCTTTCTTTTCGGCATAGGTGCCTCCAAAAGCGGCGTCTCAGAGCAAGCAGATATCGCTTCCTATCCTCGACGGTGCCCGGCGCGATGCACGACAAAAAAGGCCCTGTCCCCCATTTCCCGGAGAAGGCCCTCATCGAGGTAGGCTTGGGCCGCGAAGAGCTCGAGAAGGAATACCCGCGCATAATCACTCCGCACAAGAAGCCTTGCGGGAGAGAGTTAACATAGAACTTGGTGCGTCACCGGCACCAGGAAAAGATAGCCTCTTCTCGCCTACAGGAGGAGCATGCTATTGGCCTGCGCAGGCGCTATGACGCCCTATCGGGTATTTGGCGAAATCGCTGCAAAAATTGAGCCGAAAAAGTTAAGTGGCCTTCGTCGAAAAAACGGTGTTTAGGGAGTGAGTATTGAATTTTTTCCCTACATATTTGCTTGGTAACCAGTCATTAGCAAGGCCGACCAACGAAAGGCGCCGCGTGGGTAGGTCAAATGCTACGGCTATTGTTTAATAAAATAAAACTCGAAAACATGAAACAAGATGTTTTAAATTCAAATTGTCGCTACGAGTGGGAAATTGGCGGCGAAAAGCCGGCAAAGAAGGGTCTTTGAGCGAAAAAATGGCAAAACCCGTGCTTAACAAATCCACCAACGGATAGGTGGAATTGTAACGGCTCGCCCTGCGACACGCTGGGCTTGAACAACGTGCCGGTGGCCTGGTGCCGCTACGAACCGGACAGGTTCGACGACCTGAGCGTGGCGTTCACCGACCTGTCGTACCGCGAGCCGGCCACCTGGTCGTGGAACTTCGGCGACGGCTCGGCGGGCAGCGCGGAACGGCATCCCGTGCGTCGATTCCCGGGCAAGGGCGTCTATCAGGTTTGCCTCACGGTGAGCAATCCGTATGGCAGAGACACGCATTGCAAAACCCTCTACCTGGGCGTATCGGCCCAGGACAACCTCGTGCTGCAAGCCCAGGTGCAGGTATGGCCCAACCCGCTTCGCGACCGGCTGGCGGTAGCCCTGAGTGCCGACCTGCGCAGCCCGCTCTTCCGCCTGTACGACATGACCGGCCGCATGGTGCGCGAGGAGCGCCTCGTGTTGGGCGAGAACGAGATAGAGGCCGGCTCTCTGGCGGCCGAGATGTACTTCTGGCAGGTGGCGGCGGGCGGAGAGGTGGTAAAAAGCGGTAAAATCACAAAAACAGATTCGCCGTGAGGTACAAGACGTTTCTTGTGTTTGACGCTTCGCGGGTAGCCCGATGACGACCGCCTGCGGTGTAATCAACTTTTACTCAAAAACCTTGAAGCCCGGAAAAAAGGGAGGATCCTATCCGGCTTTGAGTGAAGAGTTCACCCGGAATAATCCTTTTCTACAGGAGGGAGTATATCTTATTGTGCCTTAGGTGGTTCGCTTGATGCAACAACCCTGAGGTTGTCGGTTAAAAAGATTCGCTGCCGTCAAAAATTTTTCTGATGACAATAAAAGCCGGGCATCATTCGTCTCAGTGCCCGGGCCGTCTACATCATGAACTGCACGCTGGCGTTGACATACCGGTAAATATCCAGCGGCGCAAAAATGTCCTTGCGACCGGTGAAGTAGTGCAGCCCTATTTTCAGGCGGTCGCGTCGAAGCAAGTAGTTTACGCCGATATCTACGACCCGTTGGGTGCCGGCGCCCGTAAAAGGGTTCTGTTTGTCGGTGAAAAGCGGGTCGGCCTGCTCGTCGCTATACATGAAGTTGCCTTGTAAAATGGTCTGGTTGCGCATCAGGATGTTCCAAGCGACCTTAAGGGTAAGCATTCGGTCGGTGGTGGTAAGGGAGCCGTTAGTGTTCAGTGTGCTCTCCCGATAAAGCCAGTTGTATTCAAATAAGACGTCCAGAGGCCCGTAATTGAGCTGTGCATCTACGCCGGTAAGCGTGTTGTCGCGAAAGAGCCGGGTGCGGGCTTGATAACCGATGTTGGCTCCTATGCTGAGTCCTTTTCGCCGTCCGTAGCCCGACTGGTAGAAGGTCAGGGTGTATTCGCTCACCTCGGGGTCGCCGATGAAGGCCACTATGCGACCGGTGAGCAAGGGCGTCCAGATGGAGTTGTCTCCGACGATGCGGGGGTGGTTGCAGTCGAAGAGGCCGACGTCGTACATCAGGCCGAAGCGAGACCAGTTTTTCAAACCGCCGAGGTTGATGCCCGTTTCGCGACCGATGCCCCGCCCGACCAGGTGGAAGCGGGGTTGAAAGCTGGCCCACGATTTTTCTTGCGACACGACAAAGGAGGAGCTGTAGAAGGACTCCTTGCCGGCTCGCGGTCGAAAGTAGCCGACGGTGAGGTTGAGCAGCGGGTGTGCGTTGTAGCACAGGAACACGTCGCGCGGGAAAAAGGTGGTGTTGTCCTCTGCATTGGGTACGCCGGCGGCAGCCGAAAGGCTGTCCTTTCCCACGCCGTCGTAGGCAAAGGTAGCGTTGTAGAAGAGCCGCGGCGTGATGCGTCCGGTGGTACCCAGTCGGCCGCGCCGAATAAAGGCGTCGTATCGCGGAGGGCCTTCGAAGCCGGCAAAGCGCAGGCTCAGTACGTTCCACCACTGAAGGTACAGGTTAACCTCCATGAAACCGCCGTTAGGCAGGGTAAAGCGCGCGCGCCAGTCCTCCAACAAGGGCGGCAGGCTGTCGCCAACAGCACGCTGCGCACGGCAAAAGGGCCCCGAACAGACAACCCAAAGAGCAATAGGCAGCGATAGGCGCCCAAAAAAGCCGCACGCGCCAACCGCCGAAAACGCCTGGAAAACACTCATGGCTAACGGCATACAAAGTTTAGCGGCAAAGAAAAGTGATTACTCCCATTGTAGGGACATGGGGCCCCTAAAGCGGAGGGCTCCGGCTCTTTAGCCCGAGCGTTTTCCTGCAGGCACTGTTGGCTCGGGCCGGAGCCTCAGGCTTCTAGCCGCTTCGCCACCCATTCTTTGTACTTGCGCCCAATGGGCAGAGCACGGCCACCGATTTCTACCTCCGCCGCAGAGAAGGCGTCTATTTTGTCTATAGCTACCAAAAAAGAGCGGTGGATGCGGAGAAAATGCTCTCTGGGCAGCAGCTCTTCCAGCTCGTTTAAGTGGTAATGGGTGTGGTACGACCGCTCTGCTGTGTGAATGGTGACGGCGTCTCTGAGGCTTTCGATAAAGAGGATTTCGTCCAGGTAGATCTTGACCGAGCGCTTTTGAACCGAAAAGAAATAAAAGGGGCGATGAGCAATTGACCTCCTGTAGGGCGCACGGGTTTCGGCGAGCCGGTAAGCGTGAAGCACTTTATTGACGGCTTTGGTAAAGCGGTTAAACTCGATAGGCTTGAGCAGATAGTCCACCACCTGCAGGTCGAAGCCCTCTACGGCAAACTCGTGATAGGCCGAGGTGATAACTATCTTGGGAGCACGGGGAAGCGATCGGACGAACTCTAAGCCCGTGATTTTAGGCAAGTTAATGTCTAAGAAAATGACATCGACGGGTTTCTCCTGCACTACCTCAATAGCCTTCAGCGCATCCGAGCAGGTATCCACCAGCTGGAGGAATGGCGTCATTCGAATGTACTCACCGAGTATCTCTGCCGCCAAGGGTTCGTCCTCGACAATGATACAGCGCAACGGATTCATAACACAGCAAAAGTGGTGGTGAGGTGAGGTGCAAGGGCTCGGCCCGCAAAACACAGATACGTCAGCCGCCTCTCGGCGAAAATAGTAAAAACAAACTTCGGGCCTACAATCCTAAATCGCGTTTTACCTTGACAAAAGCGGCCACGCATTTCTCCAGGTGTTGGGGTTCGTGAGCAGCCGACAACTGGACGCGGATGCGCGCTTTCCCCTTGGGCACGACCGGGTAGAAGAAACCGATGACATAGATGCCCTCGTCTAAGAGGCGGCGGGCAAAGGTTTGTGCCAAGGGGGCGTCGTAAAGCATGATGGGCACAATGGGGTGCTCGCCGGGGAGGATGTCAAAGCCGGCATCCGCCATGGCCTTTCGGAACCAGCGCGTGTTGGCTTCCAACTTGTCGCGCAGCTCGGTAGAGCGGTTCAGTAGCTCGAACACTTTGAGGCTGCCGCCCACGATGGCGGGGGCCACAGTATTGGAAAACAGATAGGGCCGAGAGCGCTGGCGCAACACTTCCACAATTTCGCGTCGAGCGGCGGTAAAGCCTCCGCTGGCACCGCCCAAGGCTTTACCTAAGGTGCCGGTGATGATGTCCACGCGTCCCATCACCTGTCGGTACTCGTGCGTACCGCGCCCGGTTGCGCCCATGAAACCCGTAGCGTGGCATTCGTCAATGCCCACCATGGCGTCGTAGCGCTCGGCCAGGTCGCATATTTTGTCCAGCTGGGCAATGGTGCCGTCCATAGAGAACACACCATCCGTAAAGATGAGCTTGCGGCGGGCACCCGCGGCGTTGGCTTCTTTGAGGCAATCCTCCAGAGCGTTCATGTCGTTGTGCTTGTAACGGAAGCGCTTAGCCTTGCACAGTCGAATGCCGTCAATAATGGAGGCGTGGTTGAGTTCATCGCTAATGACGGCGTCTTCTTCGGTCAAAAGCGGTTCGAACAATCCGCCGTTGGCGTCGAAGGCGGCGGCGTAGAGGATGGCGTCCTCCATGCCAAGGAAGGCTGCGATGCGCTCTTCCAGCTCTTTGTGGATGTCTTGCGTGCCACAGATGAAGCGCACCGACGACAGCCCGTACCCATGCGTACGGATGGCCTCGATGGCCGCTTCGATGACCTCCGGGTGACTGCTTAGCCCCAGGTAGTTGTTTGCGCAGAAGTTGAGGACTTCCCTTTGCGTGGTGGTGTCGATGACGGCCCCTTGAGGTGTAGTAATGATGCGTTCTTCCTTGTACAGCCCGGCCTGGCGAATTTCGGCCAGTTCATGCTCGAGCGATGGTCTGACGGTAGTGAACATAGATGAGGTGAAATGAGAAAGATGAGCGTGTGTTGCTTTCTACCTGAAGCGTTCCGAAGGGGGCTAAGAGACTTCCTGCACTACGAAAAAGCCATCTGTGCCAAGGGATTGGTAAAGCGGCATGAGGATGAGGCCGTCTTCTGGAGCAAGCACAGGGCCGTCGGCGTCGTCGGCCAGGTGTTCGCCGCGGCGGATAGGTTGGAAGTTGGCATAACCCGGCCGCATGCCAAAGGCATCGCCCGGGCGAATGTGGTGGACATGGCGCAGGCGGGTCACTTTGGGCAGCGGTTCCGAAAAGGCGCGCAAGAGGCGTTCGTGGCGGCTGTCCACGTCCTCCGGGCGGATACAACCGGAGGCCCGCAGCGTATTGACTACAGCTGCTATGGAGCGGCTCACCGACAAAGGGTCGTCGTGCTGGCCGGCCTCGAAGGCGACGCTTACTGCGTGATGCGGATAGCCGCCCACTTCAAAACGGTTGCCCGCCGCAAAGTGTAACAAGGTGCCCTGCAGCCCATCCAAAAGACCGAGTACCACCGGGGCATGCAACTCTTTGGCCAAGCGCAAACTGGCGCGGTCATCGCTGGGAATGCAAAAAATGCCCCCATCGGCCGACGTCGTGTGCAGGTCCAGTAAAACCAGCGCCTCGGGCTTGTAACGGAGCAGCTCTTCCTGTATGGCTTGCAGCAACTCGCCCAATTCGCGCCATTCCGCTTGGCGCTCTGCCGGCGGCGTTTGCTGCAAACGGCGCAGATGAACAGGCGTCCACATACGGTTGAGGTCTTGCTCCAAAAACCGCCGGCGGGCGCCGTAAGCCTGAACATTGCCTATTAAACCTATCAATTGCCCGCGAAAAACGAAACCCGGATTTTGCTGAGGCTCCTGGGCCAGCAGCCGAAACACCTCCTCCAAAGCGCGCACGCCCGCCGGCTCATTGCCGTGGACTGCCGCCGTCACCACTACCAAGGCACCCGGCTCGCTGCCCGTGTATCGTCCTATTAAGCGTCTCATAGGCGCAACCGCACACAAAGGTAAAGCACCTCGACCGGATAATGCCTCCCTCCTCATTGCACCTTTAGTGTTCTCCCTAAACCCATTACCTTTGTAGACCGCCTCACTCTCCAAATATGTGTTTGCGAAATCCTTTTTTTCACATAGATATCTTTCGATGGAAAACGACTGGAAGGCCATGCGCGACCGCTATTTATGCGAGCGCATCCAAGAGCAAATTCGCTGGTACGAGCGGAAAAGCGCGACCTACAAGAAATGGTTTTATCGCTTGCGCATAGCCATCATTGTTTCGGGTGCGCTTATCCCGTTGCTGGTCGGCTATGCTAATGGGCCCTTGGAGTGGCTTAAGTACATTGCCGGTTTTCTCGGCGCCGTAGTGGCCATATCCGAGGGCATTCTTTCCCTCAAGCGCTATCGCGATTTGTGGAGCACCTATCGCTTGACGGCGGAGCGCCTCATTCGCGAGCGCTGGCTGTACGAAAACCGCGTCACGGAGGAGTATCAAAGCGATAACGAAACAGCCTACCGACATTTTGTCCTGCGCGCCGAGCAAATCATGGCCTCGGAAAACGAGGAGTGGAAGAGCCTCCTGCAGCAAAGCCCGCCGACGGAGGTAAGTAAGTAAAAGGCGGTCTAATCTGTCCGCGGCCCCGGCAGCCGGGATAAAACCGGTGCTTCGAGACGCCGCGGGCGGGATGAGGCCGCCTGAAAGACGGAAGAGCTCCTTTTGCGGGTCTCCGGCCGGCCTTTACCTCGGGAAAAAATGGCATGATTGCCATCTCTTTTCAGCCGTTCACATCCTTCGAAAAAGCTATGCCGTGGGGCGAAAACCTCACCGCACGGGTGTCGCACAACCTCTGTGCGTTTGTGCCGGCCCCTTCTCTCGCAAGGAGTGCAAAGGATACGCGAACCTTTGCGGACGGCCGGTAAATGCCTCTTTAAGAGGAGATTATGGAGTAAAAGGCAAACCGGTGTCGCTGCCGAGGGGACGACCGAAATCCCCCTCTGCGGTCGGGGCGAGTTTTTTCCATTCCTACCGGCGCTCGTAACGAAGCATAAAAAGCCGGCATATATCACTGCGCGGCACAGAAGAGCTTTTTAGCCGCTTCATCCAAATAATATTGATTTTATGTACTCCCTAACCGTTAAAAAGGTTCGTTTAGGGAGAAGGTAAGAAATTTTTTTACTAAAACTAAGCGTCATGAGTAAGTGGACACTATCTACCGTTTTTGTTGCCCTCTTGATAATAACATTGGTGACGGCGAACAGTACGCTCGTCGCTCAGCCGGCCAACGACAATTGTGCGCAGGCTTCTGTTATTGCCATAGATAAGGGAGGATATGCCTACGGGACTTTCCTTTCGGATACCGTCGATATGGCTTTGGCCACGGCAGAGACAGGAGAGTACTTTTTTTCTCCCGCCCACACCAAATCGGTATGGTATCGCTTTACCCTGACGACCCCCCGCCGTATTCACATCGAATTGGGTGGCACCCAATTGGAGGACGTAGCGCTCAACCTTTATAGACCCTCTTCGTGCTTGCCGGATACGAGTGTTATCTTGGCTACGCTGAAGGGTGACGCCGGCGGCACACTGGAAAGCAATTCCTGCTTGGCGTTGGGCACTTATCGCATCCAAATCACGGCACCTGCCCATGTGAGCGCACAGGTGTTTGTCCGACTTACGACAAGCTGTCGAGTAGATCCCATCACGGCTCCTTATGATTGTGCTGAGGCGCCCTACGTCTTCAACGGTGACCAACCGCTGCCGAACTCTTTCTTCCTTCCCGTTGCGCCTCATGCGATAGCCTGCCAAAGTATAGACGATACCGCCGAGCACGCCTGCCTGCCGGCCTCTAATAAAAACACCTACCGAAAGAGCTTGTGGTATGTGTTCAATACCGGTCCGCACCCGGATCTCCTTCAAGTAACCATAAGGGGTGTGGCAAGCAATGCTCCTCGTGTTGGTTATCGGTTGCTCAAAGGCGATGTGCGCACGGCCGACCCCGCTGCCTTGGAGATCTTAGCCTGTGGCATGGCGATCGCCTCCTTAGATACGCAACGCATAGACCTGCCGTGTACGGCATCTGCCGGGGTTTTTAACACGCTGCAGTTGCTGCTGCCGGAAAATTACTCTAATCCTAACTTCCGGCTGGAGATGCGCGGCCGAGGATACCCCGGCACCGGTTGGCCGAACATAGCCCAGCCCCCTACTAACCCTCAGAACGCACTGGGCTTATTGCCCGCAAACGGCTCGGTTACTCTGCAAGACGGCTTCGGCTGCGAGGCGCGTATGGGGAACCATCCTTGCCCGTCTGCCCATCCGGAGTCGGGTGTCGTGCGCGTGCTGAAGGGGGCAGACTCCTTGGCCTTCGATTTGGCGACTTGGGCTACCTTTTCTCTGGATGAGGAAGCCAACGTTACCTTTTTACTGGACACCCTTGGATATTATGTGCGCATTTTTAAAAAACCTCCAAGCGGAGAGTGCCCCGACGTGCAGAAAGATTTGTTATATGATTTTTTTGACAAAAAAGCAAAAGTCTGCCTATCGCCCGGCGATTACGCGGTGCAAATTTTGGCCGGTGTCAATAACCCCAGGTTCAAGGCAAGCGCTGCCAACCAGGTTCCCTGGATCTACGGAAAGTTAGGTCGCTCCTTCACCTTGACTCTTCAGGTGCAGTCGATTGCCGAGCGCTTTGCGCTCCGCCATGCTGCAGATTTTGACGCGGTGAACCAACTGCAGCCCCTGCAAAGCGGCGTAATGTATTTTTCCGAACCGGCTCCCATCCCGTGCGACTCCACGGTTTTGCCCCAAGAGGTAAAATGCGCCGGAACCAGTAAGGCTGTTTATCGCGAGATACGCATCGAGGGAGAGGGGCTTTTGCAGCTGATTAATCTGCGCACCGACACCGCTGCCAACATTCGCTATCAGCTCTTCAAAGCCGATGCCGCCGCACTGGCCGCTGCTCAGGGCGCACACCAAGGAGGCCAAACCATACAAGGAATGACCGACTACTTAGGGTGTATCGATCAGCACGACGATGTCTTTTCCACCAGCATTCCCGGGTTGGATACGTTTTGTACTTGCGTGGCCGGGCCGGCCGTCTTTACCTTGACCAGCTTAGGCGGCTCCCTCAACGTAGGGGCAACCGACCAGCCTAAGTTTCGATTTACCGCCTTACAGACCAAATACAACCGGCGGGAGCATGCCGAAACACTCGTCGTCACCGTGCCCGGCTCGGTCATCAGCGCGAAGGACGTCTTCTCTTGCGAAGACAATATCGGCAACCTGCCGGCGTGCGGAAATGCAAAAAAGGTCATCTTCCGACAATTCTACCTCCCCGAACCGGCAGTGGTGGAGATCCATAACATAGGAAAAGGTTCGTTTCGCCTGTTCAAGGGCAAGGCCTCGGATACGGCGGAGCCTCTAATTCCGTTGGGCAGCGGGTGTGGGTCTCTTTTTACTTTCTACAACGATTGCGACCCACTGCCCCCAGGTTGGTACACCGTGGTCTCCTACGGCATAGGGCCGAACTACACCGATAGGCGCGCATGGACGCCGCAAGGCGACAGGGGAGATGTAGGTTACACCAACTACATTCAGATTACCACCTCAGCGCCTCGTACCCCCAAGTACAACCGTCCCTATCGGGCTTATGTGGCCGGCAAAACCGACTGGCAAAACCCTCCGGCTAATAATCCTAATACCAGTGCACGGAGAAGCTACACTTTAGGTACAGAATGGTTTTGCGACCCCGATACACCCTTCGTGAGGCAGCATCTCAAGACTACCTGTTCGCCTCAGTATGATCGCGTGGCCTTTTACACCTTCACGCTGACGAAAAAGTCCTTCGTCATCTTCAGCGACATACCCACTTCTTGCTACGCTCAGGTCTTTCCTTTTGACGTCCGAAAAGACTCTCAATTGCTGAAGACCATCCCTCCGGTATTGCCGTGTGCCAATTACGCTTATCCCTATCTCCAACTGTGCGACATGCCGCCCGGAGACTATACCCTGGTCATCTTTGCCCAAAACAGCCATCGCGGCGCGAGTGTCACCCCTGTATTGTATGTGGATCGGTCAGAGCCTTCGCGCTTCGACGATATTTCTCAGGCATACGATTTCGGCCTATTGCCCTCCGGAGCAGGCTGGATCAACGGCCGACCGGGCGATGTGCATCCCACCTTGCCCGGCCAACCCCCCAGCCGCGACATCTTCACCTGTGCTACCGGCGCCCGGCCGACCGACCCCAAACCCTCCTCGTGCATTCCACCCCTTAATCCGCGCGTTTACAGCGGCCAAGAGCCTAACTTCCCGTATTTACCCCCAACTCCACAGGAACCCACCTGGCGAAACATTTGGTACACCTTCACGGTGGACGGCCCCGGCCAGGTTTCTCTTCAAATAGACGAGCACTTGTCTTCGGGTGTGGTGCCTTTCGCCTTTCTCTTTGAGAGCCCATTGCCGGCCGACACCCCTTGGACCCAGCTGCAGCAGCTGGGCAATGCCGGGCTTTCACAGGGTCTGTCGTTTGTGGGAGAAAATTTTCAAAATAGGACGTGCTGGTTTTTTATTTTTCCTTATAGTGAGTCCTGCAATGCAAAATCTTCTTTCACCTGGGATAAGGTAGACTGTGGAAAGAAGCGCTACTTTCTCATGCTGACGTATGATCCCAAGCGATGCGACAATTTTATCACCTCGAATGCTATTGTATCGGTTTCGCTGAGCTTTCAATCGGCGAATGTTCCGCCGCCGCTGTACGATGAACGTCCGTCGGCCAATGTCATCAACGGCTTTAAACAGGCGACTCCGCCGTACACGAACCGAGCGCTTATGCGGGGCAATACGTTTGAGGGAGCGCCCGTGTATTTGGCCTGCTACACGGCGGCGCCTTCCGATCCGCCGGGGTGCAACACGCGCTACACCGCGTGGTATCGCTTCGAAGTAGGGGAGGCCGGTGTTCTCGATGTGGCGTTAAAGTCTTCTTATGTCGCCAACCCTTGGGTGGCCAATACTTCTGAACTGACCCTTTGGCGTGAGAATTCCGACGGCACGCTCACCAAGGTAATTACGGGCTTGTCGCAGGTAACGGGGGACTCCGCCTGGGTGAGCGGTTGCGTCGAACCGGGTAATTACTATTTGCTGATTCGGAAGTGCACCAAATTACCCACCGCCGATACGGTGCTGGTGAATCAGGCCTACACGCCCGTCCTTCGCCTCAACGAGTGGCCGGGTGACTTCTGTACTAACGCCATTCCCCTTACAGTTAACGCTCCCGGCACGTATTCGGCACCCGTCAGAGTGACCTGCCACACCGTAGGTACGGACGTCGGCGAGCACTCTTCTCGGGCAATGGGTTGCCTGTTGGGCCCTGAGGGCCGCAAAACGAGTTGGTTTCGCATAAGCGTAAATGCCGGCCTAAAGGTGAACCTCCGGTTTACCCTCTCCGAGGAGGTGGGCGGCATCGATGTGTTGCCTAACCACATCGCTTACCGAGTGATGGCCGGCTCTTGCCAGGCCCTGACACCGCTGATTTGCAGCGCCGATGGAGGAAACGTCATTGCTCAAAATTGTCTGGGGCCGGGAGACTATTTCGTGCAGGTATCTACGCCTGTCACGGCAAAAGGCGAGCTCGTAGCCGGCAATGTGTACTTACAAATAACTGCCCAGGCCAATTCGGACCAACTCTGTACACCGTTTAACCCCGCCTTGCCCAAGGCGAACTTTACACCACATCTTGGATGCACGGAGGTTTCCTTCTCCAACCTCTCCACAGCGGGTGCAGACATGGAGTACCTGTGGCAGTTCCCCGACGGCACCACCAGCACGACCTTCGAACCTACGTGGACCCCGCCGGGCTCGGGAACTTATGCGGTAACACTTCGGGTGACCAACAAAGTCGCTCAAGCTTCGACCGAGAACACCAAATCTTTCTCATTTTCTTTGCCCTTTGAGCATTACTCGCCGCCGAGCGATACGTTCTTCTGCAATGCGGCAAGCTCTTTAACCTTAGATGCCACTTTGCCCGGAGCAACTTACCAATGGAGCAACGGCGCTACCCAGCCGGCCATAACGGTTAATGCTGCTGGGACATACACCGTCCAATTAAGCGTGCCGGTAGGGGATACTACTTGCACCCGGCGGGACACGGTGGAAGTATCCTTAATAGAGGCCATACGCCGTATCGAAGGTACCTTGTGTCCGCTGGACACGCTTTACTTACAAGGGCAGGCCTTCCATCGCGGGCGAAGCAGTGGACAAGTAGTACTGCCGGGAGCGCATCCTCTGGGTTGCGACAGCATTTGGGTGGTTCAGTTGACCTTTCGGCCGTTTGCGAGTTCGCGGAGTAGTCTTTCGGCGTGTTTGGGCAGCACGATGGAGTTAGAGGCGCCGTTGGGCGGAGTGGGCTATCGGTGGCAGGACGGGTCATCTGCTTCTATCTTTAAGGCTAGGGCTACGGGGGTGTACTGGGTAGAGACGGTGGATGATTACGGATGTGTTACTCGAAGGGACTCTTTCGAGGTGAATTTTGCTCCGCTTCCTCCGCCGAAGGTGTCGTCGTTGGAGCTTTGCGCCGGGACGGATGGCGTTTTGGGGGCGTCGGGTTCTACGGGTCATTACCGTTGGTATACGGGGCCGGTGGGTGGCGCGTTGTTGGGTGAGCAGGCGTGGTGGCAGACGCCGGTGTTAAATCGGGATACGGTCTTTTGGGTAGAGGCCTATGATCCTGAGGTTGCCGGCTGCATTAGCCAGCGTGTGCCGGCGCGGGTTGAGGTGCATCCGGTTGAGGAGTCTTCTTTTGAGGCGAGCATTTGTGCGGGAGAGTCGTATTTCTACGGCGGTCAGTGGTTGACGGTTTCCGGTCGTTATTTCGACACGTTGCAGACGGTTTTCGGGTGCGACAGTGTGGTGGCCCTTGCTTTGACGGTTTGGGATACGGCCTATCGAAAGGCGGAAGTCGTTCTTTGTCACGGAGAGTCCTTCGCGCTACCCGACGGTCGAGTAGTCGAGGAGGAGGGCGAGTACGCTGTGAAACTGCTCACGCAACACGGTTGCGACAGCACCGTACTCTTTTGGGTTTCTAAAAAGATACTGCATCGCCGGACAGATTCTGTATGGGTATGCGCAGGTAGGCCGTATGCTTTACCCTGGGGGCAATCCGCCGATAAACCCGGTTGGTACAGTAGAATACTGCCGTATAGTAACGGTTGCGATAGCTTGGCGTGGTCAATTCACGTCGGTATCAAGTCGCCGTTATCCGTTAAGGTGTCCTCTTCGGATTACCATGCCTTCGGGGTCAGTTGTGCGGGCGCAACAGATGGGCATCTGCGTGCGGCGGCTCTTACGGGTACACCACCTTATACTGCCGCTTGGAGTACAGGAGGTGTAGGGTTGGAGCTGAAAGACCTCCCTGCCGGGACGTACAGCGTAACGGTAAGCGATAGCGAAGGATGCTCCGGTACCGCTACGGCCATATTGACGGAGCCGGCACCCCTGGCACTACGGGTAGATGTAGTGTCCCCTCTTTGCCCCGGAGAGGAAAAAGGAGAGATTATCCTCCATGCTTCCGGCGGTGCCGAGCCGTATTTGTTTGCCTTAAATGCGGGTGCCCTATCGCCCGGTAACCGATTCTTCGGGCTATTGCCCGGTACTTATACCGTGCTGGCAGAGGATGCCAACGGTTGCGAGGTAGAAGGAGTCGCCGAGGTAGAAAAGCCGCTACCCTTATCGTTGAGCTTTGAAATAGATAAGTTAAGGGTATCACTGGGCGATAGCCTCCGGCCAAGCCCCGTGCTCTCTTTTGTTCCGGATTCGATAGGCTGGTCTCCTTCGGTGGGTCTAAGCTGTAGCGATTGTTTGACACCATGGGTAAAACCCACGAAAAGCACCATCTATACCCTCTGGGTGTGGAGTCCCGAGGGGTGTCTGCTGACGGCGCGCTTAACCGTGCAAGTAGCGCGCAACATCCGCATCTACGCGCCCAACGTGTTCAGACCGGATGGCTCGGGAGAAGACGCCTTTTTTACCTTATACACCGGGCCGGAGGTGACTCAAATAAAATATCTTGCCGTCTTCGACCGCTGGGGCGGACAAGTCTTCGAAGTGCGCGGAGTTCCTCCCAATGTCGCCTCGTCAGGCTGGGACGGCAGAAATACCCGTGGAATGCCTCTTGCACCAGGGGTGTTTACTTGGATAGCAGTGGTAGAGCTCCTCGACGGTCAAGAAGAGACGCTCCGCGGTGACGTGACTTTAGTGCGTTAGCGCAGGGCCCAATATACACCGGCGAGTGGGAGCCCTACTCGCCGGTGAGAGCCGTTCCGATGAGCCAGGCGTTGGCCAGGAGGTAAGAAATCAAGATGGCCATCCAGCTGTGTCGGTCAAAACGGGCAGAGGCCTCGGGACTGCCGTTTTTCCAAATGCGCAAAGACGTGACCGATAGCACGATGCACAACAGCAGGAAAAAGTAAGTGACCACGTGCAGCTTGTCTACCAGTGTAAATGTGGTGGATTGAGGCAAAATGGAATCCACGATATACTTATTGCCCACTGCGGCGAACAGACCGCCTACCGAAAGACCAAAGCGCGGGTCTACGTCAATGGGGTCGATGAAAAAAACCAGCCAAGAGATGAAAAAGGAGACGTACATGCCGGTAAACAGCGAAAAGAAAAGCCCTAAGGTCTGGCGTCGCAGGTATAGGGCGAATTCCGCGTGGGCATAGGCGCTGCTCTCCGTCAGGGTGGGATCTCCGTAGGTGGTGTCGTAGCGACGGGCACCTGTCGTCAGCTCGAAGCGCTCTATTTTCCAACCCGATAGGCTGAGTTTAGGGTCAATCTTCGTGTTCTGCCGGTCAGGCACATAAATGATACTGGAGGTATCGCGGTCGCTCTCCTCCAGCTCGATGACCATCTTTTGGAGGTCGAAAGGGAAACGGCGAACATCCCAGTCTTTCTTGAGGATGGCCGTTAGGCGCCTGCTGGCCCAGCGAATACCGCCTTTTTGTTCTGAAAAAGCCATCTGCACGTTGGTCTCCTTGGCATTGGGAAACTCCAGGGTCTCCTCCGGCCGCAGGGTAGAGTCTTGGTAATTGAGCCACACCCAAAATTGGGCCGAGAAGCTTTTTTCGCTCAGGTTGACATCGTATATATCGTTTAGGTACAACCCTATGCGTACGGTGTCGGGCTGCCCGATCGCCTCATAAGAGTAGGACAGGGCAAGTAGGAAACCGGCTAAGAAGCGAAAGGCGAGAGGCATCATCACAAGGCGGTTTAAGCGGTGAAAATACGCTGAGTCGAAGCCCCGGTTACTCCCGCAAGCATTTTCGCTTCTGGTCCGTAAGCCTCACAGCAAGGCTTAGTACCTTCAGAGCAGGGTGGAGACAGCCGGCTATTTTTATTTTGTTTCGGCGGGCATCCAACCCTTTGCCTACCTTTGCAGCGCTTTTTTGAGGCTTTTACCGATAATTTTTCGCAGCTATGAGTGCCATACGAGACATACTGGCCCGGGAAATCTTAGACTCTCGCGGCAATCCCACCCTTGAGGCCGAAGTATGGACGGAGGCGGGGTTTATGGGGCGCGCTGCCGTACCCTCCGGGGCGAGCACGGGAATCCACGAGGCCGTGGAGTTGCGCGACAACGACGCCACGCGTTATCTGGGCAAAGGCGTTCAGCAAGCTGTGAAAAACGTGGAAAAAATTCTGCGCGAGGAGCTGGTGGGCTGTGAAGTGACGGACCAAATCAAGATCGACCGTGCGATGATTAGTCGCGACGGTACGCGCAACAAAAGCCAATTAGGTGCTAATGCCATTTTAGCCGTCTCCTTGGCCGTAGCGCGGGCCGCCGCGGAGGAGCTAGGCCAGCCGTTGTATCGCTACCTGGGAGGCGTACATGCCCACGTGCTACCCGTTCCGATGATGAACATCCTCAACGGCGGCGCCCATGCCGATAACGGCATAGATTTTCAGGAATTCATGATCATGCCTATCGGGGCGGACTCTTTCCGCGAAGGCCTGCGCATGGGCGTGGAGGTATTTCACCATCTAAAAAAGGTGCTCAAAAACAAAGGCTACACCACCAATGTCGGCGATGAGGGTGGTTTTGCCCCTGCCCTCAAAGGCAACGAGGAGGCTATCCAATTGGTCATGATGGCCATCGAAGCAGCGGGTTATCGCCCGTTGGAGGACATCGTCATTGCCATTGATGCCGCTACGTCCGAACTGTACGACCCCGACACCGGTGAATATGTGTTCAAAAAGTCCCATGGCGAGCGCCTAAGTCGCGGCGACATGGTGGCCTTTTGGAAGGAATGGTGCAACCGCTACCCCATTTATTCTATCGAAGACGGCTGTGCAGAAGACGATTGGGAGGGCTGGAAGCTCCTCACACAAGCCCTGGGTCACCGCATCCAACTGGTGGGCGACGACCTCTTCGTCACCAACACGGAGCGCCTTCAGCGCGGCATCGATGAGAAAATAGCCAACTCCATTCTCATAAAAGTCAACCAAATCGGCACGCTCACCGAAACCATCGAAGCCGTTCATCTGGCTACTCGCCATGCTTACACCTCCATCATTAGCCACCGCTCCGGAGAGACAGAAGACCACACTATTGCGGATTTAGCCGTGGCGCTAAACACGGGCCAGATTAAGACCGGCTCGGCCAGCCGCTCCGATCGCGTGGCCAAATACAATCAACTCCTCCGCATCGAGGAAGAATTGGAAGATGCAGCAACTTACATGGGGCGAGCGTTGTTTGGTCTGTAAACGGTTTTCCTTCAAAGAGGCCTTTTTATTGTCATCTGACGCTTAAGGTGTAGTATCTTTGCGCGCTTGGTGCACCGTCGCGCACTTCATCGCGTGAACTTGCCCTTGGCAGACAATATCATCTTTTCTTCTTGAAAGCAGGCAATACGCTGCATGGCATTAAAACTAATTCGGGTAGCCAGGGATTTCAATGTCGGTTTGCACACGATCGTGGAGACTTTGCGGAGCAAGGGCTTTCCCGACGTAGAAGAAAAGCCGACCGCTGAAATCACGGAGGAGATGCTGAGCATCCTGGAGAAGGAGTTTCAGCGCGACTTGGCTATCAAAAAAGAGGCCGACAAGCTGGCTCGTCCGGTGGTCAAAAAAGAGGCGCCTACCTCTTCTGCGTCACCGGAACCGGCTCCACCTTCGGCCTCTGGGCGTCCTCCACTCCTGCCGCCGCGCGAGGCCCCGCCTTCGCCACCCAAGAAGGAAGAACCCACTCCCGAGCCCATCAAGCGCGAGAAACCGGCCTTAAAGGTGGTGGGAAAGATCGACCTCGACGCCCTGAACAAGCCTGCCGAAAAACCGGCTCCGGAGCCTGCCCCGGCCCCTGTTGAGCCGGTGGAAAGCGCTAGTCCTGCTCCAGAGCCGGAGCTGCTTCAGAAGCAGCCGCCTGCTGCTGCGCCCCAACCCTCACGTGAAGAGGGAAGCCCCACTCCAGAAAAAGCGGTACCCTCTCCGTCTGCGCCGCCCGCCGAGGAAAAACCTGCAGAGACCGACCTTTACCGTGCCGAGGCACCTCAGCTGCGCGGACTAAAGATCGTCGGCAAAGTAGACCTCAACAAGCGCAAAGAAACCTCTCCCGATCGAAGCCAGCGCGACCGAAACAATCGACAAGACAAAGAAAAGGGTAGTGCTGCGCCGGCCAACGCCCGTCAGGGCCCTTCGGGTAGCGCACCCGGTGGCACCGCCGGTAGTGCAGACAAGGAGCGCCGTAAGCGCAAGCGCAAAAAAGTCCAGCAGCAGCCTATCACCGCAGAATCGCTGCAGAAAACCCTTGCCGATAACCAAGGAGAAAAGCGGGGAAAAGGGCGTACAGCGGAGCCGCGCGAAATCTCTCAACGAGACATAGAGGAGCAAATCAAGAAAACCATGGCGCGTTTAGGCGGCGCCGGCCGCAAGCGCCAGAAAATACGCCGAGAGAAACGGGAAAGCATCCGCGAACGCGCCGAAGCAGCCGAGGCCGTCAGCGACAAGAGCCTGTTGCAAGTAACGGAATTTATCTCCGTGTCCGACCTGGCCAGCCTGATGAACGTCCGCCCGGCCGATGTCATCAAAGCGTGTATGAACTTGGGGGTATTTGTATCCATCAATCAGCGCCTTGACGCCGAACTCATCGAAATCATTGCCGCCGAATTTGGCTACAAGGTTAAATTCATCAGCGCCGAAGAGCAGGTGGAAATCGACGAAGACGAGGTGGACGACCCGAAAGACTTGGTTCCCCGCCAGCCCATCGTCACGGTAATGGGGCACGTAGACCACGGCAAAACTTCTTTGTTGGACTACATCCGAAAGGCTAACGTAGCGGCAGGCGAGGCAGGGGGCATCACCCAGCACATCGGCGCCTATGAGGTAATGGTAGGCGAAGGACGGGACGCTCGAAAAATAACGTTCCTCGATACCCCCGGTCACGAAGCCTTTACGGCCATGCGTGCGCGCGGGGCCAAGGTGACCGATGTCGCCATCATTGTCATCGCTGCCGACGACAGCGTGATGCCGCAAACCAAAGAGGCCATCAGCCACGCCCAAGCGGCCGGCGTCCCCATTGTCTTCGCCATTAACAAGATAGACAAAGAAGGCGCCGATCCGGACCGCATCCGCAACGAGTTGGCGCAAATGAACTTCCTCGTAGAAGAATGGGGCGGCCGGTACCAATGTCAAGAAATATCGGCTAAAAAAGGCACGAACATAGATAAGCTCCTGGAAAAAGTGCTTCTGGAGGCCGATCTCCTCGACCTAAAGGCCAATCCTAAACGCCGGGCCGTGGGTACGGTCTTAGAGGCTTCTTTAGAGAAAGGCCGAGGGTACGTTTGCAAGGTGCTTATCGAGAACGGCACCCTGCACGAAGGCGACCCTATCATCGCCGGAGAATACGCCGGCAAGGTGAAGGCCATGTTCAACGAGCGCGGCCAACGCATTAAAGAAGCTGGCCCGGCCACTCCAGTGCTCGTATTAGGGTTAGACGGCGCTCCTCAGGCGGGAGAAAAACTCAAGGAAACCGTCACCGAGGCTCAAGCCCGCGAAATTGCTACCCGACGCGCGCAGATTTTACGCGAGCAAGCCACTCGCGCCAGCAAACGCATCAGCCTCGATGAAATCGGACGGCGTCTGGCGCTGGGTAATTTCAAAGAACTCAAACTCATCGTAAAAGGCGATGTAGACGGCTCGGTGGAAGCCCTTAGCGATGCGCTTATCAAGCTCTCTGTAGAAAAAATTCAGGTCAGCGTCATCCATAAAGCCGTCGGTCAGATCATAGACAGCGACGTGATGCTGGCCTCGGCTTCCGATGCCATTATCATCGGCTTCCAAGTAAGGCCTTCTGCCACCGCTCGCAAGCTGGCCGAGCGCGAAGGCGTGCAGATCAAGCTGTATTCCATCATTTACGAGGCCATCGAAGAAGTTAAGGCCGCCATGGAGGGCATGCTAGAGCCGACCAAAGAAGAGGAAATCGTGGGTCAAGCCGAGGTGCGCGAAGTTTTCAAAATATCCAAGGTAGGTACGGTAGCCGGTTGTTTTGTACAGGAAGGTAAGATCGCCCGCAACCACTACGTGCGCATCATACGCGACGGGATCGTTATCTACCCGGTTAATGAGGGACAACACGTAGACATCACCTCATTGAAGCGCTTTAAAGAGGACGTCAAGGAGGTGCGCCAAGGTTTAGAGTGCGGCCTTACTATACGCAATTTTAACGATATCAAGGTGGGCGATATCATCGAGGCGTACATTATTAAAGAGGTGAAATCCACTCTTTAAAGGGGCTCTCAGAAGTCTATTTTAACGACTAAAAATCGGCAAGCGATTGAAGGGCATCATTCTTTCGGGCGGCCTGGGCACCCGGCTCTATCCGTTGACCCTGGTGGTGAGCAAACAGCTCATGCCCGTTTACGACAAACCCATGATCTATTATCCGCTGTCTGTCCTCATGATGGCGGGTATTCGGGAGGTGCTGCTCATTTCCACTCCCCAAGACTTGCCGCGCTTTCGGCAGTTGTTCGGCGACGGGGCGCACTTGGGCATGCGTTTTTCCTATGTTGAACAGCCGGTGCCCAACGGGTTGGCCCAAGCGTTTGTGCTGGGGGCCGATTTTATCGGCAACGATGCCGTCGCCTTGGTGCTGGGAGATAACATTTTCTACGGGGCGGGTTTGGGCGAAATCGTCCGCTCGTGTGTGTACCCAGAGGGCGGCATCATCTTTGCCTATCGGGTAGCCGACCCGGAGCGATACGGCGTGGTGGAATTTGACGAGCATTTTCGGGCCATCAGCATCGAGGAGAAGCCGCTTCGACCCAAAAGTTTTTTTGCCGTGCCCGGGCTTTATTTTTATGAAAACTCGGTCGTCGAAGTGGCCCGCCGGCTAAAGCCCAGTGCGCGCGGAGAATACGAAATCACCGATATCAATCAACACTACCTGCAGCAAGGGCGCTTACAGGTGCGCCTTTTAGGGCGCGGCTTTGCTTGGCTGGACACCGGCACACATGAATCGCTGATGCAGGCGGGGCTATTCGTCCAGGCCATTGAGCAGCGCCAGGGCTTGAAAATAGGATGTATCGAGGAAATCGCCTGGAAGATGGGTTTTATTGACGACGGCGGATTGGAGCTGCTCGCACATCGCTATCGGAAAAGCGGTTATGGGGAGTATTTGATGAATCTGTTAAAAGAAGGCTCAAAGCTCCTCTGAAGAGAAAGCCGTTACCCTTCTACTAAGGTACCTACCAACTCTCCTAGCACAATGCGGCGCAAATTGTCCGGCTGGTTAATGTCGAAGACAATGATGGGCATATTGTTTTGCCGACACAGAGTGAAGGCAGTCATATCCATAACCTCTAAGCCCAGTGCGATGGCTTTGGAAAAGGAAATGCGGTCGAATTTGATCGCCTGTGGATCTTTTTCCGGATCGGCCGTGTAGATGCCGTCTACACGCGTTCCTTTGAGAATAACTTCTGCGCCGATCTCGTTGGCTCTCAGGGCGGCGGCGCTGTCTGTGGTGAAATACGGGTTGCCCGTGCCGGCAGCACAGATAACTACACGCCCTTTCTCTAAGTGCCGAATGGCGCGGCGACGGATGTAGGGTTCGGCGACACTCTCCATGCGCAAGGCCGTCATGAGGCGAGTATACACACCGATCTTTTCCAGCGCACTCTGCAACGCCAGGCCGTTAATAACGGTAGCCAACATGCCCATGTAGTCGCCGGTAACGGGCTCTATGCCGGCATCTTGTGCTTGAATGCCTCTGAAAATGTTCCCCCCTCCGATGACCACGGCAATTTCGACGCCCAAATCGTGCAAAACTTTTATCTGGTGAGCATAGTGCTGAAGCATTTCTGCTTCTATGCCATAATGCTGCTTGCCCATCAGACTTTCACCCGATAATTTGAGCAATATGCGCTTGTATTTAACGGTCATGGCATATTCGCTTGTAGCTACCTATTGTCTGGGTTTGTGCTCGGCATGGCCTCTTTCGACCGGCAAAGAACGCCTTAAATAGGGAATAGCGGTGCGAGCAAGGGCCGCTTTTTTACCTTTGTTGGCCCTCTTTTTTGCCAAAAATACGCCAACATGCACCGATTGGGCACAGCAATGAGTCACCGGCAGTCTTTCGGCTGGAAAAAGATATTTCTTAGTGTCGCCACTATTTTATTGATTTTTGCGCCGACCGGTGCTCAGGTGCTAAAAGATGGCGACAACATCGTGCCGAATCCGAGTTTTGAGCGCTTGATAGGGCCTGCCGTGGGGTGGTCGTACAGCGGTACTTTCTTCTCCCAAGTGGTCAAATATTGGTTTAGTCCTACAGGAGCCAGCCCGGACATTTACGGTCCGAGCATTAAAGTACCGAGCAGCTGGGCAAGCAAAGGCTTTGGCGAACAAGTGCCGCGTACCGGTCGGCACATAGCAGGACTCACCCTGTGGGGGTGCACTAATGGCAAGCCCCATTGTCGCGAGTATATCAGCGTTCAATTAGCAGAGCCCTTGGTTCCGGGTCAGGAGTACTACCTCGAATTCTGGGTTACTCCTCTGCTGCGCTCCTTACGCATCAATCGAATAGGAGCCTTCCTGGCAGAAGAGCGCGTAGAAATAAAAACCGATGAACGCCTCGATTTTTCTCCTCAGGTCTTTGCTCGGGAAATCGTGCAGCCGGCCACCGGTACCTGGGCAAGGGTGAGTGGTCAATTTGTGGCCACGAACGAGGCCGAGTACCTCATTATAGGAAACTTCTTTACCGACGAGCAGACTCAGACGAAAGCTGTGCATCCTCAGAGCTTTAGTTATGCTTATTATTACATCGACGACGTTTTGCTGAAAAAAGTGCCGCCCTTTAAGCCCGTGCCGGTCAAACCCGATGACCTTACTCGCCAGCCGTTAGAACCCGGCAGAGCCATTCAAATCAGAAACATTTACTTCGAGTTTGACAAATACGAACTTATGCCGCGCTCTTATGTGGAGTTGAACAAGCTGCTCCAAATCATGAAAGAAAATCCCGGCCTGCACATCGCCGTAATAGGACACACCGACAGCATCGGCAGCGTAAATTACAACATCTGGCTTTCGCGCAAGCGCGCTCAAGCCGTTTGGCGATATCTCATCGACAACGGCATTGCTGCCGAGCGCATTCAATACCGCGGCGAGGGTAAAGCAAAGCCGATAGCTTCCAACCAGACTGCAGACGGCCGGTTTCAAAATCGAAGAGTAGAGTTTGTTATCTTGAAAAAGTAAGCGGCTTTACGCCCTCGGGATAGAACTGTCGTGTGCAGCTTCCTCAAAAGTAAGAGGGCGGCCGCCACCGAGGTCTACCGGCCTTTAGCGAGATTTTTATATGCGCGTCGTCCTTAATCTATACCCTTTTTCTCAGGACTTTTTCCTGCCGCTGGTTTACGTGGTGCAGGAGGATGCAGCAGGGCAGCTGACCCATATCTTGAAGAAAGCTACCCCGGAGGTGCTGAAAAGCTATGGCATGGCACTTACCCCGCCCTTGCAGGCCTTATTGTCATCGGTAGAGGCCCTTTCGCCGGCGCTGTTGGAGAAAAGGTTCAGACCCAAAAAAGCGCGCGCCATGCCCGGGCTGAAAGAACTCCTCCAACAGGAGCTCACCGGCCGGTTGATACTGTCTTACGTCCATCGAGAACTGGGGCATTTGCTCTCGGCTGCCGTAAGCCAACACATCCCGATCTGTTTACAGGCCGAAAAAGCCGCTTTGGTGCAACAGGCACTTTTGGAGCCCGTAGCAGAGCCTTTGTCGGCCCGTTTGTTTTTTCGGAAGACGCCCGAAGGCATGGAGTATCGCCTCACCATAGGCACCGACGCAGAGCAGTGGTCTCCTAGCGGGCATCCGCTGTTGCCCATCACCAACACGGAGCCCGCTTGGGTCGCCATCAGGCAGCGGTTGTTTCGGGTAATGGGTGTCAACGGCAAGATGTTGCGCCCCTTTTTGAAAAGGGAGGTTATCGAGGTTCCTGCTGCTCAGATGAGAGCGTTTTTTCAAAAATTCATCTTAAAAGCAGCGGCTCGTGGGCACATAGAGGCAGAGGGTTTTGATGTACATACGCTCTCTTCTTTTAATCGAGCCCACATAGAGCTGGTGGATGACCCTTTTCAGAGGCGTGTTTGGAAACTCCGCCTCGTTTTTTATTACGGTGAAGCCGAAGTGCTTTACGCCGACAAGCGCGAGCGCATCACGACTTTGCTGAAGGATAAGGTCGTGCCGGGGGCTTTTGCGGTGCAGGTGGTGCAACGCGATCGAGAGCGAGAGGCCGATCTGGCCGCTCGGCTGTGTCGGTACGGCCTGGCCGAGGAAAATCGGTATTTCTTTCTGCCGGCAGCCGGCAGTTTGTCCGAACTGCTCGAGTGGTTGTTGGCCCACCGGGCTGCTTTAGAGGGCGCAGGTGTAGGCATCTCTGCGCCGGTGGTCTCAGGGCGGTGCTTAGCCCTTCTGCCCGCAGAAATAGCCTTTTCGGCACAAGCAGTAGGAGACTGGTTCGATATAAAGGGAACGGTGCAAATCGGCGATTACCGGGTGCCTTTTCGAGACCTGGTGCCCTATTTGCGCAACGGCAATCCCTATTATCCGCTGGACGATGGGCTCTATTTTTACATCCCAGAGGAGTGGTTTTCGCGTTACGAGGCCGTAGCGCAACACGCGGAGCAAAGGGGCGAGCGCCTGGTGCTTTCTAAAGCGCTGTATTCCTTGCTGCCGCAAGCGCAGCCGGAGGGCTCACCCGCAAAGACCTCTTTTCAGCCGGTAACCCCCGAAGAGGTTACCTTCGTACCTCCCAAGGAGCTAAAGGCCTCGCTGCGCCCGTACCAGCTGTACGGAGTGAAGTGGCTTATTGCACACCATAAGGCAGGCTTTGGTGCTTGCCTGGCGGATGATATGGGACTGGGCAAGACCCTTCAGACTATAGCGGTATTGCTCTACCTCAAGCAGCATAACGCCTTAAAAGAGGCGGGTTCTGCGCCGTCGGAACCTGCCGGTACCTTCGGGCAGCTGTCGCTCTTTGGCGATTACCGGTCGGAAATCCGGCCTCTGCAGGCCCTCATTATCCTGCCTAATTCTCTGGTTTTCAATTGGATGCGGGAATTGGAGCGCTTCGCTCCCTCTTTATTTGTGTACGCCCACGTCGGGTCAGGGCGTTTGCGCGATTTGAGGGCTATTGCCGCACATGACGTGGTGCTGACAACTTATCACACGGCCCGGCAAGATTTGGACTTGTTGGGACGGCTGCGCTGGAACGTCATTGTGTTAGATGAGAGTCAGCAGATTAAGAACCACACCTCCGAGGTCTCCAGGGTTGTTCGCTCTTTACAAGGGCGGTTCAAGATATCCCTTTCGGGCACACCTATCGAGAACTCGTTGGCGGAGCTGTGGACGCAGATGGAATTTATCAATCCGGGAGTATTAGGCAGTTTTAAGGATTTTCGAGAAATTTTTTTGCTTCCGATAGAAAAGCACAAGAATGCAGTTGCGAAAAAGCGCCTATTCGACGTCGTTCGCCCGTTTTTTTTGCGGCGAACAAAGGAGGAGGTAGCGCCGGACTTGCCGCCGGTAATTGAGCAGGTATTTTACTCCGAGATGACTCCGGAGCAATACGAGGCCTACGAGCGCACAAGGTCGGCCATTCGCAATGAAATTTTACAGCTGTTCGACCAGCCTTTGTATCGAGCGAAAGTCCTCAATGAGCTTATGCGTTTGCGCCAGATGGCCAACCATCCTGCCCTGCTGGAAGCCGACACGTCGCTGCGCAGCGGGAAGTTTGAAGACGTTCTGGCTCAATGGGAGAATGTCCGGCGGTCCGGACACAAGGTGTTGTTTTTTAGCAGCTTTGAAAAGCATCTACGGCTGTTTCGCGCACACTTTGAGGCACAGGGATATCCTTTTGCCTGGCTAACGGGCAGCACGGAAGAGCGGCAGCGCGCCCTTGAAATTGCGCGTTTTCAAAGCGATGCGAGCGTTCAGGCTTTTTTCATGACCCTCAAGGCCGGAGGAGTTGGACTAAATCTCACATCGGCCGACTATATTTTCTTGCTCGATCCTTGGTGGAATCCTGCCGTCGAGCACCAGGCCATTGCCCGGGCACACCGCATTGGGCAGAGCCGTCCGGTTACGGTACTGCGGTTCATTGCTCGACGAAGCATAGAGGAGAAGATACTGGTCTTGCAGGAGCAAAAGCGGCAGCTGGGCCAGGCGTTTTTCGATGCGCCCTCTCCTGAAGTAGAGCTAAGCCGGGATGACATCGAAATTTTACTGGAATAGAAAAAATCGCCTCCACGGCGGAATTGCCGGGAGGCGATGTGAAATTTTTAGTTGGCATCGACCTACTCTCCCGCGGCATCGACCGCAGTACCATCGGCGCTGACGGGCTTAACGACTCTGTTCGGAATGGGAAGAGGTGATCCCCGTCGCTATAGACACCAACTGTTTTT
>Ga0209101_1000698_pt1 | contig 27058 bp, 22 predicted proteins | sample ConPoolayeCmetaG_FD_185481 | JGI IMG/M metagenome (GOLD analysis project Ga0209101, IMG submission 185481) | Hot spring microbial mat communities from California, USA to study Microbial Dark Matter (Phase II) - Cone Pool mat layer C metaG... ...
GTGGGTGAGTGATGGTGTAGGTGTGGGCAGCGCGTCGCAGCCGGCCAGGATGCCCAGCACCACGAGCAGGAGTAGCGCGATGCGGATGCGATACATGGTGACCTCCGGGCGACACAGCATTATCATCAGGTCTTGTAACTACCTACCCTCCCGCAGGTTTGGGCGCAATGACCAGGCCAGACGCCGCAGACGCGCCCAGATGATCGGCTGCTTGCCAGCCCCTTTCTAACCTGCGGGAGGGTTCAGGGTAGGCAGTTACCAGGTCTTCACGAATCGGGTTGAACTGTACTTTCACTGCCCAAATCCCTGGGCTCAGGCAATTATAGCACAGCCCAAAGCCCAGCACAACCGAACTTTTCAAGCGATACCCCCCTTGACATAGAACGTTTGTTCATGTATAATACAATTAGAATAAATGTTCTGGCCGGCCAGAGTATTCGGAACCCCATTGGCCCCCCAACGCCCCCGTTGCGCGGGGAGAAATGGGGTTTGTGCGATCGCCAAAACCCTGAAATCTTTGGTTTCATATAGGCCGGAGCAACCATCTACTTTTACGGGGAGGACGAATATGGACAAGACCAGACTATCTGCCCGGCAGGTCTGCATCCTGGATTTCATCCAAAAGTTCATCGCCGACTATGGCTATCCGCCCACGGTCCGCGAGATCGGCGAGGCCACGAACATCAGCTCCACCTCCGTCGTTGATTATAACCTCAAGGCTCTGGAACGTCTGGGCCTCATTCGCCGTGACCGCGAGGTCTCGCGGGGGATCGATCTGTTAGTGGACCCGATCCGTCAGGCCCTGGGCAACCTGGTCCGGGTCCCGGTGTTGGGCGTCATCGCCGCTGGCGAGCCAATCCCTGTCCCAGACGAAAATACGGCCTATGCTGATGAGGTGTTGGAATTGACCCGGGACATCTTGCTCGGTTACGGCGACGAGTTATATGCCCTGCGGGTCCAGGGTAATTCGATGATTGATGCCCTGGTCAAAGACGGCGATATTGTTATCATGCGCCCGCAACGAATGGTAGAGAACGGCGAGATGGCCGCCGTCTGGCTCAAGGAACGGCAGGAGACCACTCTCAAACGCTTCTACCGGGAAGGACCCATGGTCCGCCTGCAACCGGCCAATCCAACCCTCAAGCCCATCTTTGTCCCCGCCCAACAGGTGGAGGTTCAGGGCAAGGTCGTGGCAGTGTTGCGCCAGGCCTAAATCTACGAATGGGGGACGGGGTGTGCCCGTCCCTTTGTCGCGCCCGATGACACGGCTCCCAAAGAGCCGTGTTCTTGTTTTTCCGCCTCCTGCGCATCCGGGTCGCCGATCACCGCCGGGATATAGCTACCTGCCACCGGGACACAGAGGACCGGCAAGGGCAAGTTCCAAAATAATCCCTTCGGGCCAAGCCCTCAGGGTGAAACCTTCGTGTCCTTTGTGGTTTTTACAAGGATTCCCTGCCAGGTAGTTACCCCGCAGGTTAGAAAGTGGCGGCAGCCGGTCATCAGGGCACGCCCATCGGCTTCTGGTCTGACCATTGCGCCCTAACCGGCGGGAGGGCAGGCAGTCTTGGCCTGGGGGTTCGGCAGGGCCTTGACCACCTGACTATTGCGGTGTACAATGGGGTGGTAGCACTTATCACCAAGCCGGAGGAAACTAAATGCTCATTACTGATCGTGTGATAGCGATCCTGGCCGACCACCCGGACATCATCGTGCCAGTGGCACAAATCTGGCGCGATTTGCAGGTGGAGGGGTTGACCGTGGCCCTGTCTCTGGAAGACTTTATCGGCTTGCTGGAGACCGATCCCCGGATCGAGTTCATGGACGAAATAGACTTTGGCGATGGCGATCCAGAGACGGCCCAGATAATGGAGTCGTTGGGCTTTTTCAGCGGGCCACGGATCAAGCTGGCGACACGCGAACTCACCGCCGAGCATATCGCCCGGATGTTAGACCGGAGCACGCAACGGCTGGTAGATGCCCTCAAAGAAGCCTGGCGGTTCCGCCCGACCGATGATCCGGAGACGGATCTGGAACTACTGTTAGCTATCGAGGCGGCTGAGGAATTGCGCCGTAGCATCCAGGCCACTCTCGAGGAAGAGCTAAAGAAACCGGCGTCTGACGGGACCAAAGAGACCCTGAAACCTCCCACAGTTTAGCGGCCCAACCTGCGGGAGGACAGGCAGTTACCAGCAGGCCATAGAAGCAGGCCGGACCACTGGAGTGTCACTTATGGGTCTGATCGTATCGCTGGACGAAATGCAGCGTATCCGCGCGGCGTTGCAGGCGGGGGGGCAACGGGTTGTGCTCACCAACGGCTGTTTTGATCTCTTGCACCGGGGGCACGTGGTCTATCTGCAAAAGGCCCGGGCCTATGGTGATGTGCTGGTGGTGGCCCTGAACAGTGATGCCTCAGTGCGGACTTTTAAGGGGCCGAACCGTCCCCTGGTTCACCAGGACGACCGCGCGACCGTCCTGGCTGCCCTGGCTGCTGTGGATTATGTGGTTATCTTTGATGAGCCGACGGCTGAAGCCCTGGTGGCCTGCCTGCGCCCGGATGTGTATGTCAAGGGCGGCGACTATGACCCGTCAACAAACAAACCCCTACCAGAGGCGGCCGTCGTGCGGGCCTACGGGGGAGAAATAGTGTTCATACCCTATCTGCCGGGCTATTCCACCTCCATCCTGATTGACACGATCCTGGCACGGTATATGATCCCTGTGCCCAGGTCGTGAACGCGTCTGCTCCCAGCGGATAACTGACCCCTTCCATCTATGAAAGCCCGCATCGCTAAAGCTGCCACCATCATCGCCCTGGGCAACGTCCTGAGCCGCCTGCTGGGCCTGGTGCGCGAACAGGTCATCGCCGCCCTGTTTGGGACCACGGCTGTGACGGACGCCTTTACCGTCGCCAATAACGTCCACACGCTGGTCTATGATCTGCTGGTGGGGGGGATGCTCTCGGCGGCACTCGTGCCGGTCCTCAGCGACTATGCGGATGACCCGCTGGAACTGGGGCGGGTAACCAGCGTGCTGACCACCCTCATCGGCCTGGTCATGGCCGTGACAGTGGCTGTACTCATGGCCGGCGCGTCACCGCTGGTCTGGCTGATGGCCCCGGGCTTTGATGCGCCGACCCAGACGCTGGCGGTAGTTCTGGTGCGGCTAGTACTCCCGGCCGTGGTATTTCTGGGGCTGAGCGCTGTCGCCATGTCCGCGCTCTATGCCCGCGAGGTCTTTACCTATCCGGCCTTCGCGGCGGCGGCCTTCAACGGGGGGATCATCGTCTGTGCCCTGCTCCTCACCCCCTGGTTGGGAGTGACCAGCCTGGCCGTGGGGGTGGTAGTCGGGGCCGGCGGCCAGACCTTGCTCCAGATACCCGGGCTGCGGGCGCAACGTATACCGCTGCGACCAGCGTTGGACTTGCACCACCCGGCCGTGCGGCGCATCTTGCAGCTCTACGCGCCCATCGCCGCCGGCCTGATAGTCAGTCAGATGGGGGTGATCATTGACCGGAACCTGGCCTCGCAGACTGGGGCCGGGGGCATGGCCGCCATGCGTTTCGGAACCACGCTCATCCAATTGCCCCTGGGCCTGGTGGGCGCAGCGGTCAGTCTGGCTGTACTGCCTGCGCTCTCGCGCTATGCCACCCAACCGGATGGGGTGGCGCGATTCAAAGATACCCTGGCGGTGGGGATCAAACTCATTGTCTTGCTGATCCTGCCGGCTACGGTAGGACTGGTGGCCTTGCGCGAGCCTGTCGTGCGCCTGTTGTTCGAATATGGCGTCTTTGACACCACGGCAACGGAGCGCACAGCCCTGGCTTTCTTGTGTTATGCGCCGCAATTGCCCTTTGCCGCCCTGGACGGGCTGTTGATCTTTGCGTTCTATGCCCGCAAGAACACTTTGCTGCCGGCTCTGGTGGGGGTCTTGACGGTGGAGATCTATCTGGTGGTGGCGTTGGGGTTGACCAACGCCTTGGGGCACGAGATGGCCTGGTTGGCCCTGGCGAATGCGGTGCAGAACTCGGCCCATGGCGTGATCATGTTCCTGTTCTTTGTCTGGATCGTCGGAGGATTGGGCGGCCGGGGCCTGGTGAGCACGACGATAAAGGCCCTGTTGGCCGCCGGGGCAATGGGGTTGGTCGTTTGGGCCGGGCAGATGGTATTGGCCGGTGTCCTGCCCGGCCCCGGTGGGCTGATCGGCCAGGTGGCCCAGGTGGGCACGCTCACAGCTCTTGGGGCGTTGGTCTACGGGGTGGGCATCGTACTCTTGCGCGTGGACGAGGCGCGCCTGGCCTGGGCAGCGTTGCGAAGCAAATGGAACCGCTGAGCGATGTTCATCTCCGTGGTGATCCCGGCTTACAACGAGGAAGCCTATCTGGGCGAGTGTCTGGCGGCCCTGGTGTCCAACGAACATGGTGGCCCCCAACGCTACCCGGCCGCCGGCTACGAGGTCATCGTCGCCGATAACAATAGCACCGACCGCACAGCCGAGATCGCGAGGGCCTGCGGAGCGCGGGTGGTGACGATATTGGAGAAGGGAGTGGCCCGCGCTCGCCAGGGTGGGGCGTGGGCGGCAACCGGCGACGCCACAAAGCCCGACCTTGTGCTGGCCAGCACGGACGCGGATACCATCGTCAACCCGGACTGGCTGGCCGTCATCGCGGCACGCTTCCAGGCCGACGACAGGCTGGTGGGGTTGATGGGGCCGGTCTATCTGCGCGGAGGGCCAGCTTACGCCCGGGCCTACCAGGCGGTGATCATGAACACCTGGTTCCAGTTATTCCACGCCCTGGGTCGGCCCTGCTTTCCGGGTCAGAACTTTGCCGTGCGCCGCGCCGATTTCCAGGCCATCGGCGGCTATGACACCCGGATGCGCACCGGGGAAGACATGGACCTCTCGCTGCGCTTGCGACATCGAGGGCGCATCGCCTGGGAACCTCGCCTGGTCGTGCACACCTCACCCCGGCGCGTGGCCGCCGGAACCTGGGCGAACCTGAAACAAGGCTTTCGCGATTACCTGTTCATCGCCATCCTGGAGCGGGGAACCGGCAGCGACTTGACCGATATTCGGTAGGTAATTGCTCAACCTACCCTCCCGCAGGTTGCGGGGAACCGTGTTTCCTGTCTGCGTGCTGCCCATGGGCGTGTCCGCGAAAACGCACGAACCGGCGGGAGGGTGAGCTGTTACTTCGGTAGCACGTCAGGCGGGGGGCAAAAACCACAGCCCATAGCAGATGACCACCAGGTTATGGACGCTGTGGAACAGGAAGGAGGGGAGCCATGATTGACTGCGCACTCGCAGCCAGCCCATCATCAAGGCCCCGGCAAACAGTGCGCAACTCGTGGTCAGCAGGTTGCTCCAATAAGCCAGTGGGCCTGTCGTGATGGCCAGGGAGGGTAGACCATCTTTAGCCACCAGATGGGCCAGGACAAAGAGAGTGCCCTGACCGATAAAGGCTACCATAGGTCCCCATCGCTTCTGGAATAACCCCTGGAGCAAACCCCGAAACAGCAGTTCTTCGTTGGCCGCCGCGAGCACGGTGACGGCCAGATAGACGGGGATCGGATAAAATGCCTGGCGATCCGCCACGATCAACCGCACTCCTTCAGCCTGTATGGACAGCCAGGCGGAGGGATTATGGGCAACAACCTGGTAGCTCTGGATCCAGAACAGCGCAACTCCCAGGCCGAGACCTGAACCCACGAGTAGAAACCAGCGGGGACGTGGCCATTGCAAGGCGATGATCTCCTGGTCTAAGCGCCTGACGGAGATCAAGATCAGGGCGGTGATCAGCAGGAAAATCCCATCGCGACAGAACAGGGGCAGGGTCGGGAGGGCCCGGTCCAGGATAAAGAGGCCGTAGATCACAGAGGCCAACAGCCAGCCATTCCAGCGCGTGCCGGCCTCTTGTCTCTGAGAGACACCGTGGTGAAGCATCCGATACCAACTCCCCGCCTGAGTCCATCGTATTATACAAGATTTGATTTGGTTCTGTCAACGGTATCACCTGACATCTGGGGCTGTGCCATTTTGCGATTGCCCCGATGATGGTCAACGCTTTGTGCACAGAGGCCCCGTGATGGCGAAATGCGGCGGTGATATATTCCCACCGTCGCCCCAAACACAACAACGAATGGGGAAAGAAACGAATTGCTGCCTCAGGCGGCCCATTTGTTGATTTCCCAATTCGCTGTTGTGTCCCCCGGCAGCGATGTCCCGCGAACGCTTGCAATGCGAAGTGATTGTACTACATCAGTCTTCACTTTGACTCAGCCCTGGGTTGATATTAGGGCTTTCTCAAAGTCCAGACCTGTCATGCTGAGGGCCGCGTTTTGGCCCGAAGCATCTCGTTTGCCGTGAACGAGACCCTTCGCTACGCTCAGGGTGACAGCCCATTAACGCACCTGGCCTGGTTCCAACGACTTTGAGAAAGCCGCAGGTTGACATCGTGCGTAATTAACGCACGAGGGCATCGCTACGCGGTGCGGGGAGGGGGGGTCTCCTCTCCCCTTGTTCCTTCCCGGACAAAAGTTATGCCCAGATGTCAGCATTATGATATGACCGTCCACATTGGCCTGGACCTGACCGCCGGTTCCCGACCCAGCAGTCTGGCTGCGTTGGACGATACAGCGCATTTACTGGCCTGGGGCCAGGGTCTGACCGATACAGACCTCCTGGCCTGGATTGCCGGCTATCCGGCCGCGTTGATCGCTGTGGATGCGCCATTGAGTCTGCCGTTGGGTTTATGTTGCCTGGAGCCGTCTTGCCGATGTCGGCCGGGCGGACCCGGTGCCGGCCGCTCGTGCGAGCGGGCCTTGTCGCGCCTGGGGCTGGGCTGCTACTACACCACCAAACGCAGCATCATCAAGGCGCTGGTTTACCGGGCCATCGCCCTGAAGGCCGCCCTGGAGGCCGCCGGTCATACGGTCATCGAGGTCTACCCCCACGCCAGCCGGGTGCGGCTCTTGGGTCGGCTGCCCAAAAAGACCACGCTGGCCGGCCGCCGGGCCACCCAACGAGGATTGCAGCCCCTGGTGGCAGGATTGCCCTCGCCAGACGAGATGTTGCTCGACCACGATACCCTGGATGCGGTACTGGCGGCGTATACCGGCTGGCTGTGCGGCCGGGGCCAGACCGTGCCCCTGGGCGACCCGGCCGAGGGCTTGTTATACATCCCGGCCCAGCAGGCGTCCCTCGCGGTCAGCGATGGGTGGGATTCTGCAACAACACGGAGGGGTAACTGCTCACCCTCCCGCAGGTTCGTGCGTTTTCGCGGCGGCCCAACACGCCCGTGGACGGCGCGCAGACAGGAAACTCGATTCCCAGCAACCTGCGGGAGGGTAGGCTGAGCAATTACGTTTTCACAGCGGTTGTCGAAAGATGCTCTGTGCTATTCGGCCATTCTGTAAGCTTGTAAGGAGAACCCTATGCCCCCCCACATCTACATCGAAGACATCGCCGAGCATGTTGGCACGGAGGTCACGCTCAAGGGCTGGCTCTACAACAAACGCTCCAGTGGCAAGATCCACTTCTTGCTGGTCCGCGATGGCACCGGGATCATCCAGGCGGTGGCCTTTATCAATGACGTGTCGCCAGAGGTCTTTCAGCGGTGCGACGAGGTCACGCAGGAGAGTAGCCTCATCGTCACCGGCGTCGTGCGGGAGGACCCGCGCGCGCCGGGCGGGTATGAACTATCCATCCGCGACCTGGCGATCGTCCAACTGGCCCAGGACTATCCCATCGCCAAAAAAGAGCATGGCGTGGGGTTCCTGATGGAGCACCGGCACCTGTGGCTGCGCTCGCGCAAGCCCCACGCGGCCCTGCGCATCCGGGCCGAGGTGATCCGGGCCTGCCAGGAGTACCTGGACAACCAGGGCTTCATCCGGTTCGACACGCCTATCCTCACCCCCTGCGCCGCCGAGGGGACCACCAACCTCTTTGCCACCGAGTATTTTGACCTGGGCAAGGCGTATCTGGCCCAGACCGGCCAGCTCTACGCCGAGGCCGGGGCCATGGCCTTCGGCAAGGTCTACTGCTTTGGCCCCACCTTCCGGGCCGAAAAGAGCAAGACCCGCCGCCACCTCACCGAGTTCTGGATGGTGGAGCCGGAGGTGGCCTACCTGACCCACGAGGGCAATCTGGAGCTACAGGAGAACCTGGTCAGCTACATCGTGCAACGGGTGCTGGAACGCCGGGCGGCCGAGTTAGAGACTCTAGAACGGGACACTTCCAGACTGGAGCAGGTGGTCCCGCCGTTCCCCCGCATCACCTACGACCAGGCCCTGGCGCTCATCGAGGAAAAGGGGGCGGAATACGACTGCCCGCCGCTGCCCTGGGGCGAGGACCTGGGCGCACCCCACGAGACCCTGCTGGCCGATCAGTTTGATAGGCCGGTGTTCGTGACGCACTATCCGACGAAGGCGAAGGCGTTCTATATGGAGCCGGAGCCGTGTCGGCCGGAGGTGGCCCGCTGCGCGGACCTGCTGGCCCCGGAGGGCTACGGTGAGATCATCGGCGGGAGCGAGCGCATCAGCGACCTGAAGCTACTGGAAGAGCGATTGGCGGAGTGGGGATTGAACCCGGACGACTATCAATGGTACCTGGACCTGCGCCGCTACGGCACGGTGCCGCACAGCGGATTCGGCATGGGCATCGAGCGGGTGACGGCCTGGATCTGCGGGTTGCCGCACCTGCGCGAGGTGATCCCCTTCCCCCGGATGTTGTATCGCATCTATCCATAAACCTGAGGTGCCCGTCACCTGTGATGGGCACCTGACCAGGAGGTGTGTGATGGCAGACCAGTTCACCAAACAAGATTTTCGTCGCGTGGCAGACTATGTGTACGAGCTGCCGGCCGGGACCCGGCCCCATATGCGGGTGCCGGCCCGGGTCTATGCCGATGACGAGATCCTGGAAGATGCCCTGGGTGACCAGTCCGTGGTTCAACTGGCGAACACGGCCAGCCTGCCCGGCGTGGTGCGTTACACCCTGGCCATGCCGGACATCCACCAGGGCTACGGCTTCCCCATCGGCGGGGTGGCGGCCACGGAGCTACCTTCCGGTATTGTTTCACCCGGAGGCATAGGGTACGACATAAATTGTGGCGTGCGTTTGGCTATATCAAACACAAAAATTGATGAGGTTATGCCCCACCTGAAGCGGCTGGTGGATACGCTTTTCAACACCGTGCCCACCGGCGTGGGCAAGGGCGGCGAGGTGCACCTGACGGACCGGGACATGGAGGCGGTATTGGAGCGCGGGGCCGAGTGGGCCGTGCAAAAGGGCTACGGCTACAAGGCCGATCTGGAGCACACGGAGGAAGGCGGGGCCATGGCCGCTGCCGACGCCGGGGCCGTCTCCCAACGAGCCAGGAAGCGCGGTCAGGAGCAGTTGGGCACCCTGGGCAGCGGCAACCACTTTATCGAGGTGGAGGTGGTGGAGCAGGTGTTCGATGCCGAGGTCGCCAAAGCCTTTGGCCTGTGGGAGGGGCAGATCGCGTTGCTCATCCACTCCGGGTCCCGGGGCCTGGGGCATCAGGTCTGCACGGACTATGTGAAAGAACTCCAGGCCGCCGTCCAGAAGTACAAGATCCACATCCCGGATCGGGAGCTGGTCTGCGCGCCGCTGGATTCGCCGGAGGGCCGGGCCTACTTTGGGGCCATGGCGGCGGCGGCCAACTACGCCTGGGCCAACCGCCAGTGTCTGCTGCACCTCACCCGCCAGGCTTTTGAGAAAGCCCTGAAGGGGCTGGTCAAGGACACCCGGCTCACGCTCCTGTACGACGTGGCGCACAACATCGGCAAGATCGAGACCCACGTGGTGGAGGGGCGCGAAGTGGAGGTGTGCGTGCATCGCAAGGGAGCCACGCGGGCCTTTGGGCCGGGCCGGCGGGAGTTGCCCCGCGAGTTCCGGGCCGTGGGCCAGCCGGTGCTTATCCCCGGCGACATGGGGACCGGCTCCTGGGTGCTGGTGGGCACCCAGCGGGCCATGGAGACCACCTTTGGGTCCACGTGTCACGGGGCCGGGCGGTTGCTCTCGCGGGCGGCGGCCAAGCGCGATGTCCGGGGCGAGGAGGTGGTGGCCGAATTGCAGCAAAAAGGCATCGTAGTGCGGGGGGCCACCATGAAGGGCATCGCCGAGGAAGCGCCGGGGGCCTATAAGGATGTGGACCGGGTGGTGAACGTGGTGCACCGGGCCGGGATCGCGCGCAAGGTGGCCCGCTTGCGCTCGGTGGGGGTGATCAAGGGGTAACTAACGTACATCGGGCTGCCCAGGCCAGGCAGGGGCAGCAGCGTGAGAAAGAGAAGGCGGGCCTTAAGGTGCCCGCCTTGCTGTTGCTCGTCCCCACGCAGAGCAAGTTTCCCCCTCGTGCCCACGCGGAGCATGGGCACGAGGGGCGAGGTGCCGGCCAGGCCCGGAACCCTTATTTCAGAACAGCGATAGTTGTTGGGGAAGGGTCTCTGAGGGGGGTGCCCATTCGCCGGCGACCCGGTGCGCCCAGCGAGTGGTCTCGGGCAGCCGGTGGCCCCGGCAACAGGCCAAGACCCACTGCACGGCTGTATCCAGGTCCACGCGGTGCCCCACGGAGACGTAAACAGGAGCTGTCCCGTCTCGCGTTCGCACTACCCGGCCAATGAGTTCGCCGTTGTCCCATAGGGGAGCGGTAGAGCCGGCCGCCGGGCCAGGCTCCTGGTGCTGGCCGCACAGGCGGCTCTTGGCACAGCCTATACTGGGCCGGTCCAGGAGCACCCCGATGTGGGAAGCGATGCCCAGCCGTCTGGGATGAGCCAGGCCCTGGCCGTCAAAGATGATCAGGTCCGGTGGTATCTTCAGAGCGGCAAAAGCGTCCAGCACAGCCGGCCCTTCCCGGAAGGCCAGGAGGCCCGGGATATAGGGGAACGTCACCGGCCGGCACACCACGCAGCGATCCACCGGCTCCAGGTGAGGATAGCTCAGCACTACTACGGCCGCCTGGCACTGATCCTGATGGAAGCTCACATCTACCCCGGCCACCGTGCTGACGCGATCCAGGGTGGGATCGTTTTCCGGGCGCACCAATTTCCGCAACCGATTCTGGATGCGGATGGCCTCGTCCGGGGAGACAGCCCAGGAGTGAAGGGGGTTGATATGCATCCGGGGCGACTCCATCGGCCACTCTTGTGCCCTCCCGCAGGTTAGAAACCTGAACCTGCGGGAGGGTAGGCGGTTATAAAGGGCGGGCGATACGTTTCAGGCCCCGCGGGGACGCGGTGATGGTAGCTACGGCCTCGGTCACCGCCTGGGCCGTTCGCGGCTGTACCTCCCCCGTCTGGGCCAGATAAGCATAGAGTGACTGGATGGTCTCCAGGGCGTGCTTTTTTTGGGCCAGAGACAGCGCCCCCATCACCTTCCGCCGCACAAAGTCGGTCATCCACTCGCTGAGATGATAGGGCTGCAAGTCATCCAGGGTCTGGACTTCCTCACCGTAATGATCCAGGAAGAAATGGAACAGTCCCAGGTCATCCCAACGGGTCATCAGATCGTCTGGGGACGCGCCCCGGCGTTGCTGATCTTGCAGATACCCCTCCACCTGGCTTTGCTTCAGCGTTGGTTCCCAATCAATGGTCTCGTGATAGTATTGGTCCACAGCCTGTAGAACGTCTTCCATCGTCAGGGGCCCGGGTGGTGGTTGAGATTCCGCCGCCGGGCTGAGCTGGGGCATCGGCGGCACGGCCGGGGCGGGGACCCCGGCAGCCTGGCAGGGCGTCCGGCCACCCAATTCCGGGCGAGGGGTGGTGTTCCACAGGGCCTGGATGTATTGGGCCACCTCGTTGACCTCCTGGATACTGGTCGGCTGGTATTGATCGAACCAGGCACTCATGACCTGGGTGGGTGATTCGGCCCCGGCGATAAAGGCCCGCCATTCCGCCTCGGTACGGGGCAGAGGGCCCAACCAATGGGGGTAGGGGTTTTCATCCTCCTCAGTCCATTCTTCTGTCTCACCCTCCAAGGCGCTATCAAAGCTGGCCTCTATCATTTCCAGCAGGAAGGGATGGTCCTGGGGTTTGACGGGGGATTTAGGTTGCAGCCCCCAGGCTGCGGCTATGGTCAGGCGGGCCAGCTCGTCTTCACCCAGGCCGGCCAGCAAGGCGGCCTGACGTTCCAGGCGGGAGCACAACTGCTCGCGCAGGGGATTGGTAAGCAGGCGGCGAGCTACCTGGCCCACGAAGCGGTCCCACCGTTCATCCCCCCGGTTCTCCAGCAGGCCCTCGGCTTTGTCCAGGAACGGCTCAAGCAGTTCAAAGTCGAAGAACCACGAGCCGAAATAGTCAGTGTCCAACAGGTCGTCCGTATAGGGTAACAAGGCGGCGGCCTCCGTTGGGGCCAGAGTCGGGGCCAGCGGGACCGCGATGCCCGGCTTATCATCCCCGGCCAACATATCGCGCCAGGCTTCGGCGCCCAGGGGGAGAGGGTGACCGGCCTGCCAGTTCAGGCGGCGCGCCTCCTCATAGGTGCGCCGACAGACGGATAGCGGCACGTCCACCGGCAACATGCCGGCCTCCAGCAGTTCTTCTTGTAGATCTTGCCACTCGTTGGGCGGCACATTGGAGCTGGCGAAGAAAGCGATCACGCCCTCCTGATCGTTGATGACGGTGTTTGATACCATGAGCAGGTCGTTTGGCTGGCGGCGGATCACGCCAATGATCTGACCGCCGTTACCGTCCAGAGTGGTGAGGTAGGCCTGTTCCAGGGGGGGCAGGGGGGCCGGCGGCAGGGTCTGTTCAACCGGCCGCACGCTACCACGCATGGTAAGCCGACCCAGGGTCGCCCGTGCGGCCTGGCGCACGCGCCGCGAGGGATGCCTTTCAGCCAGCTCGGTCAAGTCGGCAATGGCCGCCGGGTAGCACAACCGGTCCAGCGTATGAATGACCCGCAGCACATATTGCTCGTCTGGCAGGTACAATAGCGGCAGGAGGATATACAAGACTCGCTGGTCCTCATAGGCGGTAATAAACTCTAGCCAGGCAGCGAACTGGTTCAGGTCTTGGCTCTGTGCTTTTTCCACGCTTGCCTGACGCGCCAGCAGGTTGGTGCTCAGGCTAGCCAACATGCGTTCATTAAGCCGTTGGATGGCGCCCGGTGCGTCGCGCAGGCTGAGAAAGAAGGCCTCTTCATCCACGGCGAGGCCGCGTTGATATAGCAGGCCCATGATGGACAGGCGCACATCATCGGACAGGGACTGGTCATTTACCATAGATACCAGCCAGTCATTCACTTCCGGCTCGTTCAGGTTACTAAGCACATAGATGGCGCCTTCGACCCGGCGGAAGTCGTCTCCCCGCAGAACCTGGGCCACTTGCGGCAAGGCCCGTTTGAGGTGCCGACGCAACGTGTCGAGGTGTTTTTCGGCCTCCTCCCAACTCAAATTCCTCTCGTTTATCAGCCGGTCCAGGGCTTCAGCGATCTGGTGATCGGGTTGAGCACCGGCGATGACTCGTAGATGCGCCTGGTCCCCGGTTCGTTTTTTCCTGGTGGGGGTCATGGGTATCGCCTCCTAAAGTGATGATCAGGGCCTGGCTCTGGCTTCTCGGACCCCAGACACGGGGACTACGGGCGTCATCGCGCTTCCCCCACTCCAGTGTACCAGGAGCCGCCGGGCCAGGGGCATTATAGTCCACCTGCCCCATAAAATCAAGGGCTGCTCACGCTGGGGACAGTACGGCTCTGGAGTCGAGGCTTTAGCCGGTTCGTGCCCCTGAAGGCTCAACTCCAGTGGGTCTCGGCGGGCTTTTCGCCCATGCCCCCAATGGGTAACGCTCCCCCACCTACTGACATCCATGCATAACTTCTGTCAGGGAGGGGACAAGAGAAAGCCTTTCTGGGGGTTGCGGCGGCGAAGCCGCCGCAACCCCCCCTACCAGGTATTCTTTCCCCTCCCCGAAGGGACGTGAAGGGGGGAGTGAGGCAGGACCCTCATGAATTACGCCCGGATGTCAACCACCTAACCTTTTATGAATGGCCCATCTGTGGTATAATTGCATCGGTCGGGGAGGAGAGAACCAACCCTGTCAGGAAGGCCGTATGTCTCATCGTGCCGAGATATGGGATGCCCTGGGCGAAGCCTTTGGTCCCGAGGTGGATTCAGATCTCCCTCTGTCTGTCCTCCTGGAGCAGTTGCAAGATGCGGATGCTCGCGTGCGCAGCCATGCCGCCCGGGTCCTGGGCGTCCGGGGAGACCGGGCCGCTGTGCGCCCGCTGATCGAACGGTTGCAGGACCGCGATGCCCGGACTCGCTGGCACGCCGCCTATGCCCTGGGGCGTCTGGGCGACCGGCTGGCCGTATCACCGTTGATCACCCTGATCAGAACAGAGCGCGATCCGGGAGTGCGCGGCCGGGCCGCTGAGGCCCTGGGCATGATCGGCGACCAACGGGCCACGCCCGTGCTCGTCACTGCGCTCAAAGACCAGGACCACAACGTGCGCTGGCGGGCGGCAGATGCCTTGACCAGTATCGGGGGGCCAGCGGTGGTGGCGGCCATGATCACGGCTCTGCGGGATGAGGACCCCGGCGTGCGCTGGCGGGCAGCGGCGATCCTGGGCAAGTTGGGTAGTGCCGAGGCCGTGCCTGCCCTCATCCAGGTGCTGGAGGATGAGAACCCCAGCGTGCGCGGCTGGGCCGTGGAAGCTCTGGGGCTTCTGGGCGATGAACGGGCTTTGCCGGCCCTGGAAGCCCTATGTTATGACGAGACCCGGGCTCCGTACCTGGGTCGGATCGCAGACCTGGCCTGGGTGGCGATCCGGCGCATCCGGGGCAAACCCCCCGGCTCAACCCCCGAGGCCGGGCCACCCTGACAAATACCTCTATCTATTGGCTCATGGCATGACGCCTGACTTATTGGACACCTGGCCGGCCTGGCAACAGGTCTGGGCGCGGGTGGCGAATGCCCCACTGGAGGCCCAGATCGATGCCTGGGCAACAGACTACATGGCTCTGTATCCGACCCTGTTCGCCAAACAGGTGGCTGACTATGCCTCGGCCGGGGTGGATTGGCGCGCCGTGGCCCGAGAGCGTGTCTTCCCCCACCTGGCTGCGCGTACCCCGCGCATGATCGCCGCGCACCAGGCCATCCTGCGTTGCCACCGTGACCTGACCTGGTGTTTCCGCGAGCGACTGGGGGCTGATTTCACCTTCCTCTTTGTGGTCTATGTGGGGTTAGAGTGTGGGGCTGGCTGGGCCACCATGTACGAGGGGTTGCCGGCCTGTCTGCTCGGTCTGGAGGCCATCGCCAACCTGGGTTGGGAGAGCGAGGACCACATCCGGGGCCTCATCGCCCATGAGTTGGGCCACCTGGCCCATATGGTCTGGCGGGAACGGGCCGGGGTCAGCACGCTGGAGGAGAGCGAGGCTGAGCCGTTGTTCCGGCTCTACAGCGAGGCGTGGGCGAGCCGGGCTGAGCAGGTGATCCGGGGTCAGGATACGCAACACCTGGAAGACCAGGCCGGCGAGTGGCTGGCCTGGTGCCGCACCCACGAGAGCTGGCTGGCCGGGGAATACCTGCGCCGGGTAGATGCCGGCGCGGACGTGCGCGACTTTTTCGGCTCGTGGTTCGCCATCGCCGGGCACAGCCAGACCGGCTACTATCTGGGCCATCAGGTAGTGCAGATGTTGGAACGCCAGGTCCCCACGCTGCGCGCCCTGGCCGTATGGCCGGCGGAGCTGGTACGTCAGCGAGTGCGCGCGATCCTGCAAGAGATGGCGAATCCCAATTACAGCGCCGCCACGATCTCCTCCGGCGAGGGGGGACACCCCCGCACCACCATCAGCCCATGACGCTCTGCGTAGACCCGGGCGCAGTCGCCCACGCAGACCACTTTACTGCCCCGCCCAGGCCGGGCCGGGTGATCGGGTGGCAGGCCCTCCAGATCATCCAGATGACCGGCCAGCACATCCAGGCGCCGCAGCACGCCCCGATACAGGAACTTGAGCTGACGCCAACGCGATCTTTTGATCAGTTTGGTGGCCAGGTATAGCGACTGGTTGCACCCGCTACACGAATCGCTCAGGTACTCGTAGACATTGCGATAGACATAATAGCCGGGCCAGTCATAAGCAAAGGGCGTGCTGGCCTCCTCCACGGTCAGCCCAACCACGCGGATCGCCTGGTCATCCAGGGGCGGGATATGCGGCGCGTGCGCTGGCCCAAAGCCCATCACCCGCCGGCAGACGTTGTCTACCTCCACCACATCATCACCGGCCACGAGCAGCCCCACCTCCTTGCGCTGCCCCCATTGCCAGGGGCCGTTCCCCTCCAGGGCCACGATGCCGTCAATCACCGTCAGGGCCGGCCGGACCACCTGCCCCAGGGCGCGAATATGGGCGCTCAGGCCGTCCCGGTGAAAGCGGCGTTTGTCGGCGTCGCGCAGCAGGCCCTTCTGGTTCTTCAGGCCCAGCGTGACCCCGGCCTGGATATGGGTCTTCATCTTGGCGACGTTAATGTACTCGTGGGTGCGCAGGAGCGTGGGGAGTTGGAGCGTGCCGAACTCCCATTCCACCGCCTCACGTTCGACGGTCTTGAGGTCCACCAGCTCGACCCCGTAGCGCCGGGCCAGGTCGCCATAGCCGGCTCGTTCCAGGGCAGTCATCGTATCCCGCCCCACGATGCTGCTTTCGCCGATGACTACCGGCCGACCGGCCAGGTATTGTAGCAGCCCTTCCACTACCCGGGGATCGGTATATAGCCCCCGATCCGCCGGGCCGATATCCGGTACATTGGGCTTGATGAAAATGGCCTCCCGCCGGGGCCGGTAGCCGATGAGGTCCAGGGCTTCAGCCACCTGAGCGGGAGCATTATCCAGCGTGGCTCGAACGATGCTGACGGTCATGCCCCCTCCACACGTCCAGGGCCCAGATTCGCCCCGCAGGTACGATCCAGTAACCACTCCAACGCAACCATTATACCCCGTACATCGCGCTCCTGTCAACGATGTGACACCGCTCCTGGTCTGACATCCGGGCATAACTCCTGTCAGGGAGGGCACAAAGGGAGAGGAAGCCTTTCTGGGGTTTTTGCGGCGGCGAAGCCGCCGCAAAAACCCCCGATGAGGCAGTCTTTCCCCTCCCCGCAGGGACGCGAAGCGGGGCGAGGGAGGGCGGTGCCCTCGTGCGTTTAATTTACGCGCGGATGTCAATCCTGGTCGGTTGCATGTGGCCCGGTCGCATAGTATAATACGGTCTGAATCCATCACTGGGGGGCAGATCATGGAAGTCAAAGGGGATTGGGAAGACCGGATCGCCGCCCTGGAGAGCCGGGTCCGGAGCCTGGAACAAGATGTGCGTGTGCTCAACCGGCTCATCGAGGGCGGTCAGGTCATTAACTCCACCCTGCATCTGAAGCGCGTGCTGGAGAACCTGATGCAGGTGGCCACCGAGATCACTGACACGGAGGCCAGCTCCATCCTGCTGTTAGATCAACAGACTGGCGAGTTGTACTTTGAGGCGGCAACCGGCACCAAAAGCGCGGAGGTGGCGCGGATCCGGGTGCCGCTGGATAGCATCGGGGGCACGGTGGTGCGAGAGGGACGCCCCCTGGTCATCGCCGATGTCCAGCAGGACCCCCGCTGGGACCCCTCGACCGATGCGCAGACTCATTTCGTCACCCGGTCCATCCTGGCCGTGCCGCTCACGCTGCGCGGCAAAGTCATTGGAGCCGTGGAAGTGCTGAACAAACGCGGCCCCCTCCCTTTTACTGAGGGTGATATCAAGGCCCTCTCTATCCTGGCCAGCCAGGCCGCCGTCGCCATCGAGAATGCCCGTCTCTTTGAGCAACGAGACTATCTCTCTGACATCGCCCACGAGTTGCGCACGCCGCTAACGGCCATCGCCGGCTACAGCCAGATGTTGCTGGAGGAACCGGTAGATGAAGAGATGTGGCGTGATTTCATCCAGATCATCTACGACGAGGCCCGGCGCATGGGCAACCTGGTGAACAATTTTCTGGACCTGGTGCGCATGGAAAGCGGTCGGGCCGGGCTGGTCAAAGGGGCCACCAACGTCTATGACATCGTGGAGCAAGTCATTGCGGTGATGCAGCCCCTGGCGCACCAGCGTGGCCTCGCTATCGAGACGGACCTGCCCCCAGGCATTCCCGTCATCCAGGCAGACAACAACCGGCTCAAGCAGGTCCTGCTCAACCTGGTCAGCAACGCCATCAAGTACAACCGGGAAGGTGGACAGGTGTTCATCTCCGCCCAGGTGCAGGATGGCTGGCTGGAGGTGGCCGTGCGGGATACCGGCGTGGGCATCCGGCCCCAAGACCTGGCCCGCATCGGGGAAAAGTTCTTTCGGGTGCGCGGCGCCTCGGACGAGACGATGGGCACCGGCCTGGGGGTGGCCCTGGCCAAACAGATCGTCGAGGCCCACGGCGGTCGGTTAGACATCACCAGCACGTATGGTGAAGGGAGCACCTTCAGCTTCACCCTGCCGATCGGACGCCCCGTTGATGATGGGCCGGGACCTGTAAGCTGAGAGCTACGATGCGCGCGCGGGTGGTGTTGGCCCTCCTCGTGATCGTCTATGTGATTTTAGCCACCGGCTACGCCGTCGGCACACCACGCTGGCAGAACCCGGACGAGCCGGCGCATTACAACTACATCCGTCACCTGGCCGAAGGGCGCGGCCTGCCGGTCCTCCAGATGGGCGACTACGACGCGGCCTACCTGCAACGCCTCAAAGATGCCGGTTTCCCGGCCGACATGCCCATTGACGGCCTCCGCTACGAAGGCTACCAACCACCCCTGTACTACGTGCTGGCCGTGCCGATCTACTGGGCCACGACCGGTCTGGCTCTGGATGCTCAGGTGTTGGCCTTGCGGCTGTTCTCAGTGCTGTGGGGCGCGTTCCTGCTCCCGGCAACGTATGTCGTGGCGTGCCTGGCCCTCCCCTCGCGGGGGAAAATCGCCCTGGGCGCGGCGGCGTTCGTAGCATTCTTGCCCATGCACACGGCCATGACCGCCGCCATCAACAACGATACGCTGGCCGAATTGGTGTTCACCGGCCTGTTGGGGCTGTTGATCCTGCGCCTGCAAGAGCGTGTCGCGCCCCGGCGCTACGTGTTGTTTACCGGCCTGCTCCTGGGCCTGGCGCTCCTCACCAAAGTGAGCATTTATCAGGCCGTGATCCTGGTGCCGATCGTGGAACTGGTCCGCTTGCTCAAGGGCGGCCGGCGACCGCTGGCCCGCTCTCAATCACTGCGGATGGCAGGGTCGCAGACCCCGCCGGCGCAGGGGCAGACCCCGCCAGAGCAAGGAGCACGCGATCTGCGGTCGGCGCTCGTTGTCGCTGGTGCGACTCTGCTCCTGGCAGCCCTCATCGCCGCGCCCTGGTTCGCCCGCAACGCCCTGATCTACGGCCCCACAGACCTCATCGGCAAGGGGCGCCACGATGCCGTCGTGGTCGGTCAACTCACCACGGCCAGTTTCGTGGCGCAGTATGGCTGGGCGCAGCTCGCCCGCGATTTCCTGGTCACGTCGTTTCGCAGCTTCTGGGGTCAGTTTGGATGGATGGGCCTGGTGCTGGATACGCGTGTCTACCTGTTCCTGTTGGCCCTGAGCCTGCTGGCCGGCGTGGGTCTGGCATCCTTTATCACTCGAAGATGGTCTGCGAACTCTGCTCAAGTCATAGCCACGTCGGGACCGCAGACCCCGCCGGAGCCAGGGGCCACGCGCGCCTCCCTGGCCCTGCTGGCCCTGGTGGTCTCCTTCGCCCTGGCCCTCTACCTGGGCTATAACGTGACCCTGTTGCAGCACCAGGGTCGCTACCTGTTCCCGGCCATCGCCCCGCTGGGGGTCTTTTTCGCGTTGGGGCTGGGGGAGGCCTGGCGACGCCGGACTGTCTACGTTACGGCCTGCGTTCTGGCCGGGGTGTTGCTCATCCGGGTCACCACTGGCCTGCTGAGCAGCGGCTCTGGCCTGTTTGATGTGGCCCTGTGGGGCGGCGGCGCAGTCACGCTCCTCGCCTGGTGGCGGACACGGCCGACCGAACGGCAGGCCAGATGGCCCTATAGCATCTGTTTTGTGACCCTGGCCCTGGTGGATGCCTGGTGCCTCGTCGGCTTTGTCATCCCGTATTTCCACCTCTGATCGTATCTGCCTACCCCTACCCTCCCGCAGGTTAGAAAGTGGCAGGCAAGAGGGTAAGCAGCTCATTGCGGCGCACTCCAATGCGGAGATTACGTCCAAACCTGCGGGAGGGTAGGCAGTTACCTCTGATCTTTGTTTGACGCTTGACCATGAGCCTCCTGACCACCGCCGAATGGGACGTCCAATTCCGCCGCCAGGCTGCCTGGACCCACAGCGTCCGCTCGCACCTGTATCGGCGCGTGAACCTGCATTTCGCGGCGAATGTGCTGGATGTGGGTTGCGGCACCGGCATCATCACCGAGGAGATCGCTGAACAGACCCGGGGCAGCGTCGTGGGCCTGGACATTGACCCGGCGATGGTGGCCTGGGCCCAGGAGCATGGCCGACGAGCCACCTATCACCTGGGCGATGCCCGGGACCTGCCCTTTCCGGGGGCCAGTTTTGACGTGGTATTGTGCCATTTCGTGCTGCTGTGGATAGACGAGGCGGCCCGGGCAGTGCGAGAGATGGCGCGCGTGGCCCGGCCCGGCGGGGCGGTGGTGGCCTGCGCCGAGCCGGACTACGGTGGTCGCATTGACTGGCCCGTTCTGCCCCTGGGCCGTTTGCAGGCCGAGGCCCTGCGCCGGGAAGGAGCCGACCCGCTGGCCGGGCGCCAGCTCAAGGGCTGGTTCGCCGGGGCCGGGCTGCAAACCGAGGTGGGCGTCTATCCCTGCCTGTGGGACGACGCCGCCCTCCGCGCCGAGTTCGCCGGGGAGTGGCGGCTGATGGAGCGGACGCTGGCCGGGTTAGCCTCCCCGGCGGAACTGGCTCGCCTCCAGGCCGAGGATTGGGCCGCCATCGAGGCCGGTGCGCGCACGGTGTTCATGCCTATGTTCTACGCCGTGGGGTGGAAAAATGGCTGTTGACTGCTCACCCAGGCTTACTGCCATCCAGGCAGTCCTGGCCGCCGCCTATGGCTCCCGGCCCCATCGCCCCCATCGGGATGCCATGAGCGAGCTGGTGCTCACCATCCTGTCGCAGAACACGGCGGATGTGAACAGCAGCCGGGCCTTTGACCAACTCAGGGCGACTTTTGGTTCGTGGGAGGACATCGCCCAGGCGCCGGGGGAGGCCGTCGCCCAGGCCATCCGCTCTGGCGGTCTGGCGGACATCAAGGCCCGGCGCATCCAGAATGCGCTGCGGGCTATCCATGCGGCCCGGGGCACGTATGACCTGGATTTTCTGGCTGATCTGCCTCTGGACGAGGCCAAAGCCTGGCTGTTAAAGTTGGAGGGGGTGGGGCCCAAGACGGCGGCCTGCGTGCTGTTGTTCTCCTTGGGCCGGCCGGTTATGCCGGTGGATACCCACGTGCATCGCGTGAGCCGGCGCCTGGGCCTGGTGCCTCGCCGGGCCACGCCGCCGCAGGTACAGGCGATCCTGGAGGCTATGCTTCCAGCCGAGGCCATCTACCCGTTCCATTTGCAACTTATCGCTCACGGCCGGACCTTCTGCAAGGCCCAGCGCCCACGCTGCCCGGTATGCCCGTTGGCTGAATGGTGCGATTACACCCACCAGGCCGGCGATTGGAAGACGGGCAAAGACCCTGAACCCTAAAGTCGTATTACTTACGCCCATCCGTGAAAAAGGGGGGGCCATGTCCGATCATCTGCAACCTCTTCTGGCCATTGACACGGCCACAGATACCGCCAGCGTGGCCCTGGTGCGCGAGACCGGCGACATCTGGGCTGAGTACACCTGGCACGCGGTAGGCCGGCATTCCCAGTCCCTCATGCCCCACGTGGACTGGCTGTTGGCCCAGTGTGGGCTGCGCCCGGCCGACCTGGGCGCTGTCGCCGTGGCTATCGGTCCGGGGGCCTATAGCGGTCTGCGTGTGGGCCTGGCCACAGCCAGGGGCCTGGCTCTGGCTTTAGACCTCCCCCTGCTGGGTGTGCCCACGCTAGACGTGCTGGCCTATCCCCATCGCCGCCTCCCGCTCATCGTGCAACCCCTGCTGGATGCCCAGCGGGGCGAGTTAGCCACGGCCCGCTACCGCACCCGCCGCGACCGCTGGACTCGCCTGGACGAGTTTCGCCTGCTGACGCTGGATGAGGTCTGCGCGGGGGTGGAGCGACGCACCCTGTTCTGTGGCGAGTATCCGCCCGCTGTGGCCGATGCGTTGCGACAACGCCTGGGACCACAGGCCCTGTTCGCCTCCCCGGCTGAGAACCTGCGCCGGGCCGGCTACCTGGCCGAACTGGCCTGGGCGCGCTGGCAGGCCGGCCAGTCCGATGATCTGGAGGCCCTGGAACCTATCTACCTGCGACGCCCGCCGGTGGCGGAAGGATGAAGGCGGAAGGATTGTTCGCACCCACGCTCTGCGTGGGTGCGAAACGCCGGGTCGGAAGGCCAGGAATGCCTGGCTGTAGCCCAGGCCCTTCCCAACTCCCTGGGAGAAAATGGTCTCGTCCATGCCTCGTGCCCACGCGGAGCGTGGGCACGAAGGGGACAAAATGCAGCACGAATCCGCCATGAATGCCACCCTCCCGTATCGCATTGAACCGATGACGCCGAAGGACCTGGATGAGGTGGCAGCCCTGGAACAGGTTTGTTTCTCCGCCCCCTGGCCGCCGCGCGCCTTTCGCGCCGAGTTGGGCCATTCCTACGCCCGTTACGTGGTACTGCGGGCCACCGCATCGCCGGCCGTCCTGGGTTATGCTGGCCTCTGGCTGATCGTGGATGAAGCCCACATCACCACCATCGCCGTGCACCCGGCCTACCGACGGCGCGGCCTGGGCGAACTCTTGTTGCTCCACCTGTTCGACCTGGCCGCTGCCTGCGATGTTCGCTTCCTCACCCTGGAGGTGCGAATCGGCAATCGCGCCGCCCGCGGGCTGTATCGCAAATACGGTTTCCATCAGCAGGGGGTCCGCCGGTGCTATTACACCGATACAGGCGAGGATGCCCTCATCATGTGGAGTCGAGACCTCGCCGACCCGGCCTATCAACGCTTCCTCCAGTGGCGACGACGCCATCTATGGACTCGCCTGGGCGCCTCAACCTGACTGGCCGGGTGTGGACTGGCCTGGCCCTGGGTGCGCTCACCGGCCTGGCCCTGATCCTGCGCGCCTGGGGTCTGGGCGCGCCCAGCGTCACCCACGATGAAGCCTACGGGCTATGGGTGGCGACCCGGCCCCTGGCGGAAGTCCTCCCGGCCACGGCCCACGACGTGCATCCCCCACTCTACTACCTGCTGCTGCACGCCTGGCTGGCCCTGGGGCCACATAGCGACACATGGGCGCGCTTGCCGTCGGCCCTGATGGGCACAGCGTTGGTGCCGCTGATGTATGCCCTGGGCCGTCGGCTGTGGGATACGGGGACTGGCCTGGTGGCCGCGCTCCTGGCCACCCTCTCACCCCTGGCCGTGGCCCAGGCCCGAGAGGCTCGCATGTACCCACCGGTCACGTTGCTGCTGGCTCTGGCGGCCTATGCCCTCCTCCACACCGTCGCCGGGCGCCGCCTGCGCTGGTGGGCTGCCAGCGTCTTCCTTTCCCTCCTGGCTCTATACACCCACTACTACGCCGTCTTTGTCCTCGTCGCATTCTTGACGTATTGTATATTCCCGTTCCACAATACGAAACTCGTTTCACGTTTCACGCTTTACGCTTGCCTCCTGTCTATTGCTTCCTGTCTCCTGTTCTACTCCCCCTGGCTCCCGATGCTGTTCGACCAGCTCTCCCGGGTCCGCGCCGGGTTCTGGATTCCCCCACCGTCGCCCCAGGAGGTGGGTAAGGTGGCACAGGCGTTGGCCTTCTATGCCGTGACCCCGCGCCCGCCGACGGCCACGCCGGAAGACCTGGCCGTCAAGGTCGTGGGGGCCGGGTGCGTCGTGGTGGCGTTGCTGATAGCACTGATCTATGACCACCGACCGCAGACCGTCACCGGGGGATTCGTTCAAAGCGACCCAGGGGCAGACGCCGGTGAGCAATCCGTGACCGGAGGCCGGGGTTGCGCCGTATGGCTGCCGACGCTCTGGCTCATCATCCCGGTGGCGCTGGCCTATGTGGTCTCGCTGGTCGGGCCGTCGGTGTTCGAGCCGCGCTACTTTGCGGTGTGTCTGCCGGCCTTCTGGCTGCTGGTGGCGCGGGGGACGCTGGCCTGGCCGGGGCGCGCCTTGAAGATGACCTTGCTGACGGGCCTGCTCGTGGCGGCCCTGGCCTCGCTATACACCCTGTTCACCTACCCGGCCTGCCAGCCGCCGGACACTCGATCTGCCGCCGCCTGGCTTCGGGAACGCCATGCTCCCGCTGCGCTGGTCATTCACACCAGCCAGTTCTCATTGCGCCCCATCGTGTGGTATAATGGGGACGACAAAGCCGGCGTGCTGGCTGATGACCCGGCGATCCCGGCTCGTCTCGACTCGCTCGTCACTGCCTCACGGTTCCGGCTGGTGGTCCACTATGACGTGCGCCGGGCCGACGGTCCCCGTCAGGCCGATGCCAACGCCGCCGCATGGGCCGCATCGCATGGCCTGTGGAACCTGCGTACCGTCGCTCGCTTCTGGGGCATCCACGTCTACGAATGGGCAAATGGGGAAATGGGGAAATGGGCAGATGGGCAAATGGGCAAATGAGCAAATGGGCAACCTGGCCCTCATCACTCTGGTTGGCGTCTTTTTCTGGCGCCTGGCTTTCACCAACCTGATCCTGGTGGATTTCGACGTGTTCACGTATTTTTACCCGTATCGTGAGCACGCGGCCCAGGCGTTGCGGGCCGGGCAGTTACCCCTGTGGAACCCTTATCTGTTCCTGGGCGCGCCCTTCTTCGCCAATATCCAGACGGCAGTGCTCTACCCCCTGAACGCAGTTTACCTGGTGGTGGAGCCGGTGACCCGGGCGTTGAGCCTCTCCATCCTGCTCCACGTGGCGCTGCTGGCGATCTTTACCTATGCCTTTGCCCGTCGGGGCGTGGGCCTGGAGCTCTGGGGGGCATTCGCAGCGGCGGCTACCTTTGCGCTGGGCGGCTTTGTGGGCACGCAGGTCAGCCATATCAACCAGCTCAATGCGGTGACCTGGTTGCCGCTGATCCTGCTGCTCTTTCATCGAGCCTGGCAACGCCGGAGCATCCCCTGGGCGGCACTGACCGGCCTGGTCGTGGGCTTGCAGCTATTGGCCGGGCATACCCAGGTATCGTACCTCAGCCTGGCGGCCCTGGGGTTATATGCGTTGTTCCTCCTGGTGCAGGAGGGCCGGGGAGCGGGAGTGCAGAGGGACAGGAGCGCAAGGGAACGCGGGAGGGTTCTCCTCTGCTCCGCTGCTCTTCTGCTCCTCCTGCTCGTCGTCGGGACCGTAGGAGTGGGATTGGCTGCCGTGCAACTGCTCCCCACCCTGGAACTCTCTGGCCTCTCCATCCGGGGTGGCGGGATGAGCTATCAGGCGGCCACGTCGTTCTCGCTGGAGCCGTGGAACCTGCCGACAGCCTTGCTACCCAACTATATGCCAGACGCGCAACTGGCCGGCGAGTTCGTGGGCTATGTGGGGCTGATCGCGCTGGCTTTGGCAGTCTATGCCCTCTACCGGGGCCGCCGCGAGCCGCGAGTCTGGTTCTGGGCCTTGTTCGCGCTGCTGGCCCTCTCGCTGGCATTGGGACGCTACAACCCTCTGTATTTCCTGGCCTACCACGTGGTGCCGGGGTTGGCCTGGTTCCGGGTTCCAGCCCGCTGGCTGCTCCTGTACTCCTTCGGCGTGGCGCTGCTGGCCGGGCTGGGGCTGGACCTGCTGATGCGGGCTAGAAAGCCTGCACTACGCTGGGCCGGGCCGGGCCTGACTGCCATCCTGGTCATCGAGCTGTTCGTCGCCAGCCAGGCCCTGCCGTACAACCGGCCCACTGCACCAGAGGCTTACACCTCGCTGCGGCCGGCCGTGGCCCACCTCCTGAACGAAGGCCGCCTCGACCGCTTCTGGAGCCTCACCGGGTTCACCTTTGACCCCGGCGATGTCCACGAGTTGCGCGCCATCTTCTGGCCCCAGGTCTCCCAGGTCCAGACGTATGATTTCATCGTGGCGAGCAAATACAAGGAGGCCCTGACCGCCAACCTGCCCCTGCGCTATCATCTGAGCAGCGTGGACGGCTATGATGGCGGAGTGTTGCCCCTGGCCTCCTTTGTGCGCCTGGAAGAGTTATTCGTGCCGCCAGAGCAGGTGAGCCTGGACGGCCGACTCCGCGATCAGCTCCACGAGGTCCCGCCGGGCCGACTCCTCTCCCTGCTGAACGTCCGCTACGTCATCGCCGACAAGGTCCACGATGCCTGGGTGGACGGCGTCTACTACGACCTGGGACACGCGGCCATCCTGGGGCCGACGGCCGCGCCAGCGACGATGGCCCAGGGTCTCATTGCCTTCCCCACCGACGCCGTGGGCATCATCTCGGCCCTGGAGGGGGCCTCTTGCGTACCAGACGGGGTGTTGGCCGCCCGGCTGACGCTGACCACGACGACCGGCGCGGTCTACACCCACACCCTGCAAGTGGGCTTTGAGACGGCCGAGGCTCGCTATGAGGCCATCTCGCCGCGCCACGGTCAGGCCCGGGCCGTGACCACCTGGCGCGATGACCCCGCAGCCCACTATTATCACGACCTCTGGACCCTCCCGACTACCGTCACCCCCGCCGCGCTCCAGATCGAGTCCCGGCTGCCCATAGGCACTCTGCACCTGCGCGGCCTCACCCTGGTCAACCGAGCCGTGGGCGCGCATTGGCCTCTCATCGTCTCCACCAGTGGGCGATTTGACCGTGTCCATGACGGCGATGTGAAGATCTACGAGAACCTGGACTGCCTGCCCCGGGCCTATATCGTCCATCAGGCCCGCGTCGTGCCGACCGATGAGGTGGCCCTGGCAACGCTGGCCGACCCTTCCTTCAACCCGGCTACCGAAGTCATCCTCACTGCCCCTCCATCCTCCCC
>Ga0209101_1000700_pt1 | contig 27054 bp, 21 predicted proteins | sample ConPoolayeCmetaG_FD_185481 | JGI IMG/M metagenome (GOLD analysis project Ga0209101, IMG submission 185481) | Hot spring microbial mat communities from California, USA to study Microbial Dark Matter (Phase II) - Cone Pool mat layer C metaG... ...
CCTTTGTCCCCTCTCTCCCCCTGGCCTTGCGGCCAGAGGAGAGGGGGGATAAGGAAGGGGTTTTGCGGCGGGCGGCTTCGCCGCCCGCCGCAAAACCCCACTTCCCACCCCTACCCTCGCCCGCCGTTCCAGGCGAGCGGGAGAGGGAAGGGGGTAGGGGAAGGGGTGAGGATTTTAACGCCCGTACAAAGTGTAAACTAATTTCCCCAGAAAATTGAACCATCCCGGCACTATTGATTTTCTGGGCCGTCCGTGGTATGATGAAAGCCGGCCGGGTGGAGATTTGACGGGCAGAGATAACTGCCTACCCTGAACCCTCCCGCAGGTTAGAAAGGGGCTGGCAACCGATGCAGCCGGACCTGGGCGCGCCTGCGGCGTCTGGTCTGGTCATTGTGCCCAAACCTGCGGGAGGGTAGGTAGTTACGGGCAGAGGGTGAATTATGTGCGGGATCATGGGCTATATCGGCTCCGGCGATGCGGTGCGCATCATAGTGGAGGGCCTGCGGCGGCTGGAATATCGGGGCTATGATTCGGCCGGCCTGGCCGTGATTCAGGAGGGCCACCTGGCCGTGCGCCGGGAGGTGGGCAAGATTGATAGGCTGGAACAGCGGCTGGCCGAGTCCCCCATCCGGGGGAACATCGGTCTGGGGCATACGCGCTGGGCCACCCACGGCGTGCCCTGCGAGGCCAACACACATCCTCATCTCGATTGTTCAGCCACCATCGTCGTCGTGCACAACGGCATTGTGGAGAATTATGCCCCCCTCAAGGAACAACTCAGCGCGGCCGGGCACACCTTCCGCTCCCAGACCGATACGGAGGTGATCGTTCACCTGATCGAGCACTATATGGATCGGGACGGCGCATCGTTGTTAGAGGCGGCGCGCCGGGCCTTTGGTGAGCTAAAGGGTGCCCATGCCATCGTGGTCCTCAGCAGCCGGGAGCCAGACCGGCTCATCGCGGCCCGCATCGGCAACGCTGGCGGTGTGACGGTGGGTTATGGTGACCAGGAGATGTTCCTGGCCTCTGACATCCCCGCCTTGCTGCCGCACACCTGCCGCCTGGCTTTCCTGGATAGCCGGGAGATGGTCGTGGTGACGGGCAGCGGGGCCCAATATCTCCGCCTGGATGGCACGCCGGTGACAAAGGAGGTCCAGCAAATCCCCTGGGACCCCATCTCGGCGGCCAAAGGTGGCTACAAGCACTTTATGCTCAAGGAGATCCACGAGCAGGCCATCACCGTCACCGACGCCATCCGCGAGCGAGTGGACTTTGCCGGCCATCGCGTGTTGCTGCCGGAGCTGGACCACCTGGCGGAGGCCCTGCGCCGCGCCGAAAAGGTCTATAGCGTCGCCTGCGGCACGGCCTGGCACGCTGCGCTGGTGGGCAAGTTCATGATCGAGCAACTGGCCCGCCTGCGGGTGGAGGTGGATTATGGCTCCGAGTTTCGCTACCGCCGACCCATCCTGGACGAGCGGACCCTGCTCCTGGCCGTGACCCAGAGCGGCGAGACGGTGGATACCCTGGCGGCGATGGAAGAGGCCCGCGAGCGGGGTATCCCCACCATCGCCGTGGTGAACGTCATCGGTAGCCAGGCCGGTCGCCTGGCCGATGGGGCTATCTACATGCACGCCGGGCTGGAGATCGGCGTGGCGGCCACCAAGACCTTCACCTCGCAGATGGTGTGTCAGTACCTGCTGGCCCTGTATCTGGCCCAGACGCGCGGGGTGCTGACCCCGGCGCAGATGATGCCCCTGCTTCAGGACCTGGCCGGGTTACCCAACCAGGCAGGCGAGTTGCTGGCAGATACCCGCATCTACGAGGACCTGGCGGCCCAGTATTTCAAGCGCGAGAACTTTTTGTATCTGGGCCGGGGCGTGAATTATCCTATCGCTCTGGAAGGGGCCCTGAAGCTCAAAGAGATCTCCTACATTCACGCCGAAGGCTATCCGGCCGGCGAGATGAAACACGGCCCCATCGCCCTCATTGACGAGCGGATGCCAGTGGTGGCTATCGCCTTGCAGGATCATGTGTACGACAAGATGATAGCCAACATCGAGCAGGTCAAGGCCCGGGGTGGGACGGTCATCGCCCTGGCTTCCCAGGGCGACGAGTTCTTGCGCGCCAGGGCCGATCACGTGATCTATGTGCCGCGCACTTCACCACTGCTCACCCCGGTGCTGGCCGCCCTGCCCATGCAGTTGTTGGCCTACCACATCGCCGTGCGCCGGGGCGCCGACGTGGACCAGCCCCGTAACCTGGCCAAGAGCGTGACGGTGGAGTGACCGACACGCCGGGGTAGAGCAGGGCCTAAACCCTCCCGCAGGCCAGGAATGGGGCTGGCAACTGATGCGCCCCAACCTGCGGGAGGGCAGGCAGCTTTTATTTCTGAACCTTCCGGGAGGTTTCCATGACTGCGGTAGACCTTGATACCCTGTTGCGCCGGGGTGTGGCCGAGATCATCGTGGAGAGCGCACTCCGCGAGAAACTGGCCGCCGGCCGCAGGCTTCGCTTGAAGGAGGGCTTTGACCCGTCCAAACCCCACCTGCACGTGGGCCATGCCGCCACGTTACGCAAGCTACGCCAGTTCCAGGAACTGGGTCACCAGGTGATCCTCATCGTGGGTGACTGGACGGCGCAGATCGGCGACCCGTCCGGCCGCGACGAGACCCGCACCGTCATGTCTCGTGAGGAGGTGCTGGAGAACGCCGAGACCTACATGCGCCAGTTCTTCCACATCGTGGACCGGAGCCGCACGGAGGTCCGCTGGCAGAGCGAGTGGTTCGGCCAGTTCACCCTGGCCGACGTGTTCAAGCTCACCAGCCACTTTACCTTCGCCCAGATGATGGCCCACGAGACGTTCCGCAATCGCGTGGAGCAGGGCCGGCCCCTTACCCTTATGGAACTGCTGTACCCGCTGCTCCAGGCTTACGACTCTGTGGCTATCCAGGCCGATGTGGAGTTTGGCGGCACGGACCAAAAGTTCAACATCCTGGCCGGCCGGGAGATGCAGCCCATCTTCGGGCAGCCGCCGCAGGACGTGTTCCTGGTGCCCCTCTTGCCCGGCACCGACGGTCGCAAGATGAGCAAGAGCTTTGGCAACACCATTGACCTGGAAGACCCGCCCGGCGAGATGTATGGCAAGACCATGTCCCTGGCCGATGAGGTGCTCATAGATTACCTGACCTGCCTGACGGACATCCCGGCTCAGGAGCTGGCGGAGATGGAGCAGGCCATGCGAGAGGGGACGATGAACCCCCGCGATGCCAAGATGCGTCTGGCCCGGGAGTTGGTGACCCAGTTTCACGGCCCAGAGGCGGCGCGAGAGGCCGAAGCCGAGTTCGTGCGCGTCTTCCAACAGCGGGATCTGCCCACCGATATGCCCACGTTCGCCCTGACCGCGCCGCTGAACGTGGTGGAGCTGCTGGTGGCAGCCGGGTTGGCCCCCAGCCGGAACGAGGCCCGGCGGCTCATCGCCCAGGGCGGCGTGCGTCTGGATGACAGGCGCGTGGAGAGCGCGGATCTCCTGGTGCCGGCCCGACCGGCGGTGCTCCGGGTGGGCAGGCGGCGGTTTTTGCGGCTGGTGGGGAACCTTAACCCTCCTGCCAGTGAGTAGGGGCGAGGCCCTCTACAGGTAACCGATGCAGGCGGTTATCCTGCCGGGCATCTGGTCTGACTGACATCCGGGCATAACTCCTGTCAGGGAGGGAACAAAGAGAGAAAGCCTTTCTGGGGTTTTTGCGGCGGCGAAGCCGCCGCAAAAACCCCTATGAGGCATTCTTTTCCCTCCCCCGAAGGGACACGAAGTGGGGAGTGGATCAGTGTCCTCAGGCGTTTAAATTACGCCCGGATGTCAGGTCTGGCTATTGCGCTCCAATCTGTGGGAGGGCAGGCTATGAACGTACACCGGCTTCACCCGGATGACGATGTGGCTGTGGTCCTGGCCCCGGCCGGACTGCCTGCCGGGACCAGGTTAGTCCTGCCCGATGGGCTGCCGGTGGTGACCCGCACCCCTATCCCTTTTGGGCATAAGGTGGCCCTGCGCGCCATCGGCCCTGGCGATCCGGTCCGCAAGTACGGCGAGGTCATCGGTCAGGCTACTGCCCCTATTGCCCCCGGCGATCACGTCCACATCCACAACCTGGTCAGCCCCGGCGCCGTTGCCTCCCTGCCCCGTTGCCCCCTGGTTTCCCCATCCTTTAGCCTCTCATTCCCTATCCCCGACTCTACGTTCCCCGGCTACCTGCGTCCCGTTGGCCCGGCCGGCTGTCGCAACTATATCGCCGTGCTGCCGGCCTCCCTCTGCGCCAATGAGGTGGCCCGGCGCATCGCTGAGGGGTTGGCTGGCGCCAGGCCCGGCCTTGACGTGGTGGCCCTGCCCCACGGGCACGGCTGTTGCCAGATGGGTGTGGACCTGGCGACCACGCGGCGCGCACTGGCCGGCCTGGGGCGGCATCCCAACGTCTTTGCCACCCTGGTGGTGGGCCTGGGCTGCGAGACTCTGGCGGCTGACGAATTGGCGGCAGACATAGCCCCGGCCCGGCCGGTGGAAGTGCTGGTCATCCAGGTGGCCGGGGGCAGTCGTCGGGCCATCGAGCGTGGGCGCGAGTTGCTGCGGCCTTTCCTGGCCGATGCCGCCCGGCTCCAGCGTGTCCCCTGCCCGGCCGCCGATCTCATCCTGGCTACTGAGTGCGGTGGCTCCGATGCCACCTCTGGTCTGGCGGCCAATCCGCTGGTGGGCTGTCTGGCTGATGCCATCGTCGCGGTGGGGGGGACGGTGTTGCTCTCAGAGGCGGCTGAGTTACTGGGCGCGGAACATATCCTGGCGCGGCGGGCTGTTTCACCCGCCGTTGGGGCGCGCATCTGGGGCATCACGGCGGCGGCGCAGGCCGTGGCCGAGGGCCTGGGCGTGGACCTGCGTGGAGCGCAGCCCACGCCAGGGAACATGGCTGGGGGGATCACCACTATTGAGGAGAAATCATTGGGGTGTGTCTACAAGGCCGGGAGCGCGCCGATCCAGGGTGTGCTGGACTATGCGGAGCCGCCGCCGGGCCGGGGCCTGTATATCATGGACACCCCCGGTCACGATGCGGAGAGCGTCACCGGCATGGTGGCCGGCGGGGCCCAGATCGTCGTGTTCACCACCGGGCGGGGGACCCCTCTGGGCTTTCCGCTCGCCCCGGTCCTCAAGCTCACGGCCAACGCCGGCACCTGGGCGGCTCAGCGCGATGACCTGGATTTCGACGCTTCCGGCCTGATTGATGGGACGGCGCAGATGGAAGAACTGGCCCGGGCCTTGCTGGAGCGGCTATGGGCTGTGTTGGCCGGGCAACCCACCGCCGCCGAAATCCTCGGCCCTGGCGAGATCGCCATCCACCGCCTGGCCCGGACCGTGTAACCGGTATGACTTTTGAGCCGGCTGGGGTTCCCCTCCTCCTCGTGCCCACGCTCCGCGTGGGCACGCCGCCCCCCTCCCTCTCGTGCCCACGCTCCGCGTGGGCACGCCGCGTGGGCATGCCGCCACCGCAGGCACCCCAGGCGCGGTCCAGACCGCTTGAGTTGACCCGGGTGCTACCCCTGCTCGCCAAAGACATCAGCGGTGAAGCGGTAGAGCCGGGCACCCTGGTGCCAGGCGTCGTCCGGCAGGCCGGCCTTGCGGCAGACCTGGCGCAGGAATTCGGCGCGGTCCCAACCCTGCTCGACTGGCACCTGGGGCAAGAGCAGCCCACTGTGGCCGTTGCCCACAATGAGCAACCCATGGGTGCCCACGCTGATCTCGTTTACGTCGCCCACCGGGGTCAGGGGCGAAAGCACCGAGATCTCGATGGTGAGCTGGGGCAGTTCGGCGGCCTGGACCGCCGGGAAGCGGGGGTCCTCCAACGCCGCCGATAACGCCCGGCGTTGTACCGCCAGGTAGAGAGGCACCTGGGCCACCACGTCGCCGATGCAGCCGCGCAGTTCCCCGCCTTTCTTCAGCGTGACAAAGACGGCGCTGGGGGTGCGCAGGGGGGAGTCGGCCGGGGGATCGTAGCGGGGAATGCGGCCATCGGTCAGGTATTGGGTCAGCGTTTCCCGGGCGAGACGGAGCAGGGTGGCCCGGTCCCCGGCACTGAGGGGTAGGGGGCCGGTGCTGGTGCTGGTGGGCTGGGGGGTGAGGTTGGGTGAGACTGAGGTGGGGCCGCTGCCTTTGCCGCGCCAAAAGACCACCGCCCCGTAGCCCACCACCTGGGACCGGTCGCCGACCGGGCTATCGCCGGAGTTGGCATAGTGGACCACGGTGGCCCGGTTCGCGCCCAACGCAACGGCGGCCTCCACCACGGCCATCACCGGCCCCAGGCCACACAAAGTACAGTGCAGGTTCGGCACGCCCTGGGCCAGCCAGTGCCGTTCGTTCTCCCAGAGCGCAGCCGGCTCCAGCCGGGCGATAGCCTCCAGCGTGGCGGCGTCGGCCCGGCAGGCGTCGGCATAGGCCGGATAGTGAGTCATGTCGGAGGAGGCGACCAGGAGGGCGCGCCTGCCCTGTACCGCCTGGACGAGGGCCTGGGCCAGCCGGTGGGCAGACTCCGGCGTCGGCTCGCCCATCACCACGGCCACCAGCGGCACGCCGGGCAGGGTTCGTTGGAGAAAGGGGAGCTGTACCTCTATGGCGTGCTCCTGCTCGTGACATCGGGGATCGAAGACGATGTGCGGGTCGGCGGACAGGAGCGATTGGGCCACGGTACTGTCTATCGGCACCTGGCCCAGGGGTGTCTCGAAACTGCCGGCCGGGTAGACGGAGATGTCCTTAAAGCCAGCCACACGGTGATTCGGGGCCACGATGATGACCACGTCGTACTGGTGGCCCTGGACCTGACGCCAGGCCCAGCCGGCCACGCCGCCGGAGTAGACGTAGCCAGCGTGGGGGGCCATAATGGCGAGGGGGTCGCCCTCAAGGGACACGACCTGGGCCGCGGCCAGGGCCTCATCCACGTCAGCCCGCAGGGCGACCGGGTCAGCGGGGTAGAACTGGCCGGCCACCACTGACCGGCGAACCGCACCCGACGACGTGGGGCCGGGCGTGCCGGTCTTGCCGGCGGGCGTCGGGGCCGGCGCGCAGGCAACCAGCATGACCAGACTCGTCACCCAGGTTGCGAGAACCATCTTCCGCACCATCTCCGTTCCCACTCCCCCTTCCGTCCTCCATCTTCCATCTTCATTGCCACACCCCCGGGATGGTTTCGCCGCAACGGGGACAGCGGCCGTCCGCCAGGTGGTTCTCCAGGATGGTGTACCCGGCCCGGCGGATGAGCAGCTCGCCGCAGGCGTGGCAGGTGGTGTTATCGGCCGGGTGGCCGGGCACGTTCCCCACGTAGGCGTAGCGCACCCCCTCGGTTTTGGCCCACCGCCAGGCTTGCTCCAGCGTCTCCACCGGTGTAGGCGGCAGGTGCGTCAGGCGGTACAGGGGGTGGAAGCGCGAAAAGTGGACCGGCACGTCCGGCCCCAGGTTCTCCACCACCCAGCGGCTCAGGCCCCGCAGGTGGGCCTCATCGTCGTTCAGGGTGGGGACCACCAGGTTCACGATCTCCAGGTGCGTGCCGGCGGCGCGGATGGTGCGCATGGCATCCAGCACCGGGTCCAGCGTGCCGGCGCACACCTGCCGGTAAAAGTCGTCGGAGTAGCCCTTGAAATCGATCTTGATGGCGTCCACGGCACTGCACAGCTCGCGCAGAGGGGCCGGGTTGATGTAGCCGGCGGAGATGACCACGTTGCGCAGGCCGAGTTTGCGAGCGGCCTGGGCCGCGTCCAGCATGTACTCGTAAAAGACCGTCGGTTCGGAGTAGGTGTAGGCCACCGACTGGGCGCCGGTGCGCACCGCATCGGCGGCCAGGGCCTCTGGGGGCAGGAGGATGCCGCCGGTCTCCTCCGGCGTGGCCTGGGAGATCTCCCAGTTCTGGCAATAAAGGCAGTGCAGGTTGCAGCCGGCCGTGGCGATGGAATAGGCCAGGGAGCCGGGCAGGAAATGGTAGAAGGGCTTTTTCTCGATGGGGTCCACGGCGCGGGCGCAGGGGTAGCCATAGACCACGGTGTGGAGCCGACCGCCGCGATTCTCTCGCACCCGGCACTCGCCCCGCTGGCCCTCGGAGATGATACAGCCGCGCGGGCAGAGCCGGCAGCGCACGTACCGGCCGGTGTGGGGCGTGTGGCAGTAGCGCACCCGGGAGGGGTCGGCATCATGACAACTGGCGCAGTCCAGCCCGCCACCTTCCACGGCCTCATAGTAGAGGGCTTCGCGGACCCGAGGCTCGGCGGCCCAGACGGCCAGCGGCGACCACAACATCTTCGACCTTGCAGGCAGGGAGTGGAGGGCACGCAACGCGGCCGCGCTGACGGCGCCGGCCCCCAGTCCGACCAGACCCAGCAGGAATCGTCGCCGCGAGAGCATGATCACTACTCCTGAGGAGCGATTTCATTTCAATTGGGTGCAGTTACGCTTATCTCGCACCAGCGGTTTGCTTACTTTTCAGCCACGAATGACACGAATTTTCACCAATTCCGCTCCTATTTTCGTGCCAATTCGTGCAATTCGTGGCGAAATAACTGCCGAATAGACGAGCATGATTACACCCATTTCAATTTTAGCAGATCGGGCGGCCTTCGTCCAGTCCCCAAACCGGTCTATCTGTGTTATAATTGGGCCTATGAGCGAGCATGACCTGGTCCACGAGATCCATGACCCGCTGGCCTGGAACCGGATCGTCGAATCCCTGCCGGGAGCCAATCTCCTGCAATCCTATGGCTGGGGGGAGTTGAAGGCCCGTTATGACTGGCAGCCGATTCGCCTGGTCTTGGTAGAGGGAGAGCAGATCACCGCGGCCGCCCAGATGCTGCTACGGCAATTGCCTGGCGGTCTGCTGCGGATGGCCTATGTGCCACGGGGACCGTTGGTGGACCCGGCCGACCGGGGACGGCTGGGAGTGCTGCTTACCGCCCTGGGTCAGCGGGCCAGGGCCGGACGGGCCACGTTCCTGCGCGTGGAGCCGCCCTGGCCGGACGAACCGGTCGCTGTGGCCGCGCTGAACGCCTGTGGTTTCCAACCCACCACCCAGACCGTGCAGCCCCAACGCACCTTGCTGGTGGACCTGACGCTGAGCGAAGAGGACCTCCTGGCGACCATGAATGCCAAGACGCGCTACAACATCCGCCTGGCGAGTCGTAAGGAAGTGGAAGTCTGGGAAGGCACGGCTGCCGCCATCCCGGGTTGGTACGCCCTTATGGCGGATACGGCCCAGCGGAACCGCTTTGCCATCCATGAGCAGGACTATTATCAGGCGGTCTGGGAGTGCCTGGCCCCGGCGCGTTCGCTCAAGTTGTTCCTGGCCTATTATGCTGGCGAGCTATTGGCTGGCATCATGGTGGGCGTTTTTGCCCGGACGGCCGTCTATCTTTATGGGGCTTCGTCTGACCGGCACCGTGAGCGGATGCCCAATTACCTGTTGCAATGGGAGGCCATGCGGTGGGCCAAAGCCCAGGGGTGTACCGTCTATGACCTGTGGGGCATCCCGGATGAAGACGAGACGACACTAGAGGCCCAGTTCACGTCTCGCAGCGATGGCCTATGGGGGGTCTACCGGTTCAAACGGGGTTTTGGGGGCCGGAACGTGCGCTACGTCGGCGCATTCGACCAGGTTTACTCCCGGCCGATGTATCACCTCTGGAACATGGCGGTGGCGCACCTGCAACGTACCGGTTGAGGTCGCAGAAGTTGCTGCCCAACCTGGCCAGGGGGGCACGCAAAAACAACGCCCGCCACCAGAGCGGCCGGCGGGCGTTGTGGGAGTGGTCTCAGCCTGGCAGACATCATCATTGCAACTGCTCAGCTTACCCTCCCGCAGGTTGTTTTTTTCAGCCGCGAAAACCTGCGTGAGGGCGTGCAGTTACACATCATTGCAATACCTGCGTGTAATTATCACCCTCTTTGACAAATATGCCGGTCACTTCCACATAGGGCGTAGGGCTGCTCTTGCGGAACGTGCCGATGAATAAACCATCCCGGCCAAAGTACTGGCTGGAGATGGTCAGGCTGGCATCGAACTCGTAGAACTCGCCCTTGGGGTTAGCCGAGTTGATCATGCCTTTCACCGCGATCGGCAGACCATCGTAGAGGTCGGCGATCTCCGGGCGCAGCTCGACCTGCACGTTCCTGTTCAGCAGATAGCTACGATAGAACCAGACGCCCTGCCCCTCCACGGCCACATAGTTGGCGATGATCTGGTTGCCCTTAAGTTCGCCCATCACCGTGACGGCACTGTCAGCCTGGGGTTCCAGGTCTTCCTGGATAACCGGGCTGGCAAAGATGTCCGGCGCATGGCTGGCCTCGGGAATACCCTCTACCTCGTAGGTCTTGTCCCCGGCTTTGAGTTTGAAGCGGAAGAAAGGTGCACCTCCCAGTTTCTCGACAGGGCCTTCGACCTTGCCCTTGATGATGGGGAAGCGCGCCTGGATGTCAGCCCGCCGGATGTCACTCAGGGGGAAGTAGAGGGCAGCAAAGGCATCCACGCTGCCCGGCAGTACCGTTACTTTTTCCCAGCCCCCCAGGGCACCGGGGGCGCCGCCGGCCGGGCCACCGGGGCCCGGCGTTTCGGCCGGCCGGCCACCACCACAGGCACTGAGCGCCAGAGCCATGATCACGCCAAGAAGCAATAAGATACGGTATGGTCTCATCGTTCCTCCTCCTGGTGTTTTTAATAAGGCCCGCCCCTGGCCAGGCCATTTACCCCTTGAGAAGCACATCTTAATTATGTACTAAAACCTGGCAAAACGCAAGTGTATCGTAACTACCTGCCTGCCCTCCCGCAGGTTGCCGGGAACGGTGTTTTTCCGTCTGTATGCTGTCCCCTGGCGTGTCCGCGAAAACGCACGAACCCGCGAGAGGGTGAACAGTTATACAAAATGAAATGACCCTGATTCTCAGGCACAAAGCATTGACTATCAGGGAGCATTGTGGTATGATAGCACTGGCCGTTGGGATGTCCCGGCTCTGAGACCCGCCGGCCGCCCTCGAGTATCGTCTGGGCCATCGCTCCACGTTGGAGTGGGGGGACCGGCCGGGCAGTCACCGCGCATGATGAGGTCATCGCCCGAACAGAGTACAAGGGCGTGTAACCAAAGTGCGACGCGCCCTGGCAAGTGCGTCGCATCGTAACTGCCTACCCTCCCGCAGGTTCGGGCGCAATCTCCGCACTGAAGTGCGCCGCAATGAGCTGCTCGCTCTCTTGCCAGCCACTTTCTAACCTGCGGGAGGGTGGCGGGTAGGTATTTACGTCGCATCTGGAAAATGCCGTTCTATCTGCCCAGCCCACACTGCTCCATCAGCGACTTGTCCAGCAGAACGAACCGGTCGCAGGTCTGGCGCAGGTGCCGAGAGTGACCCGCGTGGACAAAAGCGTTCTCCACTTGAAAAAGTCCACATTGGTCATCTCAAACTGGCTCTTGAGGCACCGATAGAAGTTGCTGCCGTCAATGAACACCATGACCCGTTCTTCAGCCATCAAAGCCCCCAGATAGTCAACAGGGGGTTGAGTCGCATCAACCCCCTGGCGGTAATTACCCATCCTTGTAGGACAAGAATGGGGCGTCAATCTGACTGCATTTTACTGGCAAAGGCGGCGGTTGTCAAGAGCGGTTGGCATCAGACGGAAAGACAGGACGACCCGAGATGCTACCAACTATCGAGTTTGGCCCCTGGCAACTCAGCACCTATCACGTCTTCCTCGCCCTGGCGTTGACCCTGCCGGGCGCGTACAGCCTCCACCGCCTGCTCAAGCTGCCCTATCCGCCGGCCCTGATCGGCCGGGGCCTGCTGCTGACGTTCCTGGCCGGCATCGCCGGGGGCTTGCTGGGAAACTGGCTCACCAACCTGGCGATCCAGGCCGTCAGCGGGCCGCTGGCCCCGCTGGAGGGCCTCAGCGTCATCTGGGCCATGGTCTGCGGCGGCGTGGTGGGCGCGCTCTACTGTTGGAAGTACAAAGGCCCGCTGGGCCAGGTGTTCGACCTGGGCGGGCTGCCCGTGCCCCTGGCCCAGGCCATCGGCCGGCTGGGCTGTGTGGCCGCCGGCTGCTGCTATGGCAAAATCACCGATTCCTGGCTGGGGCTGTACCTGCCCGATGAGCACGGCTACTGGGCGGTGCGCTACCCCACCCAACTGCTGAGCGGCCTGGCCGATCTGCTCATCTTCCTGTCGCTGCTGGCCCTGGAGCGGTATGGGCTGCGCCGGGCTAAACCCCTCCCCCGGCCCTTCCCCGACGCGGGGAGGGGAGACCCCCCCTTCCCTGATAGGGAAGGGGGCCGGGGGGTTAGGTCGTGCGCGCCAGCCCCGAACAACCTGCTCTCGAAAGACAAAGGGGGTGAGGGTCGTCTCTGGCCCTTCGACGGCTTCCTATCCCTGCTCTACGTCGTGCTATTTAGTCTCAAACGCTTCTGGATGGGCTTCCTGCGTGAGAGCGCGGTCCCGGTGCTGGGGCCGCTCAGCGAGATGCACCTGCAGGCGTTGATCGCGCTCGCAATAGCCACAGCGTTGATCCTGTGGAATCTCTATCGCAGACGGCGAAAGGAGGTGCAGAACCGCTAAACAGACATCCATGCCCGCGGCGGTGACAACCGGGAGTGCCACCCGCCGCTGGGCGCGGGGTCGCAAACCCCGCGTGAGCACATCTACGAGGAGAAACAAACGCGATGAACACAACAAATACTCCCCCCTCGGCAGGGTCCGGGGCCATCTGGACCCGGCTGATCTTCGTCATGGACGTACTGCTCATCACGCTGCTCATGGCCGCCCTAAGCCAGTGCCAGAGCCTGTGCAGCACCGAAACCACATCGTTGTTATCGTCCGACGCCATCCGGCCGCGCGCGGCGGTGGACGCGGCCTCTCCCAACATCCTGGACATCTGGATAGACGTGCGGGCGGCGGGGGTGTATTCCCCGGCGCTGACCGGCGGGCCGCTGGCGCTCGATTGGCTGAAAGCCGGCGACGCGGTGAAGCCTCTGCCGTCCTATCTAGACGAGCTGGCGCAGAAGGGCTACCTGGCGATCCGGGTGCCCCACGCCCCGCCTGCATACACGTCCAGCAGCCTCATCCCCGGCATCCCCTCCTCCGGGTCTCCCCACGCCGTCGAGTTCAACTACTATTCGCCGCCCGACGTGATCACCCGCACGACGGCGCCCGTCACCGTCACCCGGGTGCTGACCTACGAGGACATCGTGAACGCCAAGTACCCCATCAACGACGGCAAGTCGCACTGGGAGGTCTGGTGGGTGCAAGGCAACCAGTTCCCCATCCCGGCCGACACGTTCCGGCTGAAGGATGAATGGCCGCCGCCCATCGCGGTGAAGTTCCGGGTGGACGTGGGCAGTGGCGGGAACGCGAGCAGCCTCGCCGGCCAGATGGTGGAAGTGTTGCTCTACAACGGCTACACCTTCATCGGCCCCTTCCGGGCGCCCCTGGTCATCGAATTCTCCCTCTCCAAGCCCAACAACCCGCCCGTGGTATTCGACCAGGCCTGCGGATATTTTGCCACGTACCTGCAATACATCACGCCCACCGCGCCCTTCACGCACACGCACTTTCTGGGGAACTATGAAACGAAGGCGCGCACGTACACCATCACCGCCTCCTCGTCGCAGGGCTGGGCCTACACTTACTACTACGGTTCGCCATCCCAGCGGGCGCCAGGGCTGCCGTTCACCGTCACCGTGGGAGCGGGGACCGGCGACTTCCCGGAGTGCATCCAGATCTCGGCCATCTGCACGCCCACCATCCCCGTCACCAGCACCGTGCGGGAGACGTTCACCATCACGGCCACGTCCACGGTCAGCCCCACGACGGTCTGGGCCAGCGCCACCAGTGTGGCCCTGGCCCCCGGCTATCAACTGAACGAGGAGGGCGGGTTCAAGCTGTATCTGCCGCTGGTGCTGCGGAACTGAAACGTAAAAGCAGGCCGCCCGGCGTCTTCGGGAACGCTGGATTGCCGTGCTATGGGGATGCAGAGACCCCTTTTTGACCTCCAGTTGGCACGAAAAACACGGGGCCATACCCCTCTGTGGGTACGGCCCCGTTCTGGTTGCGCAGGGTTTCGGCCCTGTGGCCCTCACGCCCACTGCCGGGGCCGGTACTGGATCGCCTCCGCCACGTGGGCCGGCTGGATGCGCTCGGAACCGGCCAGGTCCGCGATGGTGCGGGCCAGTTTCAAGATGCGATGATAAGCCCGGGCGGACATATGCAACTGGCTCATGGCCGCTTTGAGCAGGCTCTTGCTGGTGGGGTCCAGGGGACAGAACTCGCGCACCTCGGCTGGCCCCATGTCGGCGTTGGTGCTGAGGGGGGTGTGGGCGAAACGTTCGCGCTGGATGGCTCGCGCCCGCTCCACTCGTTCCCGGATGCGGGCCGACGGCTCGCCCAACCGGTCGTCTGCCAGCTTCTCATAGTCCACCCGGGGCACCTCTACGTGGATGTCTATGCGGTCCAGGAGGGGGCCGGAGATGCGTTTCTGGTAACGGCTGACCATGGTCATGGAGCAGGTACACTCGCGGACCGGGTCGCCGTAGTAGCCGCACGGACAGGGGTTCATGGCCGCGATCAGCATGAAATCGGCCGGGAAGACCAGGGTGGTGGTGGAACGGGCCACCACCACCTGCCGTGATTCCAGGGGCTGGCGCAACACCTCCAGCACGCGCTGCCCGAACTCTGGCAACTCGTCCAGGAAGAGCACGCCCCGGTGGGCCAGGCTGATCTCGCCGGGTCGGGGCCAGTGCCCGCCACCTACCAGCCCGGCGTAGCTGATGGTGTGATGCGGCGCGCGAAAGGGGCGCGTGCTAATCAGGGGTTCATCCGCGGGCAACATGCCGGCCACGCTGTAGATCTTGGTCACCTCCAGGGCCTCATCCACGGTCAGGGCCGGCAGGATGCCGGGCACAGCCCGGGCCAGGAGGGTCTTGCCCGCCCCCGGCGGGCCGGTCATCATCAGGTTGTGGTTGCCGGCTGCTGCCACCTCCAACGCCCGCTTCACGTGTTCTTGCCCCTTGATCTCACTGAAATCCGTGGCATAGTAGGGTGTCGGCCGGGTCAGCACATCCGTCGGGAGCTGGTATGGGGTTAGCTGGCGCAGGCCCTGGAGGTAGGCGGCCAGGTCACCCAGCGTCTCCACCGGGACCACCTCCAGGCCCTGGATGAGGGCGGCTTCCGGGGCATCCTCGGCCGGCACAAACAGCCGGCGGTAGCCGCAGTCCTTAACATAGGCAGCCATGGGCAGGATGCCCGTGGTGTGGCGGAGCCGGCCATCCAGTGACAGCTCGCCCACCAGGGCCGCACCTTCCAGCCGGTCGGGCCAGCCCTGCCGTGAGGCCAGAAGTATCCCCACGGCGATGGGCAGGTCATAGGCCGGACCTTCCTTGCGCATGTCGGCTGGAGCCAGATTCACCGTGACGCGCCGCATGGGCCAGTGCAGGCCACTGTTCTCGATGGCAGCGCGGACTCGCTCCCGGCTCTCCTTCAGGGCCGCGTCCGGCAGGCCAACGATGATCAGGCTGGGCAGGCCCTGGGAGATGTCCACCTCCACCTCCACGATGGCCCCTTCCAGCCCGACAACAGCGCAACTGGTGACGGTGGCGAGCATGGTGAACCTCTCTGATACGTGAAACGTGATGCGTGACCCGTTACTCCTGCCATGAACTCATCTTTTTTCCCGCCTTCATCCTTCCCCGGCACTACGCCGTCAGCCCGCGCACCGTCGCCGCGTCCAACTTACGCACCACGGCCACTACCAGCCTGAGGGCGCTATCATAGTCCTGGCGGTGGATGATGCCGGCATGGCTGTGGATGTGCCTTGCCGGCACGCCGATGACCACCGTGGGCACCCCGGCCGCATGGATATGGATTCTGCCTCCATCGGTGCCTCCCCGCGCCAGGACCGATAGTTGGAGCGGGATGTCCAGTTCCCGGGCCGTCGCGATGACCAGGTCCCGTAAGGCCAGGTTGGGGATCATAGAGGAATCATAGACCAGGAGTGAGGGGCCTTGGCCCAGGGCCACGGCCGTCTGGTCCTTCTCGATACCCGGCACATCGCCGGCGATGTCCACCTCCAGGATGATCGCCACGTCCGGGTCCACCACCCGCACTGAGGTGGTGGCTCCCCGCAGTCCCACCTCTTCCTGCACCGTGCCCACGCCATAGACCGTGTTGGGATGTTCCAGCCGGGCCAGCTCCTCGATAGCCTCGATGAACAACGCGCAGCCGATGCGGTCATCCCAGGCCTTGCCCAGGTAGGTCTGCCCGCCGGCCAGGACCCGAAACTCGCAAAGCGGGATGATGGGGTCGCCAGGACGAATCCCCAGGGCCTCGACTGCCTCCCGGCTGGTGGCCCCCACGTCAATATACATATCCTTTGTCTCGATGACCTTTTTGCGCTCCTCATCAGACAGGATGTGGGGCGGCTTGGCCCCGATGAGGCCGTATACGTCGCCGCTGCTGGTCTTGATGACCACCTGCTGGGCCAGGAGCACCTGGTCCCACCAGCCGCCCAGGGGCACGAACTTGACGTAGCCCTGCTCCGTGACCTGGCGGACCATAAAGCCCACCTCGTCCATGTGGCCGGCCAGCATCACGCGCGGCGATTCGCTCGTGCCCACCTTCTTGCAGATGATGCTGCCGATCTTGTCCTGCTCGATGGTAGTGACACCGGCCAGTCGCTGGCGGATGATGGCCCGCACCTCACCCTCGTAACCGGGAACACCACTGACTTCGGTGATCTGCTGGAATAATTGCTCTCTGGAATCCAAGTTGATTCTCCTCTCCTTTATGCTTCTTCGTATGCTTCCAGGAAATCATCCCTGGATATGCCGGCTCGCGTAAGTATTGTGCGTAGCGTCGAACCCTTGATTCGGTGATGATTCGGCATGGTCAGCGGGGTGCGCGTTCCGTCAGCGTTCCACCGTTCCATGGCGAGGTGATTGCCTTCTCTCACCAACCGAAAGCCCAGTTGTTCGAATGCCCGGATGACTTTCGCTATGGGGGCGTCCACAGGAAACTTCGCCATCAGACCAGGACCCCCGCTTCGGCCACGAACGCTTCCAAAACCACAGGTTCCATTTCGAGAACTTCCGGCCCGAACGTCTCGACGTGAAACTGGATGGCAGATTTCACATCGGCCAAGGCGTCCTCATAGGTGTCGCCCTCACCGACTACTATCCCTTTCAGATTGAGGGGGTAAGCGACGTAGCCATCCGGGTGTTTCTCCACGATGACCTTAAACTGCCTGAACATGGTTGCCTCCTACTGACGTGGCTGGTATTGGTTCACCAGTTGCTCGAACTCCTCGGCGGTCCTGGCGAAGGCGTGGGAGCCATCCCCTTTGGCGACAAAGAAGAGATAATCGCTCTGGGCCGGGTTGACCGCGGCCTGGATCGCGTTGAGTCCCGGGCTGCAAATGGGACCAGGCGGCAGGCCAGCGTGCCTGTAGGTGTTGTATGGTGAATCCACCTCCAGGTCCACAAAATAGACCCGTTTCTTCCACCAGGTCTGTTCCTTAGACTGGTAGCCCAGGGCATACTGGACCGTGGGGTCAGCCTGAAGGGGCCATTTTTTCGCCAGGCGATTGACATAGACGCTGGCGATGAGCGGGTATTCTTCAGCGATCACGGCCTCGCGTTCCACGATGCTCGCCAGGGTGATGGCCTCGTGCAAGCTCATGTTCTGTTTCTGGGCCGCCGCGCGCAGGTCCGGCGTCACCTTACGGTCAAAGGTATCCAGCATCAGGTTGATGATGTCGGCCGCTTTGAAATCCAGGGCTAACTGGTAGGTATCGGGGAACAGATACCCCTCCAGCGACGCGCCCGTCGGTCGGCTGGCCAGGAAATCGCGTTGGAACTGGCCGGCCTGGGCTAACTGCCGGAACTCGGTCGCGTCAACCAGCCCTTTTTGGCCCAGATGCTCTGCTATTTCCTCCAGCCGCCAACCTTCGGGGATGGTCACAATGTTGGAAGGCACAGTGCCATGACCCAGGGCTTCCAGGATCTCTGCCATGGTCATGTTGCGGCGGAGGGTGTATTGGCCGGCCTCCAGCCGACTATCCACGCCCTTGTAGCGGGCCAGCATACGGAACAGGTCCGGGTCGCTGATCAGGCCCTCCTGGTACAATCGGCGGGCGATGCTATCCGCAGTCTCGCCTTTCTCGATGACAAAGATGACCGGTGTGGAGTCAGTGGAGGCGGGGGTGCCAAGCTCCTCTTCGTACAACGAGAGATAGACGCCGATGAGCGCCCGCTCCAGACTATCCTCGCTGGTACAGGCCAGGGTGGGTAGCACGAGCAGGGCGATGGCCAGGATCATCACCAAGAAACGTTTGGGCATGGTCAGGGTTCACCTCAGAGTCGGTAGCAAAATAGCCTGTACCCGCCCGCAGGTAAGTGGCAGGACCTGCGGCAGGTGAGCAGTTACTTTCCATCTACTGATGCTCAGTAGTCATCATGAACTGCGTTCGCCACAACGCACGAAAATGTGGTAGGCAGCAGGCAATAGCCGTGCCTTCCTGAAGTCCATTTTCAAGTCAGATGTAAATTTGTGCTTCTCGGCGGTCTGCCAGGCCCAGGCCTGACTGGGTGACCGCCGAGCGCGAAGCGGCGGGTCGCAGACCCGCTTTGAGCAACTTTTTCCATGTACTGATGCTATGTGTCCGGCGTTGGCTTGCCACAACCGTGGTCCAGGTAGTCCTGGAGGATGGCGGCGGCCGCCACGGCGTCCAGGCGGTTGCGGCGAGCGCGGCGGCTGCGCCCGGCCTCGATCATCGCCTCCTGGGCGCGCACGGTGGAACTGCTCTCGTCCCAGAAGACGACCGGGAGCGCCAGGGCCTCAGCCACTCGTCGGCCGTAGCGGCGGATCCGGCGGGCCTGGGGGCCTTCCCGCCCCTCGGCGTCCAGGGGCAGGCCCACCACCAGCGTTTCCACGCCGTAAGCCTGGGCCAGGTCCCGCAGCCGGGCATAGTCCTCGGCTCGCGAAGCGCGTTGGATGACGGTCAGGCTGCGAGCGATGGTGCCGGTCTCGTCGCTCAGGGCCAGGCCCACACGCCGTTCGCCTACGTCCAGGGCCAGGTATCTCACCCCTCCTTCACCACTACCTGGATGCGAAAGTCGAAAAGGGGGAGCCGGCCATACCAGTGAGGCTCCACCCACACCTGGGGCGGTTCCAAAAGCGGCCATTGCCGGGCGATGAGCTCCTCGGCCCGGGCCAGGCTCTGCCCGGTGATGGCCCGTCGGACCGCGCTGGGGTTGATGGTGTACCGCTCCACGCCGGTGGCATAAAAGCTCATGAGCAAGGTCTGGCTGTTCTCGACCCGCAATACGGTGGTGGGCGCCGTGCGCACGCTGGCGCGTTGCAGGGTAAAGCCGGGCCGTATCTTCTGGGCCAGCATATGGGCGGCCAGCTCGTTGGCCGCCGACCCGTCAAAGGCCACCCCATCCACCTCCAGGCGCATTCGCAGCCCCAGGCTCTCGGCCTCCTGGCCGGCCTCTTTGTCAAAGACCGTTTCCATAACCCGGACGATCAGGGATGCGCGGGGCAGGGTCTCGTTTGCTCGCAACTGCGCCTGCAGAGCCTGGTAGGCCTCCGTGGTCAGTTGTTCCTCGAGTTGCTCGCGCAGGGTTTGCCGGTCAGCCAGGGTAACGACTTTGGCAGTTTTGTTCTTGCCGCCGGTGGTGGGCTTGTCGTTCAGGACATAGAGCGGCAATCCCAGGGGCCGCTCGATGCGATTGATGGTGCCGGCGGCCACGTTGCCGTACCACCCCGGTTCCACGGCCTCGATCGGGGCACGCGCGTTTTGCCCCAGGCCGGCCGGCACGGTGATCGCCTCTGTGGTCTCGAAGCGGATGGTGATCCCGGCACTGGTAGCCAGGAGGGTGCCGGTGGGTACATAGACCGGTTGCTCGGTGCGGTTGGCAAAGACCACGGACCCGGTGGCCCTGGTATCAGCCACCCGGTCCTCTGTGGTCGTCTCCAGGCGCATGGTGCCTTCCACCTGCACGCCCACGGCCCGGCCGGGGAGGTAGCGGTTCTCCCTGTCCACGGTCTTGACGCTGGGATCGGCGCGGGCCTCGAAAGTGGTATCCAGACCATAGTGGAAAGGCACCATGACCACCGTAGCCTGGGGCAAGAGGATGGCTGCCACCAGGCTTAAGAACAGCCCGATGACTAACAACGTCAGGTAGCCACGCACGCGCTGCCAGCGGGACGGCACGCTGGGATCGGCCGGGGACGGGCTGGGGGGCAACTGAAAGGCGCGGTGGTATAATTGCTCGCGCGCCGGTCCAGTCAATGGACGTGGTGACTGGGCCTGAGCCTGGCGCAGAGAGGCGGCCACACTCAGGCCGACCTGGCGGGCCAGTCGCCTGACCTGCCGGTCGCGGACCACCAGGGTCAGATCAAAACCTTCATCCACGGCATAGCGCAGCAACCGGCGCCAGGGCAGGGGACTCTTCAGGTTGGGGGCGCGCCGGGGGACCACCAGGATGACCTGGCGGGATTGCGCGTGTTGCAAACGCTGCACAATGTCAGCGAAGGTGTCCTTTTGCTTCAGGGTGATGATCTGTTCCATGATGGCGTCAAGCGTCAGGCGTCAAACGTCACATGTGTTCCTGACGCGCCTGGCTCGTCAGATTCAGGGTACGGGACAGGGAGGTCAGGGCATTCTTGGGCGATTGTGCGGTCAGGGCCGGCAGGGTCATTTGCGCCAGGGCCAGGGCCGGTACATCTTGCCCGGTCAGGCGGCCGCCGGTGCGGTCCAGTATGGCGGGTAATTCCATCGGTCCCAGGCGACGAACCTGGGGATAACGGGCGAAATTCAGGTGCTGCATCCAGGGGTAGTGCTGGCAAAGCTGCACAACCTCGGTCAGTTGGCTGCCGCCGCCACAGAGCCAGATGCTGCCTGGCAGGGGCTGGCCCTCGTTAAACCTCTGCAGGAGCGGCAACAGACTGTCCAGCCAGATGGCAGCTTCGTGTTGGCACACAGTGGTCACCCGGCTGGCGATGGGTTCATCGAGCTGACCGGCCTGGTAGTTGAGTTTGGTCAGTTCAGCCCGGGCCGGGGTGAAGCGCAGGTGGTGAGCCAGGGCGCGGTCAAAGGCATCTCCCCCGCTGGGCAGGTGGCTGGTGGCGCTCAGGTGCCCCTCGCGCACCAGGAGCAGATTGGTGACCGCACCGCCCAGGTCAATGATCAGCCCATCCTCACGTCGGGCCGCGGCCAGGGCCAGCGGGCCAGCCAGGGCAGTTACGGTATCCCACCCCAGCCGGCGGCTCAGGCGACTCAGGGTTTGGGCCTGTACCTGGGGAATGAAAGCAAAGGCCAGGTCCAGCTCCAACTCGTGGCCCCGAAAATGCGTCACATCGCTGACCCGATGACCATCTATGGCGACGCTCAGTGGTTCCACCTGGACCAGTTCCAGCGGTCCACCGGCCTGCACCTGCGTCCAGGCCAGGCGCAAGGCCCGCTCGGCCAGGGTCTGTAGCTCTTCAAGGCGCACGCGCTCCTCTGGTCGGGGTCGTTTGGTCCTGGCCGGCACGAACACGGTGTGGAGCATGGTCCCGGTCAGCCCCAGGATGGCCCGGTCTGGCACCAGGCAAATGCCGCATGTGCGCGCAGTCATGTCCTCCGCTTCGCACAGGGCGATCTCGCAGAACATCGCCACCGCCGCCACATCGGCCACCCGGCCCCGGCGCAGGCCCCGTAATCGTTGCCGCCCCACGCCCCACACCTCACCTCGCTGGCCGTTGGTAGTCACGACCAGGGCCTTGACGTAGGTAGTTCCCAGGTCCAGGACGGTGAAGGCCGGCTGGTTATTGCTCACTGCGCCGGGTGCAGGTACGATATTAGACCTGCGCCGTCGTATCGGCATCACACTTCTCCGAGTGCAAGTTACTCACGGCATTTATTATACTTCACCTCCGAACCCCTGGCAAGCCAACACCTCTGACATCCGTGTATAACTTCTGTTAGGGAGGGGACAAGGGGGAGAAAGCCTTTCTGGGTTTTTGCGGCGGCGAAGCCGCCGCAAAAAAAACCTTCCAGGCATTCTTTCCCCTCCCCGAAGGGCCGCGAAATGGTGAGCGGGACAATGCCCTCATGCGTTTAATTACGCACAGATTTCAGAACACCTCCCCGATTCAGCTCATAGACCAGGCGCAGCCCATCCAGGGTCAGCCAGGGGGCTACGATCTGGATGACCGGCGTCTCCTGAGCGATGAGTTCAGCCAGGCCGCCGGTGCCGATGACCTTCATCTGCGGTCCCAGTTCCGCCCGAAAGCGGGCCACCATCCCCTCCACCAACCCCACGTAGCCGAAGAGCAGGCCGGACTGCATGGCCTGGACCGTGTTGCGGCCGATGGCCGATGGCGGCCGGGCGATCTCTACCCGGGGCAACTTGGCTGTGCGGGCAAAGAGCGCGTCGGCAGCAATGCCGATGCCGGGGGCGATGGCCCCACCCAGGTAATCACCCGCCGCAGAGATGGCATCAAAGGTGGTGGCAGTGCCGAAATCCACAACGCAGGCTGGGCCGCCATAGAGCTGATACGCGGCCACGGCGTCCACGATGCGGTCTGCGCCCACGGCGGCCGGCTCATCCAGGAGGAGCCGCACGCCGGTGTGCACGTCGGCGTTCACTACCAGCGGGTCGTGGTTCAGGTAGGTGCGGCAGACCTCGACCCAGCGGCCGGTGAGGGGCGGCACCACCGAGGCGATGGCGCTGCTGTCCACGTCCGCTGGCGATAGCCTGGCGTAGGCCAGCAGTCCCAGCAGTTGCAGGCCAAACTCGTCCGGCATCCGCTCGTGGTCCGTGGCCAGTCGCCAGCGCGGGCCGGGTTTCTCTCCCTGATACAACCCCAGGGTGATGTTGGTGTTGCCGATGTCAATACACAGCAGCATGGTCCATCCTCCCGTGGTCATTGTGCCCCGGCCAGGCCGGCATCCCGCATCCCCTCTGCGCCGATCTCGACCAGTTCGCCGGTGACAGTAAAGATCACCCGCTCGCAGATGTTCGTCACCCGGTCGGCGGTGCGCTCCAGGTTGTGGGCTACCCAGAGCAGGTGGTTGGCCTGATCTATGTTGCGGGGATCAGACATCACATAAGTCATCAGCTCCCGATAGATCTGATTGTAAAGCGCATCCACCTCATCGTCCTCGGCCGGGATAGACCGGGCCAGTTCTACATCCTGGCGGGCGAAGGCATCCAACGCCCGGTGCAGCATGTCGCGGGCCTTCTCGGCCATGCGCGGGATGTCAATGAGGGGTTTGATGAACGGCTGTTTGCCGATCATCAGGGTGATGGTGGCGATGCCCTTGGCATAGTCACCCATCCGTTCCAGTTCGGTGGAGATCTCGAGCACGGCGGCGATGACCCGCAGATCGCCGGCCATGGGTTGCTGGGTGGCGATCAGGATAAGGGCCGCCTGTTCGATCTCGAACCGTTTCTGATTGATGAACCGATCCCCGGCCACCAATCGTTCGGCGGCCTCCAGGTCCTGGCGTTTGAGGACGTTCACGGACTCGGTCAGGGCAGTTTCGACCATGCTGCCCAGGACCAGGATCTCGTCTTGCAAATGCTGCAACTCGCGTTCAAAAGCTTCGCGTACCATTTATTGACCTCCCCATGTCAAGTTATCTGCTTACCGGGTCCGGGTATAAAACACCGGCGTCAACGATTTTGCCGGGTCACGGCCCATTGGCCGGCCGCCACAGATAGGCCCAGCCGGCCCAATCCCCGGCCACCACCTCGTTCCGGCCGTCAAAGTCGGCGACGACGAGGGCGGGGACGCCGGCCGGGGCCGGGAGCCAAGTCAGGAGCATCAGGCTAATGCTTGCACAGCGTAACTGCTCAGCCCTCTGCGATCTGGGTACTCGGATTGTCACCCTGAGCGAAGCGAAGGGTCTCGTTTTCACACCAACGAGATTCTTCGTCGCAAAAAACGCTCCTCAGAATGACAGGCTGAGCAGTTACTGCACAGCAGAATATTGGGGCACAGCGATATATCGCTCCGGGCGATAGCGCTGATGTTCGGCCAGGAAATGGTCGAGCTTTTCGGAGACCTCAGCAGAGATGTACGCTTCGCCGCACTGCTGGCATACCTCAGCCGCCACGCCCTTGATGACGATCAACTCCTCGCCCTGCCAGATTTCCAGAGTGGTTGTGCCCGGTCTCAACTCACCGCCGCACAGGTCGCACCGATCCACAATGCTGCTCATCTTCTCTTCTTGCGAGTCTTGTATGGGCGGCTTGGTCATCGCACGTCATCCTCATGTCGAATTGTAACATCATTGTCAAGTTACGGCGCACCGGCCGGCCGCCACAGATACGCCCAGCCGGCCCCATCCCCGGCCACCACCTCGTTGCGCCCATCGCCGTCGAAGTCGGCTACGGCCAGGGCGGGGACGCCGGCCGGGTCGGGCAGGCGGGCCAGCCGCCGGCCATCGGCCCCCAGCACGTCCACGCCGCCGGGGGTGAACGGGTCGCCGTGGGCCACCACCACCTCCGGCTCGGCGTCGCCCAGCACGTCCGCCACCACAACGCGGTTGGCGGACCCGGCCACGCGGTACGTCCAGCGCACGCTCCCGTCGGCGTTGAGGCAGTGGACGCCTCCGCCCACGGTGACGGCCAGCACCTCCGGCTTCCCATCCCCATCCAGGTCGGCCACCCAGTCAAGCCTGGGCTTGGCGGTCACGCGGTTCACGCTGCTGTCCAGCGGGGTCTGCCAGATGAGCGCGCCGTCCGCGCCGCGCCGGACGAGGACGCCGCCGGCCGGGTAGCGCAGGCCGCCCACCAGTTCCATTTTGCCATCGTTGTCCAGGTCAGCGGCGGCCACGTCGTTCACGTAGGGGCCTTTTTTCTTCCACAGGAGCTGGCCGGACGCGCCCGTGAGCACGTAGAACCCGTCGGCGGCCAGGATGACCTCGGGTTTGCCGTCGTTGTTGACGTCGGCTACGCCGAAGGCGTTGGTGGTGCCGGTGGGGATGTAGGGCCAGAGCAGGCGGCCCGTGCGCCCGTCCATGACGTAGATGGTGACGTTGAACGACCCCCACTCCGCGCCCAGGGCCTCCGGCCGGCCGTCGCCGGTCAGGTCGGCCGCGTAGACGCCCTCGATCTCGGCTTCGGAGGCGTGCCGCCACAGCTCGCGGCCGTCGTCGTCCAGGGCGTAGATCCACGCGGCGCGGTCCAGCAGGCCGGTCCCCACCACCACTTCAGCCCGGCCGTCGCCGTCTAAATCCGCCGGGCGCAGGTCATGGACGCGGGTGTCGAGTTCCGTCGCCCAGCGGGGCGCGCCGTCGCCCCCAAAGGCGTGGACGTAGCCGGGCACTTCGATGCCGCCGGTGCCTATCAAAGCCTCCAACTTGCTGTCGCCATCCGTATCGGCGGCGGCGGCGACGCTGGCCGGACCGTTCAAGCGCTGCGCCCAGGCCACGCCGGCCGGGGCTGCCATCGTCTCGGTGAGGCCGGCCAGGCCGGTGAGCGCGGGCTGCCCGAAGGCCGGGGCAAGCACCACCCGGCTTTCGGCCAGGGGCAGGACGCGCGGCTGGTAGTTTTGAATGGAGATGGGCAACAGTTCGACGCTACGCAGGCCGGTCTTGTCTACCAGACAGCGCAGGGCCAATCCCTGGCTGCTCTCCTCGCTCCAATCCTGGTCGAAGACATAGTTGCCCAGGCTGTAGGCCACGAATGCGCGGTCGAAATAGGCCACGTTCTGGACGTTGTGGGGATGATGGCCCACTACCAGGTCCGCGCCGGCCTTCACCAGCGCGTCCACGATGGCTTGACGCGCCGGGTCAATGCGGTAGGTGTATTCCTCGCCCCAGTGGCAGTTGACGATGACGACATCGGCCTGCTGGCGGGCCTGGCGCACGTCGGCGGCCATCGCGTCGGCGTCGAGCCAGGCAACGCCGGGGTAGTCCGGCCCGGCGGCGTTGCCCCTGGCCCCCACGCCGTTGTAGCCCAAAAAGGCCACGCGCAGGCCGCGCACGTCGGTGATCCAGGCGGTGTGGGCCGCCGCGTGGTTGCGCCCGGCCCCCACCCAGCCGAGGCCGGCCTCCTTCAAGTAGTCCATCGTGTCCAGCAGGCCGCCGCTGCCCATGTCGGTGGTGTGGTTGTTGGCCAGGGTAACCACGTCAAAGCCGGCGTCGGCCAGCCCTTTGACGATGGCGGGATCGGCCCGGAAGCCGTAGCCGCCGCCGGTGGCCGCCGGGCCGGACCGCGTCGTGACCGGCGATTCCAGGTTGCCGCAGGCGATGTCGGCTTCCAGCGTGAGGGTGAGGGCCTGCTGGAACGGATAGAGCGGGCCGTTCTCGCGGATGGGGGCGGCCAGGTTGCGGGTGAGCATGATGTCGCCCACACAGACGATGGAGACGAGCGGTGCTGGCTGGTAGGCCAACTCTGTTTGCAGGGCGTCGTAGAGGGCCGGGGCGACATCGCGGGAGCCTTGTAGCCAGATGCGCCGGGTGTAAGGGTACAGGTCCCAGGTCGCAGGTCCCGGGTCGCCGTTCGCCGGTGGCAGGGTTACGCCGTCCATGGCGACTGTGCGGACGTGGAAATCCACCGCGGACCAGGGGACGAAGGCCAGGGCGCGGCGATGGGCGCGGACGTAGCTCACGGCCTCGGCCGGGGAGGCCACACGCACCACGTTGCCGCCGCAGGAGGACACGCCGAGAAAATCGTGTTCGGCGAGGCCGTCGCCGGCGACGACCAGGGTGGCGTCCAGCGGCCCCTGGCCGGCGTAAGCGGCCCACAGGTCGGCCCGGGACACGTTGCCTTCAATCCAGGTGGGGTGGGCGATGAGGACGTAGGGGACAGTGCGGAGGGGACCCCCACCCCGGCCCTCCCCCGACGCGGGGGAGGGAGTTATGGCCCACTCGACCTGACCGGCTGCCTGCAAGGCCTGGGCCTCGGTGAAGGTGGCGGTTTCCAGCAGGTAGAGGCGGGGAAACTGGGCGTGGAGCCGGGCCAGGGGGCCGGCCAGCTCGGCGGCCAGGTCCCGGGGCAGGGCCAGGCGCAGGG
>Ga0209101_1000701_pt1 | contig 27009 bp, 24 predicted proteins | sample ConPoolayeCmetaG_FD_185481 | JGI IMG/M metagenome (GOLD analysis project Ga0209101, IMG submission 185481) | Hot spring microbial mat communities from California, USA to study Microbial Dark Matter (Phase II) - Cone Pool mat layer C metaG... ...
CTTGTATCGACGCCGACGCATAGGGATGCGTCGGCTACGGGATGCGTCGGCTGTATCGACGCCGACGCATAGGGATGCGTCGGCTACGGGATGCGCCGGATACGGGATGCGTCGGCTACGGGATGCGTCGGCTATGGTTTCCGGGCGGCTTTGAAATCCGATTATTTCAAGTATACCCTAATTCGTGTTCCGGAACGGTAAAAAATGCGTAAATTGGGCGTAAAATCTGCGTAAGAGCATGCCGAAGACGAGATTAGCACGATCGGTGGTGTGAGATGACGGTTAGAGATGCCCTTCCTGGCGAACCGGCAGATCGACAGGGCGACGAGGCGAGGGCACAGCCCCCAACACGGCCACGGATACGATGGCATATATGATCGCCGCGCCCCAAAAAGCAGCCGGCAATCCCCAGGTGGTGGTCAACACGGCGCCGATCATCGGTGCGATAGCGTTGGCACCGGCGACCAGGCTGGTGTCGATGCCATAGACGGCGCCATAGCGGTCTTTGGGGACCAAAGCGGCCTGCAATGCACTGACCGAGGCAACGATGCCACCAATGGCCACCCCGGCCAGCGTGCGCCAGATCAACAAGGTGATGGGGGTGGTGGCCTGGGCTTGCATGGCAAAACAGCACGCCGAGACTACGCTACACGTGATGACCACGCGCCGCGCTCCAACCCGGTCACTCAGTCGGCCCAAAAAGACCGCCGACAGGGCACTGGCCGCCGAGGCAAACCCGGTGATCATGCCGGTGATGGTAGCGACCTGGGCGTTCGGCGGGGTGATAGATTGGACAAACAAAGCCATCACCGGTCCGACAACCTGAATGGCCATCCGTTCCAAGACGCGAATGCCAAACAGGATCATCAGAGCGCGTGTACTGAACACCATCACAAGGCCTTGCCACAACGAGGGGCTTCTTTTTTCAGATGGGAGGTCAACAGGGGTAAACTTTTCACGTACCAGCCAGGTGGTCACCACACCGGCAAGAAAGAGGAATGCACCGGTGATCCAAAAAGTAGGACGGTAGCCAAACTGGTCGGCCACAAAACCGCCTAAAAAAGGGCCGGCCGTTGAGCCGAGGTAAATTGCCATTTGGATCAGGCCCAGTGCAAAGCCCCGTCGTTCAGAAGGGGTGCTGCTGGCCACCAATGTTGTGGCAGCGGGCACGGTGCCGGTCAGCAGCCCTTGAATGGCCCGCAAAACAACCAGTTGCTGGACGTTTTGCACAAATCCCATCATGGACATAATCAAAGCACCGCCAAACATCGCCCGCACAACCATGATCTTGCGTCCATAACGGTCGGACAGGGAGCCCCATACCGGCGCAATCAGGGCCATAGTTACCGCCTGGGCCGAAGTAAGCAACCCTGACCAAAAGACGATTTGATTCTTGTCGGTGATGCCTAATTCCTGCACGTAATAGGGCAAAAAAGGCAAGACGACCGAAAAGCCGGCAATCGATAGCAACTCGGCGACCCACAACACGGCCAGATTGCGTTGCCAGGACACACGTTCGAGGGCAATTTTGATCTTGTTCAACCTCTGCTCCTCCTTGAACAAAAAAACGCCGTCGGCCTGACGGCGCTTGAAGCACCTTGCAGCTTGGCAAGTACAGGGTGGGCATTGAACTTGCTTACAAACAACTCAATTATATCCACCGGAACGTAAACTGCCAAATCGTACCGACCTACCACTCGATGTAACGATGACGCGATTTGTGCATTTGTGAAGCACTCGTGGGCGGTTTGCCTCGTTCAACAGAATCAGGGGAGGTAATATGGGGTATTGGAAGCAAATCGGTGGGAGGCCGAACATTTGCTTGTAAGGTGGGCGACGACAATGCCGTCGCCCACCCAGGCACTGATGTTGGCTTCGGAAGTAGAGGCTTCAGCCGATCCGGCTAAAAGCCCATCCGAAAACCGTAACCAACGCATCCCTATGCGTCGGTACAAGCGGCATAGGGATGCCGCTTGTACAGCTTTTCGATGGGTTCTAAAGCCTCCACTCCATTATCGGTTAGATAAACAGGGTTGCGTTGGAACGGTCGGAGGAGGCGATAAAAGTGGCCACGCCACCGACCTCGACCCCATCGATCAGTTCTTCTTTGCGCAGGCCCATGATGTCCATGGTCATCTGGCAGGCGATCAGACGTACGCCATTTTGCCGGGCAGTCTGGATCAGCACCGGCAGGGCGTCAACATTTTTGCGACGCATCACCCATTTGATCATTCGGGTGCCTGCACCGGCCATGTGCATTCTGGAAAGGGTCAATTTGTCGGCGCCGCGTGGCATCATCCAGCCAAACATGCGTTCGATCAGGCTTTTGTTCATGGTCGGTGGATCGCTTCGGCGCAGGATATTCAGGCCCCAAAAGGTGAAAAAGATGGTCACCGGATGGCCCATTGCGGCCGCGCCGTTGGCAATGATGAACGCGGCGATCGCTTTGTCGAGATCGCCGGAAAAGACCACCAGGGTCTTGCCCTGGGTGATCGGTTGTGCGGTTTCGGTGGCCGGTTGTGCCGGCAGACCTTTTTGGATGCGCGCCACCAGCGTTTTTCCTTCTTGCTCTAATGAGAGCAGTTTGTTGCCGGTGCGTTCGCACCAGGCCGCCACATCGTTGGCAAAGCCCAAATCGGTTGCTTTGACGGTGATAATGTCGCCAGCCTGAACTTTTTTGATTTTGTCGTACAGTTTGAGGATCGGGCCGGGGCACTGCAAACCACAGGCATCGACGGCGAATTCACGCCCCTGTACCAACACGGGCGAGGCCACGACACGGATTTCTTCGCGGCTGTCGATTTCGACATGCTCAAAGACGTCAAAATTGGATTGTCGCCCGACGGCGTGGGAGTAAGTTTTCCAACCGCCGCTGAGGTTGACCACATTAAAGCCGTGTTGAGCCAGGATGCGGCAGGCGTAATAACCGCGTTGTCCAACCTGGCAGTAAACGACAATCCGTCGGTCTTTGGGAATTTCGTTGATCCTGGCCCGCAGGCTATCCAGCGGGATGTGATGTGCGCCGTCGATCATACCCAAGGTCAGTTCTTCAGCATTGCGCACGTCGAGGATGTAATTGGCATCGCGATCCAGTTTGGCGATTTCGTCCCACTCGATGGTTTGCACATCACCACGCAGCAGGTTGGCTGCCGCAAAGCCCGCCACATTTACCGGATCGCGGGCCGATCCATAGGGTGGCGCATAGGCCAATTCGAGTTCTCCCAGATCAAACACGGTCAGGCCGGCGCGCAAAGCAGTGGCTACCACGTCGATCCGTTTGTCAACGCCCTCGGTGCCCACAATTTGGGCGCCCAAAATTTTGCCTTCTGGCGTAAAGAGCAATTTGAAAGCCATCGGTGAAGCGCCGGGGTAATAGCCGGCATGGTGGGCCGAATGGGTGATCACGCTTTTGAGGGGAATTCCGGCCTGTTCCAACTGCCGCCGGTTGAGGCCGGTCGTAGCAACGGTCAGGTCAAAGACCTTGACCACCGACGTGCCCTGCACGCCACCATAACGCACATCGCGCCCGACGATATGATCGGCAACGACATGACCTTGCTTGTTTGCCGGGCCGGCCAGGGGCACATTGGTCGGCTGACCGGTGACGATGTGAGTTACCTGAGCTGCGTCGCCGATGGCATAGATGTCGGGGTCAGAGGTTTGCATCCAGGCATTGGTGACAATTGCGCCACGCACGCCCAGTTCTAACCCGGCCTCTTGGGCCAACTGGCACTCTGGACGCACGCCGATGGCCAAAATGACCATCTCGGCATCGGTACGGCGGTCACTTTGGAGCACGACGCTCAGCCAGTTGCCCTGCCCTTTTTCGATAGCCTTGATCCCATCGTTCAAGGCCAGACGCACGCCCTTGAATTGCAAATGCTGATGAACCAGCGCAGCCATTTCGTAGTCGAGGGGGGGCATCACCTGGTTGAGCATTTCGACGAGTGTGACGTGCACTCCGCGCGCGTGCAGATTTTCGGCCAGCTCGATGCCGATGAACCCACCGCCGACCACCACCGCGCGAGCCGGGCGTTTTTCATCGAGATAGGCAACAATGCGATCCACATCGGGAATGTTGCGTAAGGTAAACACACCGGGCAGGTCAACGCCGGGCAATGGGGGGACAATCGGCGCCGCGCCCGGTGAAAGCACCAACTTGTCATAAGACTCGACATACAGTTCGCCGGTTTGCAAGTTTTTAACCTGCACCTGTTTGGCGGCGCGGTCAATACGTGTCACCTCGTTCAACACCCGCACATCGACATTGAATCGCGCCCTGAACGCCTCCGGCGTTTGCACCAAAAGTCTGTCTCGTTCGGCGATCACGCCACCGACATAGTAGGGCAACCCGCAGTTGGCAAAAGAGATATATGGGCCACGCTCCAGAAGCAAAATCTCGGCCTGTTCATCCATACGGCGAAGCCGGGCTGCCACGCTGGCTCCACCGGCTACCCCCCCAACAATAATGACTTTCATGTTTATACTCCTTGATTCAAAATATCCGCATCAGCGGCCACCCGATCGACCAAAATGCCGCGCATCAGGTCAAGCACCTGGATGATCCGCTCATCGGCCAATGAATAACGAACGGCAGTTCCCTGCCTTTCTACCTGCACCAAATTGCGCTCACGCAATACACGCAAATGACGCGAAACGGTGGGCTGAGGCATATCCAGTTGTTCGGCAATCTCGTTGACAAACCGCCCCCCCTCGGCAAGCAAATATAAAATGAGCACTCGCTTGGGGTCGGACAGCGCATAGCAAACTTGATTGTGCAACAAATCGACTTCGCGTTCCAGCTTTTCTTTGTCCATATACACCATTCTTCATATCAAGACCCTAAAGGTTTTTCCAAACCTTTAGGGTCTTGATTCAATATATTTGAAAATACGAATATTCAGAGTGTAGCACAAAAAGGCAGAAAAGTAAAATGAGATTGGGGAATTTGATGAGATGGATTTGCCCGGCAGCTCTATGCCGCCAGTAACTCGTCGATGTGATGTTCTGGCTCAAAGCCGATCAAACGGCGAATTTTGTCAATGCTCACCAGAGATTCCAGGCCGTTAAGAGGATGCTTGAATTCATTTACGGTGGGGAAAAAGGTTTCGGCCAGCAGTTGCGACGGCATGCCGACACAATTTTCGCTGTCGTTACAGAACACCACATGGCTGCCTTGATAATCGGCAAGCAATCCCTTTTCAATAGCTTGCGCCGCATCGCGCGCATCGATACTGGTCCAGAAATTGCTCCGTGCATAAACCAGATCGATCTGGGGCACGTGCAATTGTTCTTCAAAAGGCCACTCGCAAACCCGTTTTTCGCGCAAAGATTCGGTCAATTGTTCTATTGAACGTGCGCGCGCGTGTCGCTCGGCTTCCGGCAGAGCAAAAAGCTCTGTACAGGCAGTTCGCCAGCGGATAATCAACTCGCGTAAACGCGGTGTTTTGCCCTCGCCGACCTCGTAAACGGCCGGGAGGCGTAGACACAGCCCAGAAATGCCCTCACGTCGCCAGAAATAACCGGCAATTTCTTCGATAATTTGCTTAGAAAAAGAATAAGGATCGGTTGTTTGTGTTGGATGCAATTCGTCGATCGGAAAATAGTGCAACCGAAACGGCTTGATGCCCATAAAGTAGCCCAAGGCATTGATCGAACTGGCACTGACCACCCGTCGGATGCCGACCTGCGCCGCAGCCTGATAGACGTTATAGGTGCCCGAACAATTGACACGGAAAATTTCCGGGCCAGAGGCAAGCGATGGATGGCGAATGGCGGCCAAATGAACGACGGCGTCCATCCCATCCATCTGTTCGAGCAGGCGGTCAAAATCGTTGATGTCGCAGGGCCGATATTCGGTGTGTCGATTGTCGGCACCGGGAACGGACATGCCCGCCCGCCGCCCGATTACCCGCACATAGTGGCCGTTGGCCGTCAAGCGCCGAACCGTCGCCTGCCCCACCTCACCTGTGCCGCCGGTTACCAACACATTCATGGTTGCCTCCTGGCAAAAGACTATCGCACCACGCTCAAAAAGCTCTGACGCGCTCTGGTTGGCCGCCGAATACGTTTTCTTGCTGCAAACGGCCGTTCAATAATGTTTTGACTCGTTTGGTCAACTCTTTGATCTCGAAAGGCTTGGTGATGTACTCATCTGCGCCGCTCTCCAGCCCTTCTTGAATCGAACGCGAATCGGTCTTGCCGCTGATCATGATCACCGGCAGATGCGCCGTATCCGGCATGGCACGCAGGGTGCGACAGAGGGTTAAACCGTCCATACGCGGCATCATCACATCGACCAGGACAAGGGCGGGCAATTCGGCATGGATTTTTTCCAGCGCATCGAGGCCATCTTGGGCCTCGCACACTGTTATACCTGCAAATTCCAAAGTCAGGCGCACAAGTTGCCGCAGACCCTCATCGTCGTCGACGACCAAAACATAAGGTTCACTCATGTGTGCTCCCCCAACCTCAAGACCTGTTCAGGCGATTCGCCGAATATACTTATCATACCATAAAATGTGCAGAATCAGTGTAAAATCATCGTAAAAATTTAGATGATCACCGCTAGCCATTGGGTGTAGATTATACTCGAAATGCTTTGACAGGCCAAAAGAAGAGGTGTATAAAGTCCCTAAAGGTCTCGGAGACCTTTAGGGACTCTGGTTTGGAGGATATGTAAAATGAAAGCCATCCTGGCTCACGATCTGGGCACGACCGGTAATAAAGCGACACTTTTTGATACACAAACGGGCAGGATGATCGCTTCGGCGTATCAACCTTACGACACAGCCTATCCGCAGTCGAATTGGGCCGAACAAAACGCGGATGACTGGCAACGGGCGTTGTTCGAGTGCACACGTCGTTTGCTGGACACAAGTGGTCTGGCGGCAGGTGAAATTGCGGCAGTCAGCTTCAGCGGGCACATGCAGGGTGTGCTGCCGGTTGACCGCTACGGTACGCCCTTGCGCACGGCGATCATCTGGGCCGATCAACGGGCCACCGAACAGGCGGCGCAAATCGCCAACCGCTGTGGAAAAAGCCAGGTCTATCGTCGCACCGGCTGTCAGGTCAGCGCTTCGTACACGGCCGCCAAGCTGATGTGGATCCGCGACCGCCAGCCAGACCTCTATCGTCGCACGTTCAAGGTGCTGCAAGCCAAAGATTATGCGGCGTATTTGCTGACCGGCGTTTGGGCTACCGATTACTCGGACGCTTCGGGCACGCAATTGTTCGATCTGGCAGCACGCTGCTGGGCGACCGATCTGATCGAGGCGCTCGAACTCGACCCCGATCTTTTTCCACACGCATACCCTTCCACACAGGTGATCGGTCGGGTGACGCCGCAGGCCGCCGGGCAGACCGGCCTGCTGGCAGGAACGCCGGTAGTCATCGGCGGTGGCGACGGCGCGTGTGCAACCGTCGGTGCGGGGGCGGTGCAACCGGGCGATGCCTACAACTATATCGGTTCGTCGGCCTGGATCGCCGTGGCGACCGATCAACCGTTGATCGACGACCAGGAGCGCACGTTTACCTTTTGTCACCTCGATCCGGAACTCTATTTTTCGGTTGGTACCACCCAGGCTGCCGGCGGCAGCTATGGCTGGCTGGAACGTCTATTGCGAAAAGGCGCAGAAGCGGATTATCAGACGTTGGACGCTCAGGCCGCCCAGACTCCACCCGGCGCAAATGGGCTGCTCTTTTTGCCCCATCTGCTCGGCGAACGCAGCCCTTATTGGAACCCGCTGGCACGCGGTGCATTTGTCGGGTTGGCAATGCCGCACGAGCGGGGCGCATTGGCCCGGGCGGTGTTGGAAGGCGTGGCTTTTAACATGCGGCTGACGCTCGATGCGCTGCGCGAAAACGGTGTCAAAATCGACCGGATGCGGCTGATCGGCGGCGGAGCCCAAAGCGCCTTGTGGCGACAAATTTTGGCCGATGTATACGGGTTGCCGATTTTGCTGCCTGCGCTCACCGTTGAGGCGACCGCGCTCGGTGCGGCGTTGGCCGGAGGGGTAGGAATCGGCATCTACCCTGACCTGCGCGCCATCCGCCAGATCATTCCGGCCGAACAGGCCGAACGGCCAAACGCGGTCTATCAGACTCGTTATCAGACGCTTTACACCTTGTATCAGGAAACCTATCGCGCGTTGGAGCCGATCATGGCCCAATTGGCCGCCTTGCAGGCCGATACGGACATCTTTTGACAAAAGGCCCAAGTTCAGGTATGCTTACCGCACCAAAGTGCGATAGACGAGGAGAACAGACGTGTCTGACCGCAAGTATTGGGTCGGATTTAACATCGTCCCCCAGATTGGGGCGGCCAAAGTGCGCGCGCTGATCGATCATTTTGGTGACCTGGAACGTGCCTGGCATGCCGGCGCTGCCGAACTGGCCCAGGCCGGGCTGGATCGCCGGGCGATCGATAATCTGATCGACAAGCGCAACACGCTCGACCTTGACGCCGAGATGGCAAAAATCGAGCAGCATGGCATCACTTTTTTGACGTGGGAAGACGCGGATTACCCGCCGCTGCTGCAACAGGTGTACAATCCGCCGCCGGTAATTTATGTGCGGGGTCAGCTATGTCCCCAAGATCAATGGGCCGTTGCCGTCGTCGGCACGCGCAAGGCGACGCTGTACGGCAAACAAGTTGCCGAACAACTGAGTGCCGACCTGGCCGCCAACGGCATTACCGTCGTCAGCGGATTGGCACGTGGGATCGACGCCGTGGCTCACCGCGCCGCGCTCGATGCCGGTGGGCGCACGCTGGCCGTGCTTGGCTGTGGACTAGACCTTGTCTATCCCGCCGAAAACCGCCAACTGGCCCACGACATTGTCAAACAAGGAGCGCTGATCAGCGAATATCCCCTCGGCACCCCTGCCGATGCACGCAATTTTCCGCCCCGCAACCGCATCATCAGCGGACTGTCACTAGGAGTGCTTGTTGTCGAGGCCGGGGTGCAAAGTGGCGCCCTGATCACCGTTGAATTTGCCATCGAACAAGGACGCGATGTCTTTGCCGTGCCCGGCAACATCTTGAGCAAAAGCAGCGAGGGGTGTAACCGGCTGATCCACGACGGGGCCAAAATGGTGCTCGGTGTGCAAGACGTTTTGGAAGAACTCAACCTGTCGATGGTCACCCAGCAAGCCGAGGCACGGGCGATATTGCCGGACAACGAAACTGAAGCCCGTTTGCTCAAGTTGATCTCGAATCTTCCCATGCACATGGATGAACTGTGTCGTCAGACCAAACTGCCCATCCACGAGGTCAGCAGCACACTGGCTATGATGGAACTCAAAGGGATGGTACGTCAGGTCGGCGGAATGAATTATGTGCTGGCCCGCGAAGAGCGCGTATCTTATCGTATCGATTAACTGTTATTTTTAATTATTCACCGGACTTTGGGGAGTTGAGGCTTCAGCCGGTCTACATCTGATGGTTAAGTCCGGCTAAAGTCTCAACTCTACGAGATAGATTTGCCAAAGCCCAGCTTTCATTACGCCATACGAGGAGGTATGTGATGTCTGTTTATGCACTGATCATGGCCGGAGGGATCGGCTCGCGCTTGTGGCCGCGTAGCCGCCGCAACACGCCCAAGCAATTCCTGGACCTGCTTTCCGAGAAAACAATGCTCCAGGAAGCGCTGACACGTCTGTTGCCGATCATTCCGATCGAGAACGTTCTGGTCGGTACGGGCGAAAGCTATGTATCGCTTGTGCGTGAGCAGTTGCCCGACCTGCCCGCCGAAAACATCATTGTCGAACCGGTCGGCAAAGGCACCGCCCCGGCGATCGGTTTGGGCGCAATACACATTCACCGCCGCGATCCCGACGCGGTGATGGTGGTCGTCACTGCTGACCACCATATCGGCCAGGTTGAACGGTTTCGACGGGTGATCCAGGCGGCGATCAAGGTGGCCCAAGAGGGTCATTTGGTGACGTTGGGCATCACACCCACCTTTGCCTCAACCGGCTATGGTTACATTCGTCGTGGCGAGCCGTTGACCACCGTGGACGGCTTTACCGTCTACCATGCACGGCGATTTACCGAAAAACCCGATACCTCGCTGGCCCAGGCCTTTATCAGCAGTGGCCTCTATAGCTGGAACAGCGGGATGTTTATCTGGCAAGTCAAGGCGATCATGGCCGAATTCGAGCGCCAGATGCCCGATTTGTTTGCCCAGCTAGGCGAGATCGAACGTGCATTGGACACTCCAGAAGAGCAAATAACGTTGCAACGCATTTGGCCACAGATCGAAAACCAGACCATCGACTATGGGATTATGGAGCGCGCGCTGGATGTGGCGGTCATCCCGGTGCACATCGGCTGGAATGACGTGGGCAGTTGGGGCACGTTGATGGAACTGCTGCCCACCGACGAGGATGGCAATGTGTTTACCGGCGATCACATCGCCATTGAAACACGCAACACGATGATTTATAGCCCACACAAGCTGGTCGGGATCATCGGGATAGAAAATCTGATCGTCGTCGAGACAGAAGACGCCTTGCTCATCTGCCCACGCGATCGCGCAGAAGAAGTCAAACGCATTGTCGGCACGCTCATTGCCAGGGGGCGAAACGAACTGTTGTGATCCTGGTAGATTTATGGTAAAATAACGCCTACGTGAATGCGGCATCCGACACACCGATGGCGTCGGAACACCCGTTTGAGGTTGGTCTGCAACGTCGCGCCATAACCGGCGCGACGTTTTTGTTTTTAGCATCTACCCCAACCGGTTTTCGGGCAGATATTCAACACAGAGAGGAGAAAAATGTACAAAAAGCTGTTCATTCCCGGCCCCACCCACGTGCGGGAGAAAATCTTGCTGGCCCAGGCTGTCCCGATGATCGGCCATCGGGCCGCCGAGTATTCGACCCTGCAAGCCGAGATCACCCCCAAACTACAACAGGTGCTCTACACCACACAGCGCGTTTTCGTTTTCACCGCCTCGTCGACCGGCGTCATGGAAGGCATGGTGCGTCAGTGCAGCACCAAACGAGTGCTGAACACCGTCTGCGGCGCATTTTCGGAGCGCTGGCACGAGATCACTCAGGCCAACGGCATTCCATGCGACAAGGTCGCCGTGCCGATGGGGCAGGCAATTACCCCAGACTTGGTCGATCAGGCACTGGCCCATGGAGATTACGACGCCATCACCGTGGTGCTCAACGAGACCTCAACCGGCGTCGCCAACCCGGTGCGCGAGATCGCGGCAATGATCAATCAGAAATACCCCGATGTGGTAATCCTGGTCGACGCGGTAAGCGGCATGGCCGGGATCAAGATTGAATTCGACGCCTGGGGCATCGATGTGTGCCTGGCCGGCGTGCAAAAGTGCTTTGCCCTGCCCCCCGGTCTGACAGTGTGTGCGGTCAGCGAGCGAATGATGGCCCGCGCCCGGCAGGTGCCCAATCGGGGGTATTATTTTGACCTGATCGACAATGACAAATACTATCAGCGTAATCAGACCCCGGCCACGCCGGCGATCAGCCTGATGCAGGCGCTAAACGTGCAATTGGACGACATTTTGGCCGAGGGACTGGAAGCGCGCTGGGCACGCCACCAGGTGATGGCAGCCCACGTGCAAGACTGGGCACGCAAACATTTCGCGCTGTTTAGCGATGAACGCTATCTTTCGCCGACGGTGACCAACGTCACCAACACCCGTGGAATCGACGTAAAAGCCCTGAACAAAGAGCTGGGACAACGCGGAGCCACCATCTCGGATGGCTACGGCGAACTCAAGGGCAAATGCTTCCGCATCGCGCACATGGGCGATTTGACGCTTGAGGACGTGCGCTGGTTGACCGATCAGATCGATGACATTCTGAACTTGAAAGCGGAACGCCTCTGATCCTGCTCATCCTGGCGAAGGTGACCCAACCTTCGCCAGGGTAACAGGCTCAACCAACATTCTCGATCCGAAAACAAGGAGGTGTCAGATGGCCCACATTGAACCGTTTCGCGGCATCCGCTATAATGCACGCAAAATTGCCGATTTATCCCAGGTGATCGGCCAGCCTTACGACCGCATTGATGACGAGTTGCAACAACGATACTATGAGCAAAGCCCCTACCACATCGTGCGGCTGATCTGGGGTCAGGCAGAGCCCGGCGATCGTCCCGAAGAACCGGACGGGCCCAACGTCTATACTCGCGCACAAGCCTACTATGCGATGTGGCGCGACCAGGAGGTACTGACACGAGAATCCACACCGTCAATATACGTATTTCATCAAAAATTTACATATAATGGTCAAAGGCTGACCCGCAAAGGATTGATTTGCGCACTCGAACTGACCCCCTTTTCAGAGGGCATCGTCTTGCCCCATGAACGCACCCACGCCGGCCCCAAACTCGACCGGTTACGCCTGACCCGCACCACACAACTGGACCTGGGACAGGCCTTTATCCTCTATCCCGACGCCGAAAATCGAGTCAATGCCATACTCGATGCCGCGATTGACAGCCGCCCACCCGATTTGGATGCCGTTGAGTTGTTTGAGCAAGATGTACGTCAGCAGCTCTGGACGCTCGACGATCCGGCCGTGATTGCAGCCGTACAGGCCGAACTGGCTGCCCAACGTGGGCTGATCATCGCCGATGGGCATCACCGTTACGAGACCGCCCTGGCCTACCGTGACGAGATGCGTGCCCGGTATCCCAATGCCCCCGCCAATGCAGCCTTTAATTTCAAGATGGTCACGTTGGTCAGCATGCAAGACCCGGGCCTGGTGATCTTGCCCACCCACCGCGAGATATGGGGTTGGCCGATCAGCGGCGTACAACTGCTCGAACGTGCAGCGGCCCTTTTCGAGGTCGTCCCTGTCGGCAACTTGAGCGAGTGCCTGGCGCAGATGCACATCAACCGACGACGACATGCCATCGGCCTGTACGCCGAAAACGGCTTTTATGTGCTCGTGATGCGCGATCCCACACAGCTTGAAGCGTTCATCAGCGGATCGTACAGCGTCGCATGGAAATCGCTTGACGTGTCGATCTTGCACCGGATTGTGCTGGAACAGTTGGTCGGCCTGCCCGTTCAAGCCGTCGAGCGGCAAACCCACATCCGCTATCACCGCGATCCTCGTCCGGCGATAGAAAATGTGGAACAAGGCAAAAGCAACCTGCTCTTTTTGCTCAACCCCACGGCCATTGAACAGGTACGAGCCTGCGCACAGGCCGGTGAACCAATGCCACAAAAAAGCACCGATTTCTACCCCAAGATGATCGCCGGATTGACCATCATGCCCCTTTCCGCCGATGAGACAATTCCTTGACCTGGACGCTTTTTGATGGTAAACTGTTCACGTGCAGAATTTAAGGTAGTGCTAATCATCCTCTAATGTGAACAGGCTATCATAGAAACCAAATCGGTTTTCCTCAGCCCATTGTTGGTTGATCCAAATAGGACACGGATTTTCACGGATTCGACGGATGAACACAGAGGTTTTTTATAAAACCGTAACTATCTACCTGATTGGCCTGTCGCTATGCGCTGACTGGAAATCAGCCTTTCCGGGCACGCTGTGCCGGACGTCGGCGCAGGCCGAAGGCCTATGGCGGGCGACTTGAGTCGGCACGTAGGTAGTCACATAAAACCGGTGAAATCCGTAGCACTTGTGCCAATCTGTGTCCTGCCAGAATTTCAGTAGGAGAAAGTCTATGTCATTGTTAACCGACGAAATCAAAGTCCAGGTCAAAGAATCTCTGGCCGACCTTTCCAGCAAGGTCAGGCTGATCGTCTTTACCCAAACGCTAGAATGTATGTTTTGCCGCGAAACCCGCGAGCTGATCGAGGACGTAGCGGCCCTGTCCGAAATGATCGACGTAGAGGTGTACAATTTTATCGTCGACGCCCCCAAAGCCAGGGAATTCAAGATCGACAAAATTCCCGCTCTGGTGATCATGGGCGAAAAGGATTACGGCATCCGCTTTTATGGCATTCCGGCCGGCTACGAGTTTACCTCACTCATCCATGCCATCCGGCTGGTCGGCGGCATCGGCAGCCAGCTCGACCCGGCAACCGTAGCAGAGTTGAACAAGCTGGCCCAACCGGTGCACTTGCAGGTTTTTGTCACCCCTACCTGCCCATTCTGTCCACAAGCCGCAGTGACAGCTTTTGAAATGGCCTTTGTCAGCGACCAGGTCACGGCCGACGTGATCGAATCCTCCGAATTCCCCACCCTGGCAATCAAATACCAGGTTGCCGGCGTACCGTTGACGCTGATCAATGAGCAGACGCGCATCGAAGGGACCGTCCCCGTGCCGATGCTGATGGAAAAAATCCGCGACGCGATCCAGCCGCAGGAGTAACCGATGCTTTATGACATCCTCATTATCGGTGGCGGGCCGGCCGGTCTGACTGCCGCCATTTACGCCGGGCGTGCCGCCCGCAAGACGCTGGTGCTGGGCAGCCTGATGACCGGCGGACAGATCGCCAACACCAGCCTGGTCGAAAACTATCCGGGCTTTCCGGATGGGATCGGCGGTTTTGACCTGGCAACCAATTTCATCAAACAGGCTGAAACGTTTGGTGCTGAAATTGTCAATGAAGCGGCCAGCAAGGTGGACCTGTCCAAACGGCCCTTCACCGTCGAAACCCACCAGCAGACCTACCAGGCTCGTGCGGTGATCCTGGCTACCGGCGCGTTTCCACGCAAGCTGGGGGTTCCCGGGGAAGAGGAATTTTTCGGCCGTGGCGTTTCGACCTGTGCCACCTGCGACGGGTTTTTGTACCGCGACAAAGTCACCGTGGTGATCGGCGGCGGTGACAGCGCCATCGATGAGGGACTGTTTCTGACCAAGTTCGCCAGGCAGGTGATCGTCATCCACCGCCGTGACGAGTTGCGGGCCAGCAAACAGCTTCAGGCGCGCGCTTTTGCCGAACCCAAGATGACTTTTGTGTGGAACAGCGTTGTGGAAGAAATTTTGGGGCAAGAAACGGTGTCGGGGGTGCGCGTGCGCAACGTCCAGACCGGCGAAAAACAGGTCATCAAGGCCGACGGGGTTTTTGTGTTTGTCGGCCTGGTCCCGGCCACCAAGTTGTTTGCCGGACAGATCGCGCTGAACGAAGCGGGATATATCATCACCGACGATCACCAGCGTACCAACATCCCCGGCGTTTTCGCCGCCGGTGACGTGCAAAATCCGGATTTCCGGCAATGCGTGGTCGCCGCCGGCTCGGGGGCGATGGCGGCAATCCAGGCCGACCGTTTCTTGAGCGAACAGCAAGAATAACGGGCCGGACCTGGTTTGGGTGGAGTCGAGGCTTCAGCCGGTCTAAAGTCCGGCTAAAGCCTCGACTCCACCACCAGATGTAGATTCGCCGGTGTCCAGTTCCTCTTCGGCGGGCCGGGGTTGCACAAGCGCATGCGCCGTTGCCTCGGCTTCTTGTTCAAAGACATCGTCAGGTGCGCCGACGATCATTCGCGTTCCTGTATCTGTGCTTCCTGTGCTTTGTTGAAGGACGTGCGTCAGCTCGTGGGCAATCAACTCGCGGCCCTGGGTGGTGTGAGGAGCATAAGCGCCCTGGCGGAAAAAAATGTCTCGCCCGGTAGTAAAGGCCTGCGCGCCGATCTGGCGGCTCAGTGCGTCGGCCTCAGATGAAGTGTGGATGCGCACGGCGCCCAAATCGACACCCAAAGCCTGTTCCACCGGGGCCAGAACACCTTCTTCCAACGGTTGTCCGCCGCTCCGTTCGCGGTTGATACGCTCCGCCGTTTCCTCATCCAATTCAAAAGCGCCCGCACCGCCGCGCCGGGCCAGCAATCGCCCGACCCGACGATTGCCGAGGTAATGGTGCAGCTCGGTCAGGGTCAACGAGTCGAGGTTGGCTTGCTGCAAGGCCGCCTTGCCCTGGCGTCGTCGTGCGTTCCCCGTCGATAAATGTTCCTTTTGCATATCTGCCTACTCTGGTTCGTCAATCAACGTGTTCAAACTGACCCCTTGGGTCCGGCCATGTTGGGTCTGCTCATCATATTGCTCTTGTTCTGCATCGACCTCGGCCCGAGTTTGATCAAAAATGGTCCGTAAATCTCCCGCCGGTCGGTTAATCATCCGTTCCTTAAAGGTAGACGCCCAACGGCGAGCAATTTCGGCATGTCCATCCTCATGCGCCCGCAGGGCAGCAATCATTCGATTCCACTCGGCTTTAGCTTCGGCAGAAGCATTGTTCCATCCGCTTCCAGTCCAACGTGGCATGCGAATGGTCAGGGTGAGGGTGACATCAACGCGGCTTGCTCGTCCTCCGATGCTTTGGAAAGAATAGGTGTAATTGTACGTACAGCGTCCCCACTCATGTGGATCCAACTGTGCCTCTACCTCGGCCAGAGTTCTGCCGGTGACATTATAAAACTGGTTTTGCACCGGTTGGATGGTCACCGTGCCGGTGTTGGCAGCGCCTTCTGCGAGTGGCATTTCTTCACCCAACAGGGCCTCATCGAGATCGCGTTGTATCGTAGATAGCGTTGAATTGTGCGGTTGAACCAAGAGCCGTCGCATAGCCCGATTGCCGATGCCGTGTTGCAGCGAGGTCAGGGCCGATGGGTGCGCCGTTTGCGCCGAATCGAGATGACCGGCGCCGACGTGGTGACGACGGCCCGGTTCATTCTGAACAATGTGTGTTTTTTTCGTCTTCATTTTTCTGCTCCCAGATTGTGTTTAGAGCCTATCCGAAAAACCGTACCGGTGCCGCTTATACCGACGCATCGGGATGCGTCGGTTACGTTTTTCGGATAAGCCCTTATGCCCGTGCGATTTCCAGACGATACACCGTGTGCGCCGGTTTGTTGGCCTCGATCAGATAGCGCACCATATGCTCGTCCACCTTTTGTTGGGCCGGCGGGGTCAGCTTTACCAAAAAGGTATGGGGGCCGTCGCTGTTCTCGACGATTTCAACGCGGCAGCCGGTGCTGGCTTCCAGCAAGCGGGTCAGGCCTTTTTTGGTGCCGCGCCAATCGTACAACTCGACTGCTGCGCGCAAGATGGCCCGCCGTTGCTCTGCCGGCCAGCGTTCGTCCAGCTCCAGGCCGATCCATGCGGCCAAGGTGGGCAAAAAGCTTTCCGGCGCAGTGCGCGGATCGAGAAACAGGTCCCAGTGGGCGATCATCTGCTCCAACGGACCGAACAGGTCTTCAAAAATGAGCAAATAGCGGCCCAAAAAGGGGTCCTCGCTGAAATAATAGGGCAGATATTGCAGCCAACGACTCGGCTGTGTGGGATCGACCCAGGGTTCGACTGCCCTGCCATCCGGTGGCGGAGCGTCCGGACGCTGAAGCGGTGGCGGGCCCTCCGGCGGTGGTGCCGTCGGCTGCGCCGCCGGCGCTTCTTCGACGCGCAGGCCGGCAAACGGCTCTTCGACCGCTTTGGGCGCCGGCGGCCTGGTGACGGCCGGTCTGGCAGCCGGTCGAGGCGGCGCGGGTTGCTCTGGCGGCGCGGCTTGCTCAGCCGGCGCGACTTGCTCTGACGGCGCGGGTTGGGGAGCCTGAAACGTCAACGTAAAAGGGCCGATGGTAATCCGGTCACCGTCGTGCAATTCACGCACTTGATGGGCCGGCAAGGGAATGTCGTTGACCTGAGTGCCGTTGCTACTGCCCAAATCGACAATGCGATAAGGCTCGCGATCGCAGAAAATCTGCGCATGTCGCCGTGAAACCAGGCTATGCACCAGCGTCAGATCATTTTCCGGCGCGGCCAATCGCCCGATGCGCAAAACCGGCTTGTCAAGGATAACCGTCCGTGGCTCCTCCCCCGGCGCCGTGATCTGAAGTCTCCCAGGGCTTGTCATGTATCCGTCCTTCCTGCTTGGGTTTATTTGCCTACTTGTCTGCCCTGATCGTATGCTTATCGCCGACAATCACCTCGTGATCAAGCAACTCGATCTTTTTATCTTCTGCATGTGGAACATCTTGGTTATCCAGCCAGGCCATTTTAATATCCTTGATATACTCGACTCCAGCCACGCTCTGGACACAGGCGTAGAGGTCTGACAGGTAAAGCGCGCGGCCAAAAGGCCAACCGTTGCCCTCGCTGCCCCCGATAAAGGGGTTGAGAAAAGCCTCCAGGCGGGCCGCGATGGCTTGCTCGATGCGGCGAGGATCGGCTTCGGCGCGCGCTTTGACCTCGACGGCAATGCGCACCCGCCGGTAATCGGGCGCGCGCACGGTCAGTTGGGCCGTCAACAGGCGATGGTCATCCAGATAGGCAGCGATGCGGCCGCGTAATTCTTCGCTCAGCGCAAGTTGGGCCGGCGGGATATAGCCGGCGATCAGATGTTCGGGCAGGCGCGGAATGACCAGGATGTAAATCTGGCCTGGACCGGGACGACCATCGGCGGCGGGCAGGCCGGCCTGCACACAACGCACCCGCGCGACCTCGGCCGCAAAGGCCTGGGTGGTCAAGTGTTCAAAATCGGCGGCGGTGACGGCGCGGCGACGGGTGCGCAAGACATACGGAGCGCGTAGTTTGGCGTCTTCCAGACTCTCGGCGTCCAGGCCACCACTGGCCGGCTGCCGGTTGACCACGCGATCTACATAGGGGATGGCCGTCTTGAGTTCGGTGACGGTGCCGGCGCGCACATTGCCAACGGCCCCGCCGCCGTAACGATAGGCCGACATGCGAATTTCGGCGCCGCGGGGCGGAATGGCCCCGTAACGACGGATGGTGCCATCGGGTTGACGCATAGCCGGGCCAAAGCGGATTTCACCGGTGACACCGTCGCAGGTCACATGCCGGTCGTCGGCGTTTGAGCCGCCGAAATCCTCGACTTCTTGCCAATCTTCCCACACCCCCAGGTCAGCCCGCCAGACCTGCACCCGTTCGTCCGGGCGACGGGCCAGGATCGGCGCGCGTTCCAGGTGAAAAACCTGCCCCGGTGAACCGTCGGAACGGCCCAAGATTTCGTTGCGGACCACCGCAGCGTGTGTGGCCGCGACGGTGCCCCCCCAACTGACTGCTGTCACGCCGCGCAGTTCCGGCGAGGCTTCATAGGCGGGCTGATCCGGCGCAGGCTCGATCACCTGAATGCGCACCCAATGGGCGGTCAGTTCGCCGATGGCGCCGCCAATGGCGCCGCCGATGGCGCGTGGAGCCATTCCGTCCGGCATGTGCAGCTTGATCTGTCCGCTCCAGTTCAACCCGCCGGTACCGTCTTCTTCCAACTCGGCTTCTTGCCAATCGCCGGCCGCACGGGCCCCCTCCCTCCCGCTACACCAGACCTGATAACGCAACGGCGGGTATTCGGGAATGATCCCTTTGCCTTTGGCCTGCACGCAATCGAATTCCAGCCCCAGAATGTGACGATCGAGCGGTTCGGCAAATCCCAGGTACAGCGCGTCCCCCACCTGAGGACGGTCTGAAAAGGGACGAAATTCTTTGTTCAAACGGCGCAGGCCGATGGACAGATATTGCGAGCCTCGCCGGGCCAAGATGTGGGTCAGGCGGGGCGGACGGATGGTCAGCGGGGCGTCGGTGGTAAAAATGACCGGTTCACTTGCTTCGACGCGAGCCGTGGAAACCTCTACGCCGGCCGGAATTTGTACAACTTCTGGCTGGGGCGCCGACAGCCAAAAGGTGAGCGCGGTATGGCTGGCACGCGGTTCTTGCAACCGAATGCCCAGCAGTTCCATCAACTTGACATAGTGCTTGTCGGACACCTGATTGAGGCGGTAAAGCAACGTTTCGGTCAACCAGGCGAACAGTTCGATCAGCGTCACCCCCGGATCGCTGACATTGTGATCGGTCCATTCGGGGCAATAAAGCGGGATTTTCTTTTTCGCCTCGTCCACCAAATCTTGAAATGTGCGATCATCCAGGTTGGGAGTTTTCAGCGTCATGCTCATTCTCCAGGAATCAAATAAAAGGGATAAACCAGGCTACGCTCATCATGGGTGGCCTTGATCCGATAGCGAATGTCGATCAACAGGCGCGCCGGATCATGAGGATCAGGACTTGTCTCTACGTCGAGCACCTCGATGCGCGGCTCCCAGCGGCCCAACGCCAGGCGCACCGTGCGTTTAACCTGGCTGGCCGTCTGGCCGTTGTTGGGCATAAAGACCAGATCGTTCAACCCGCAGCCGAATTCGGGGCGCATGACCCGCTGGCCCGGCGATGTGCGCAGGATGAGCAAGATAGCCTGTTCGATCTCGGTTGCACCGCCGACCAGCTCGATGCTCCCTTGCCGCCCCAGCCGGGGCGGAAAACTCCACCCTTTGCCGATAATGTCTTGATTCATAGAACTCTCTCTTTTATCCTCCCACCATCACCGTGCCGACGGCAATCACCGTGCCCACCGGCAGCGGTGAGGGATCGTTGCACGTATTGGCCGTGTCGCCGTTGCGGGCAACCGGCCTGCCGTTGGCAAAAACGGTAGCACTGCCGGTGATAATCGTCGCCTGGTTGGTCGGCGGAACCTGAAAGGAGGGCCCGCCGATGGGGATATGCGGCGGTTGGTTGGTTGCCGTGCTCCCCACCGTCGCGATCGGCATGCCCATCACGTTGACGTTGCTGCTCAGGTTGCCGTCCAGAATGCCGTTGAAAGGATGTCCCGGCATCGGCGTCGGCACCGGCCCACCGGGCGTCGGCACCATGACAATGTGAGTGTCCATCGCTTGAATCATGTCGCCTTGTTTGGCAGCCGGTTGACCCATATCAGCTTTCCTTCAACTAAGGTCCCTCAGACCTCAAAGGTCTCTCAGACCTTTGAGGTCTGCGACCTTTGAGGTCTGCGACCTTTGAGGTCTGGTGGTTCAATCAATTCAAATCGATCTTGGCGCCCTTGATCGCGACGTTGCCGTTGGCGCTGATGTCCAGGTTGCTGCCGGCCTGGATGGTCACCGCTTGTTGAGCTTCGATCTTGAGATTGCCCTGACAATTCAAGGTTACAGAGGCATCTTGATCGTTCAATTTGAGCGTGATGCCACCCTGGGTTTTCAATTCGACCAACGAGTTTTCGTCGTCCAGCAGCAAGATGTGCCCCCCGGCCGTTTCCAGACAGACTTGCACACCGTCGTCGTCGACAAAGGTCAAGGCGTGGCCGCGGCGCGTTTTGAGGGTGCGCGCGCGCACCTTGCCGTTTTTGACCGCTTCCGAGACGGCGGTCGGTGGTTTGTCGACGCCGTTCCACAGGCTGCCGATCACCAACGGACGGTTGACATCGCCATGTTCAAAGGCCACCAGCACTTCGTCGTTGACTTCGGGCAGCCAGTAGAGGCCACGCTCATCCCCTGCGCCGACGCCGAGCACGCGCGCCCAGCCGCTTTCTACGTCGCCGGCCAGCCAGGGATATTTGAGTTTGACCCGCCCCATGTTCTGATCGTCCCGGTTGTTGGTGACAACGGCAGTGACCACATGCCCCCAGCGACCGTTTCCGGTCGTTTGATCGGCTTCAGGATCATCGGCGAGCAGGTAGCGGAGCGTGTCGGGGCGACGACCGTGCACCTTGAATTCGGTGATATACTCACCGCGCAGGCTGTATATGTGGGTGGCCGAGGTGACAAAATAACGGCCGCTTAGTTTATCGCCTAATGCCTTGAGCTGAACCGTTGTGCCGGCTTTGAGCGCAGGTTGACCTGTGCAGCGGCCTTCGGCTTCGATAAAGCCGCCACAAATTTCGTCATAAAGGGCTTGAGCCACCGCGTCGGCTTCGGCCTGGCTGCTCACCGGATAGTTGACCACAATACGCCGTCCTGTGCCAAAGGCTTCCGAAGCAACCTGGGCGCCGGAACGCGATTCGCCGATCTCGGGCGCGGCGCGGCTGCGTTGCGCCCGGCCGACGATTTCGACCTTGTCTTTGGCGTTCCATCCTTTGACCGTCACCTCGTCCACCTGCTCGACCAGCGTCATTCGCGGGCGAAAGGTTTTGAGTTCAACACCCCATTCCAGTTCCGGCGGCGCGCCGTTCGGCGCGCCGGACGGCTTTTTAAAGTAAAGGGTGCGGTCTTGGACGTAAACCTCATAGCCGATCCGTTTGGCCCGCGCGCGCAGAAAGGCCATATGCGTCTGGTTATACTGAATGACGTGTTCGTAAATCTGCGATGTGGCTTCGACCTCGGCGCGCAACCCCACTTCTTGGGCAATCCGAGTGGCCAAATCGCTGTCGGTGACCTGGGTGTAAGCACAGGTGTGCGTGCCCCGATGCAGACGATGGGCGCGATCATAGCCGCGCACGGTCAGGGTGGCGTGCGTGCCCTCGGCAAAATCGGGCTCCAGGGCGGTGATCTCGCCTTTGATCAATCCTTGTTCCTGGCCTTCATCTTGTGGCACGACGCCGATTTCGACCGAGGCGCCCAGCCGGAACGGCCCACGGTCGATCCAATCCAGCCTTTCGTCATGGACACGGATCACAAACATATCCGGCAGGTGCAGGTTGCTGTCTACCACCACATCGATCAAATCGTCCATCACTTGGGCAGACAGCAGTTCACCGTCAACACGGATGAGAAAATGATTAACCGGTCGTTCTTGTCCTGGCATAAAAACGGCTCTTTACCTTGCTCTATGGTAAGGGCCTATCCGAAAAACGCAGCCGACGCATCCCTATGCGTCGGTATAAGCGGCATAGGGATGCCGCTCGTACGGTTTTTCGGATAGGCTCTAAATACTCAGCCTGGGTAGTTACGCTCTATGTTAACGGAGGGATGTTCAGGCTTTGCCCCGGACGAAGGCGTGTCGGATCGGTCAGGCCGTTGGCCTGAGCGATGCGTCGCCATTCGTTGGCATCGCCGTATTCTTGAAACGCAATCCAGTCGAGACGTTCGCCGGCGCGGACGACGCGAACTTTGTAGGCTTCACCGCCGCCGGAAGTTGGGTTTTGTCGGTCAAAATCTTCTTCGTCTACCCACTGGCGCATAGAAAGGTCAACCGTCGCCCGCAGCGGTATCCCTTCGTGGCTGAACATGGTAAATTTTTGGCTCATCTCGGTGATGACCCCGGTAAAGGTCAACCCACTGCCCCATTCAAAAACCACCCGCGGCGGGCTGCTTTTCTGCGAGCCGCGGTTTTTCTTGTCTTTTTCCACCATCATCAATTGCCATAGCCGATCGGTGTATTGGCGCACATCGGCGCCCTCTTCGCTATACGTATCGAAAAAGAGCTGTAAGCGGAGCGTTTGTGGGCCGCCCTGCTCAAAGGTCAATTTGGGAACATTCTTGCCCTTGTTGCGGGCCTCTGTCCACTGATTTTGTTTGGTTAATGTGTACTCGTTGGGGTTGAACATGCAGTGGACGGCCTGACCGGGATTGTCTTTGTTATAGAGAACGGCGGCCATCAAGCCGCCACGGGTTGTCGGCATACGCAATGTCCTCCTTACCGCCCCCGCTCCCGTTCACGTTCGACGGCCAGACGGCGACGAATGATCTGGTAAACCTGATGGGAAAGCGATTCAAGGTCGAGTGCCTGGGTGCGTGTCCGGTCGCCGGCCCGATCTTCGGCCGGCGAGGGGCCGTCCGGTTGGGGTTCGGCCGCAGCCGGTTGGGCTGTCGCGGTCATCTCGACCTCCCTTTGAATGGGTACCGGCACCAACGTCGGCCGCATGAGAGAGGCTAGATCGGGCTGACTGGAAACGGTGCGCCAGACGGTGGTTGTCGTCGGCATAGCAGGGCGGAAGAATGTCGGCGTCGCTGCCGCAGACGATGTGCGGGGTTGCCCCGTCCAATCCTCGCCGCGTCCGGCCGACGTCTCAGCCGCAGATGCCCCCCCCGTAACCGGCCCCGTAACCGGCCCCGTAACCGGCTCCGCAGCCGGCTCCGTAACCGGCCCGGTAAGCGACGGCCTGGCCTCTGCCGGCCCGGCCCCCAAGGGCGGTTCGACAGGAGTTGTCGGGACAGGCAAACGCACCTCGGTTGCCATCCGGTGGGCAACAGGTCGCTCTCCAGGCGAGGACACGGGCAATTTCTCATCGACCACTGCGTCTGATTTGGACAAACTCGACGCTTCCGACGGACGTACCGGCTCCGACAGGCTCAGCCGGCCCGGCGCCGCCGATCTCGGCAGGCCCGCCCACCTCGCCAAAGCCGGTTCTGACGGATGCTGCCGGGATTGGGCGGCTTCAGGCCGGGCGGCTTGGGGTTGAGTTGTCTCGCGTCTGGAGATGCCGAGTTTTTCCAGGCCGGTGCGCAGTGCGGCAAGGAGCGAACCTGGCCTGGATGTGACAGTTGCCGTCGACGCTGCCCCTGACGTCATTGGCGGCGCCTTCGGCGCCGAAGACGGGGTTTCCGGCGGCACTGCCGGCAGGTTTTCCGGCAGCACCGCCGGCGGGGTTTCCGGCAGCACTGCCGGCGGGGTTTCCGGCACCGCTTTCAACGCCGTTTCCGGCACCGCTTCCGACCACGACATCGCCTGGATTGTCGGTTCACGTTGCGCTGCCCGGCGAGGAGAACGTCCGGCCAAAGGGGACTGCTGCGGTCGGACGCCGACAGGCGCGGAAGGGAAGGAGGTCGGCGCGAGTTTACGCCTGACCTGCGGTCTGACCGGCTTGTCGGCCACACGGCGTGCCAGAGGGCGACGTGTAACAACAGGCATTGTTGTACCCGGTTGCGGCGCGAGTTGCGGCGCGGGTTGCGGCGCAGGTTGCGGCGCGGGTTGCGGCGCGGGTTGCGGCGCGGGTTGCGGCGCAGCGGGTTGCGGCGCAGCGGGTTGCGGCGCAGCGGGTTGCGGCGCAGCGGGTTGCGGCGCAGCGGGCTGCGGTGCGCCGGGTTGCGGCGCAGCGGGTTGCGGCGCAGCGGGCTGCGGTGCGCCGGGTTGCGGCGCCCCATCCTGTAATGCGTCAGATTGTGGCCAGAATCGCGACGCCGCAGACAAGACACCCTCCACCTGCTCCGTTTTCCGGGTCACCTGCCCTGAAAATGGCCCGCTCACGGCAGCCACCGGTCGGTCGGTGGCCTTGACACGCGGCAATGGGCCTTTTTTCGACGTGGCAGGCTGCAGTTTAACCACTTGCGGCGCAGCGGACTGCGGCGCAGCGGACTGCGGCGCAGTGGACTGCGGCGCAGTGGACTGCGGCGCAGCGGACTGCGGCGCAGCAGCCGAAGATCCAACCACTACGCCTTCCCCGGTTTCATCGTCTACCTGCCTGGTCGAAGAAAGGGACACAGCCGGCACCGGTTGGCCGGCAGTCGAACGAGTGCCGCGCAATGCCCACAATGCCTCCCATGCGGCATCGGCAGCAGCTCGCTCTTGGGCTGCCTGGTCTTCTTGGGCCGCCTCGGCAGATGCCCCGGCAACCAGGGGCGGTTTGACCATGGGCAGAGGCCCGGTGGGCACATTTTGCATAACCGTCGGCGCACGGTAGCAGGTGATGGGGTCGGGGCGAGTGACCCGAACCGGCAACGCCTGGCTGACCCGCTGCAGAACGCCCAGGCGCAAACGACTTTTGATTTGACGGGCAAGGCCGGCGTCGAATTGTGGTGTTTGGGCCGGGGCGTTGGCCTGCTCAAGAGCCCCCGCCGACGACGGACGAACGGATTCACCGTCAGGCAATGCACCGTCTGGTGTCAAAACCTCCTCGTCATTCGGCAACATGCCGTCGACCATGCGCCGCAGCCGCTCACGCCATGATCGCCACAATCGCTGAATCATTTCTCCACACTCATGCTCTGGTAGGCCAGTTCAAGGGTTTCAATGGCCGCCTGGCTTTCGCCAGAAGCGAAATTCGGCCCCGTCCACTTGATCGGAAAAGCGCCGATAAAGTTCCAACAAAGCACCTTTTCGGCCTGGCTGTTGTACATCACCACCGACAGATCGCGCCGACTCGCCGCAATTTGCCCCTGAGCTACTCCCATATACCAAAGCAACAATTCGTCTGAGGTGGTCACGCCATGTTTGAGGGTGATCTTGCCCCCTTTGACGCGCCCCGGTATCTGGTGTACGGCGTTGTTGAGGCCGCCCTCCGGCTGTTGCAAGACTTCGACTTCCAACGTCGGCAATGTGCATTCGGTAAAGGTGGCCTGGGTAACGCCGTCGATCTGAACGGCAAATCTGAATGCGGCATGAACCTGAGTTTGTTGACCGCTGCCCGGCACAATCTCCTCCTGAACGTTCACCAACCGTTCCGCTCGCGTTCCAGGTGTAAATCCCGGCACACAAGCTGATAAACCAACCCGGCAATTTGCTCGATTTCGGCATCGGATAGCACAAACAGGCCGTTTTCGCCCTCTTGCGCAGATGGCGTGGAGGCGTCGGTGCGTTCGACGGCTGCGTCATCCATTGTGCACCTCCTCTGGCGCATTGAGGCGCGTGTTCATCCGTGCCAGTTGTTCCACCCACTGCTGTCGTTCGGCATGCTCCATGTTCAAAACTTCTTCATAGGTCCAGTGAAAATGGTAAGCCAGATAAGCTACCTCCTCGAGCAAACGCTCAAGGGGGTAGCTTACGACCCCCCCAGGGGCATCACCTCGGCTTCAAAAGCCTGTCCACAGGCCGGGCATGTCACCTGAATGATGTTGGCTCCGGCGTCATTGAGGGTGCGGTACAGGTCTTGCAGATAAGCCAGGTCAGCAGCATAGAGGTTTTCGATGACATGCGTGTTGATCGCCGGCAGGTCGCCCAGGCGGGTGATCACGCGGGCCAGCAAGATGATGGTCAGATAGGCCTCATTGGCCTTGACGCGCGGGTCGCGCAGCGGGGCGATTTCATCCATCGCCGTCGCCAGGCGCATGGCGCCTTTTTTGTGCACCCGGCCTTCGTCGTCTTCGTAGCCGATCGGTAGTGTAAATTCATATTCGGTACGTGCGGGCATTTTGCCTCCATTCCGGCAAGGCAAGACATTCGCTTCTACAAAATGCCTCGCCACTCTCTTGGAACCTGTTCGAAAAGCCGTAAAAGGGATGTGTCGGCGGCGGCCAACCCGACGCATAGGGATGCGTCGGCCACAGTTTTCGGTCGGCCACAGTTTTCGGTCGGCCACAGTTTTCGGTCGGCCACAGTTTTCGGTCGGCCACAGTTTTCGGTCGGCCACAGTTTTCGGTCGGCCGCAGTTTTCGGTCGGCTGCAGTTTTCGGTCGACT
>Ga0209101_1000702_pt1 | contig 27006 bp, 21 predicted proteins | sample ConPoolayeCmetaG_FD_185481 | JGI IMG/M metagenome (GOLD analysis project Ga0209101, IMG submission 185481) | Hot spring microbial mat communities from California, USA to study Microbial Dark Matter (Phase II) - Cone Pool mat layer C metaG... ...
ATGCCGTCACCGCCTCGCTACGACACTGACGCGGGTCGATCACCGGCCCCGCGCCCGGAGGGCAGGCATTCCGGCACGTCCGGAACGCCTTGCGACAGGCGATCACCGCTGCGCTCTTCTCCTCGCGCACGCCGTCGCGGCAGCGGAAGGCGTCCAGCTGCGCGTTGTCGATGCACTGATCGCGCTCGGGAGTCCCCGCGCCGTACAGCACCTTGCAATTGGCGATGGCCGCATCGCGGGCCGCATTGCACGCGTCGATGGCCTCGGCCAGGCCGGTCGCCTCGATGCAGGACGCCCGACCCTCGCGGCAGGCGTCGACGCAAACATGGTCCTTGTTCGTGCAGGCGTCCTTCGCCGCCTGGAAGTCCTCCTTGCAGGTCGCCTTGCACTCCCCGTACTCGGCGGTGCCTGCCTTGATACACTGCCCGACCACGCCCGCTGACGCCGACGTGCCGGCCAGTGCGGCCACGATCACTGCGATCCCGATGCTGCCCATCGATTTCATGTGTCACCCCCCGAGGTCGAGCGGCCTGTTTATCAAAGGGTACATCCGTGGCCGCGCCGGGGACAAGCCCCGCGGCAACGGACCTCCGCAGGCCTCAATCGAGCCGTGCCCCCTTCGGGACCACCACCACCCCCTCCGCGCTGACGACGAAGCGTTTGCGATCCTCCTCGAGGTCGTAGCCCAGGGTCGTTCCCGGGGGGATCAGGACGCCCTTGTCGACAATGGTCCGCCGCAGTCTGGCGTTGCGGCCGACCTCGACGTCGTCGAAGAGTACGGACTCGCTGACGCTGGAGAAGCTGTTGACCCGGACCCGTAGGCCGAGGATCGAGCGGTCCACATGGCCTCCGGAGATGATGCATCCCTCCGAGACCATGGAGTCGGTCGCGATTCCGACGCGGTTGTGCTCCCGATCGGAGAAAACGAACTTCGCTGGCGGGGCTGGGTAGTAAGCGGTGTAGATCGGCCACTCGGGATTGTAGAGGCTGAAGCTCGGCGTGACCGATACCAGGTCGAGCGAGGCCGACCAGTATGCGTCGATCGTGCCGATATCGCGCCAGTAACCTCGTTCGCGCTCGTCCATGCCGGGGATCACGTTCGTGCTGAAGTCGTAGGCCATGAGTCGACCGCCCGGCACCAGCGCCGGGAGGATGTCTCGCCCGAAATCGTGGGTCGAATGCGGTCGTTCGGCGTCGGCCACGATCTCGCGGACCAGGACGTCGGTGCGGAAGATGTAGAGGCCCATCGACGCCAGCTTCGGGGTGCTGTCCTCGGGGGCGATGGCAGGTTTCTCGCGAAAGCCGACGACCCGCGAGGAGGCGTCCACGTCCACGAGGCCGAAGCCGGAGGCCTCGTGCGCGGAGACCGGGATCACGGCGACGGTGGCTTCCGCACCGGAATCGATGTGGAAGGCGAGCATCTGGCGCACGTCCATCTTGTAGATGTGGTCGGCGCCGAACACGGCGACGTGCTCGGGGTTGGCGTTCTCGATGACATCGAGGTTCTGCAGCACCGCATCGGCGCTCCCCGAGAAAAAGCGCGGCCCAAGGTTCATGGCCGGCGGAACCGGAGCCACGTACTGGTTCATCTGCGGGGCGAGCTGCCAGCCCCGCGCCAGGTGCTGCATCAGCGAGCCGGCCTTGTACTGGGTGATGACGCTCAGCTGGAAGATGCCCGAATTGACGAAGTTCGAGAGGACGAAGTCGATGATGCGGTAGCGCCCGCCGAACGGTACCGCCGGCTTGGCCCGATCACGCGTGAGCGGGTAGAGGCGCTTGCCTTCCCCCCCGGCCAGGATGAGGCCGACCACCGGGCGACGTGACGGCTTGGGCATCTCGGGCGATCAGGGTAGACTCTTCCGGGGAACAGGTGAAGCCGGTGGTCTCGCAGCCACCGCGGGGATGCCGGGGAATCTCGCGGCGAGGCTCAGGCGCGCGCAGCACAAGGGGATCCATGCGACGGTGGATTATCGTTGGCGCGCTCCTCGCGGCGATCGCCATCGCGGCCGCGGCGATGGTCGCACGGCGCGCCGCGACCGTCCTCGAGGCCGGGCGCGAGCGGCTCGCGGCCAAGGCCACCACAGTGCTCGGCCGCGCCGTGCGACTCGGGCACATCGGGGTCTCCCTGCGACACGGTATCGGGGTGCGGCTGCGCGACGTCCGCATTGCCGAGGACGCACGGGTCGGCGAGGGCGACTTCTTGCGCATTCCCGAGGTCGTGATCGTCCCGCAGCTCCGGGCGGCCTTCGCGGGCCGCTGGGTGGTGCGCCGCGTGGTCCTCGATCGCCCGGAGATCCGCATCGTTCGCACCCGGGCGGGCTTGAACATCGACTCCCTCGGTGCCGACGCCGGTGAGGAGCGGCGGGCCGGCGGTCCCGTCCAGCTTGTGCTCGCTGCCGCCAGAACGGATGACCAGGCCGGCATGGCTTTGCCCCAGGGCGCTCCCCGCTGGGGCGGCCTTCAGCGCCTGGCGGCGGAGCGCGTCGAGGTGCGCGATGGGACGGTGTACTGGGTCGACCGGACGATCGAGCCGCCCTTCGAGCAGCGGATCCGAAGCGTCACGGTCAGGGCTGCCGATCTTTCGCTGGTCAGGCCGGTGCAGGTCGACGCCAGGGCGGTTCTGTTCGGCGAGGAGCGTCCGGACGTGTCGCTTCGTGGGCAGGTCGGTCCTCTCGGCAGCCCAGCCGGATTGGCGACGGTGCCATTCGATGTCACCGTGCTCGCCCAGGGGATGCCACTCGCGGCCCTTCGTGCCTGGCGCCCGGGGCTCGTGCCGGAAGGCGCGTCTGCCTGGCCCGCCCTGGGAGCCAAGGTCCGTCTCGACGGAACCCTCCGGACCGCACGTGTCGAGGGCCAGATTGCAACCGGCTCGCTTGCCGCGGAGGTGCGCGGCACGATCGCTCTCGTCGGGGACCGCGAGGCGGACCTCGTCCTCGTGGTCCCCCGGACCGAGCTGAGCGCGCTGGCTTTTGTCGTGCCTGCCCTGGGCAGGCCGGGCGTGTCCGGGGCAGCCGAGGCCAACCTGCAGCTGCGGGGACCGATCTCGCTGGCGAGCGTCCCCTCGCTCACGGGGACGGTTGGGCTCGTGGATGCGACCTTCGGCGTCGATGGCCCAGGGGGCATCACGACCACGATCCGGCTGGATTCGGGCGGGATCGAGCTCCCGCCGACGCGTCTCGAGCTCGGCGAGGCGGCCATGCAGGTCTCGACCTACGCTCGCCACGGTGGTCGGCAGCTGTGGTTGGAGCCCCTGCGGATCGAGGGCTTCGGCGGCCGGATTCAGGCGACCGGACACCTGGACGCCCGAGACCACGCGGCGGTACGGGCGAGCGTCGAAGGGACGCTCGATGGCCTGTCGGCATCCAAGGTGCTGGCCCTCCTGGCGCCCGATGCCGCAGACCGCCTGCAGGGGCGGGTGAATGGAGCGTTCGCCCTGTCCGTCGCCGGGACCACGCTCGACGCATGGCGCCGGACCCTCGCCGGCGTGGTGCGGCTGGAGGTCAGCGATGCGCTCGTCCGCGGTTTCAACCTGGTCGAGAGCGTGCTCGAGGGCGTGGTCCCCGGTGGAGGAGGGATGCTCACGCTGATCCCGCCGCGCGTGCGCAATGCACACCCCGAGCTGTTCGGCGCCCGCGAGACCCGGATGCATGCCATGCGCATGCGGTCGCGGCTCGCCGCCCGCGTGGCTCATGTCGACGAGCTCGTGGCCTATGCCCCGGCCTGGGAGCTCGAGGCCACGGGGACAGCCGCGCTCGGGGGCCCGCTCGATCTCCAGGGGACGTTCACGGCCCAGCGGGCGATCACGACCGAGATCGAACGGGCCGTGCGAGAAGTGCAGTGGCTTCTCGACGATGCGGGACGACTGGCGATCCCCTTCCGGCTGACCGGTGTTCCGCCGCACCTGCGGACGGTTCCCGATCCGCGCTTCGTGGGACGTGCGCTCCAACGGGGCCTGGCCGAACGCGGCCTGGGAGCGCTGCTCGGCCGCTGAGTTTGCGCCAGCTCAGCGCCGCAGGACGAGCGGTCCGAGGGTCGCCACCACGGCAACGATCACGACGATCCCGACGAGGTCGAGGACGAGGCCGCGGCGAGCCATCGTGGCGAGCGGTACACGTCCCGATCCGTACACGATGGCGTTGCAGGGCGTGGAGACGGGGAGCATGAAACCCAGCGAGGCGCCGAGGGTCGCGCCGACGGCGGGAAGGAGCGGATCGGCGCCGGCGGCGCGGGCGACGGCGATCGCGACGGGCACGACCATGTTCGCCGAGGCTGTGTTGCTGGTGGTCTCGGAGAGGAGGGTCGCCAGCGCGGTGGCCAACACGAGGAGCGCGAGACCCGATTCGACGCCCAGACTCGCTGTCAGGCCGCGTCCCATGGCCTCGGCGAGCCCAGTGCGGAAAGCCAGCGTCCCGAGCGCGATACCGCCGCCGTAGAGGAAGACGATCCACCACTCGATCCGGGCAGCCTCGGACCACGAGAGCGTGAATTCGAGCCGGCGCAGGTCGGTGGGCAGGAGAAAAAGCAGGATGGCCCCGAACAGCGCGGCCACGCCCTCGGGCACGGCGCGCTGCAGCATGCCGTACCACGGGTGATCCTGCCCAGCGAGGAGCGCCACCGCTCCGGGAAGCACCCACAGGAACACCGTGACGGCAAAGGCGAGGAAAGCGTTCACCTGGCCTCGCGTCCAGGGGCCGAGCTCGTGGCGCGCGGCATGTACCGCGGCAGCGAGGGTCGGGATTCCGCTGGCGACGCCGGCCTCGGCGCGCAGACCGAGGACGGCGACCGCGAGCAGCAGGAGGCTCGTGGGAATCCCGAGGAGCATCCAGGCGAAGAACGGCACGTCCACCGCGAGCTCCCGACGGACGAAGCCGAGGCCAATCAGATTGGGTGGGGTGCCGACCGGGGTCGCGAGCCCCCCCACCGACGCCGAGAAGGAGGCCGCGAGCAACAGGGCGGCCGCCCAGGCGGGTTGTCGGCGCCGCTCTTCGAGCACGCGCAGGAGGGCCAGCGCGATCGGGTACAGCATGGCGACGGTCGCCGTGTTGCTGATCCACATCGAGAGCAGGCAGCCGGCCAGGGCGAAGGCCGCCAGCATGCGGCCTGGCCGACCCCCGACCCCGGGCAGGTCGAGAATCGCCAGGGCGAAGCGGCGGTCGAGGCCGTGCACGAAGATGGCCCGGGCGAGCATGAAGGTGCCGATGAAGACGAAGATGAGCGGGTCGGCAAAGGGGGCGAAGGCCTCGACTGCCGGCGCCACGCCGAGCGCGACGGCGAGCGCCACGCCGAGGAAGGCCGTGATGGCCATGGGCAGCGCCTCGCTGAGCCACAAGGCGACGACCAGGGCGAGGATGGCCGCAAGGCGATGCGCGGGGAGCGGGAGGTCCAGCGGGGCGAGCCACACCCCGGCAAAGAGGACAGGAGCGAGCACGAAGCCGACGGCCCGTCGACCGATCCCAGCAGGGTCGATGCTCTCGTCCGACCCCTGGCCTGACGGTGGAGACGACGCGACCACGTGCCCGCCGCTGCCGGGCTCTCAGAACACGGGCCGGATGGCGCGGAGGCGTTCTTCGGCCATGGCCATCACCGTGTCCTCGGCCCGCTCGTCGGCTGCCTCGTAGGTCACCGAGAAGCGCAGATACGCGCCTGCGTCGTCCCACGGCACGGTGACGATGGAGTGCTCGTGGATCAGGTACTGGCTCGCGGCCTCGGCCGTCGCGAACGTGTGCCCGTCGGCGGTGCCCCGTGGGGCCGGAGCGTAGAGGAAGTAGGTGCCCCCCGGCATCTGGCAGCTGAATCCGCACCGTTGCAGCATGACGACGAGCTTCTCGAGCCGCCGCTGGTACTTGGCCCGGATGCGCGCGGGCACCTCGGGATCGTCGAGGGCGGCGATGGCCGCTTTCTGAATGGCGATGAACTGACCCGAGTCGCTGTTGTCCTTCACGTCGGCGAGGGCCTGGACGAGGCGCGGATGGCCGCAGAACCAGCCGAGGCGCCAGCCGATCATGTCGAAGCCCTTCGACATCGAATGTAGCTCGATGCCGACGTCCTTGGCGCCCGGAATGGCGAGAAAGCTCAGCGGGGCGCCTCGGTAGGTGAGCACCGCATGCGCGGCGTCATGGACCACGATGATCTCGTGCCGGCGCGCGAACTCGACCACCCGGGCGAAGAATTCTCGTGTGGCCACCTGGCCCGTCGGGCTGTTCGGGTAGTTGAGGACCAGCAGCTTGGCCCGCTCCAGCACCTCGGTGGGGATGGCCGCGAGATCGGGATAGAACTCCTGCTCGGCACGCAGGGGCAGCGGGTACACCTCCCCGCCGTAGTAGCGCGTGTGCGTGCCGGCGACGGGATAGCCCGGCACCGTCATCAGCGTCACGTCGCCGGGGTTGATGAAAACGGCCGGAATCATCGCCAGGGCAGGCTTCGTGCCGATGCAGTGGTTGATCTCGCTCGCGGGGTCGAGCGTCACGCCGAAGTGGCGCTGCATGAAGCGGGCGGCGGCGTCCTTGAACTCCTGGATGCCGTTATCGGCGTAGCCGCGATTTTCCGGGCGATCGATTTCCTCCTTCATGCGGGCTCGCACGGCGGGCGGGGCCATGCCATCGTTCTCGCCGATTCCGAAATCGATCAGCGGGCGCTCGGGATGGGCGGCCAGCGCTGCGCGCTTGGCCCGCTTGATCTTCTCGAACTTGTAGATGGCGGTGCCCTTGCCGTACTGCGCTCCACCGATGCGGTCGGCGAAGAGCTCCTGGAACCAGGGATCCTGCGTCGTGCTCATGGCTCAGTACTGTGCGATGACCGTCACGCCGAGCGTGCCGTAGCTGTCCATGGAGGCGAGGACCGCGGAGACGTCCTCGAGACCGATGGTGCGATGCACCAGTCGGCCCGGGTGGAGCCGCCCGGCCGCGACCATGCCGAGCAGCGCCGGGAAACGCGGCGCCTGCAGGCCGAAGGACCCGCGCACCTCGATCTCCTTCATGACCATGATGTCGATGGGGAGCGCGATCTCGCCGCGCTCCGCCTCCGAGGTGAGCCCGACCTGGACGTGGCGTCCTCGCTTGCGCAGACAGCCCACCGAGTTGCGACAGGTGGCCGCGATGCCGAGCGCATCGATGGAGACGTGGGCCCCGCCGCCCGTGAGCGCCATGATGGCCCGGACCGGGTCCTCGGCGGCCGCGTTGATGGTATGCCGGGCGCCTTCGTTGCGTGCCGCAGTCAGCTTGGCGTCGTCGACGTCCACCGCGATCACCTCCGCCCCCATGGCGGCGGCCACCTGGACCGCCGAGAGGCCGACTCCACCGCAGCCGTGAACGGCCACGGTCTCGCCGGGGCGCACGCGTCCCTGATCGACCACGGCATGAAACGCCGTCATGTAGCGGCAGCCGAGGCTCGCGGCGTCGACGAAAGGGATGGCCTCCGGAAGCGGGACGAGGTTCACATCGGCGTACGGCACCCCGACGAGCCTGCCGAAACCGCCGCCATACGCCACGCCCGGCACCAGGGGCGTGTTGCACAGGTTGTGCTGCCCTGCGCGACACCACTCGCAGGTGCCTTCGCCCTGGCTGAAGGGGACCAGCACGCGGTCGCCGACGTGCCAGCGCGACACTTCGGGGCCGACCTCCTCGATCACGCCGCAGAACTCGTGGCCGACAATCCACGGCAGCTCGAGACGCACCCCCATCCAGGTCCAGTCGCCCTTCCAGAGATGCCAGTCGGTGCGGCAGATGCCGTTCGCCTCGACGCGGACCACGACCCCGTTCCGCGGGCAGGCGGGATCCGGCATCTCGCGGACTTCGAGCGGCCGGGCAAGCTCGGTGATGACGGCTGCACGCATGAGCCGAATCGCTTACATCCGGGGGCACCGTGGCTTGTCAACTGCGAGCGAGTAGCGCACCCTGGTGGGCGATGCGCGGCGCGCACGCGGCGGGGCCCCGCGCGGCCCGGGTAGCCCTGGGTCTGGCCGCGCTCATCCTCGTTCCCCGGTGCGTGGGGGGTGCAGCGCTCGGCCCCCGGATCGTGAACGGCACCTTCACCTCGGCCTTTCCGGCGACTGTGGCGCTGCTCGAGGGAGCGGATCCTGCCACGGCGACCGCGTCGTGCAGCGGGACGCTCATCGGCTGTCGCACCGTGTTGACCGCCGCGCACTGCTTCTGTGGACAGCGGGTCACGGCGAGCCAGTGTCGGCCGAGCACCCAGCGCCGAGTGGTCTTTCTGCAGCATGCCGGCTTTGTCGGCGTCGAGGCGGTCGTGGTGCATCCAGCGTACTCCTGGCCGCTGGCCGATCTGGCCATCGTGCACCTGCGCGATGCTGTCGACGGCGTCGCCCCCGCCATGCTGGCCAGTCTCGCTCCCCCGGTCGGGACGCTCGGCACGGTGGTCGGGTTCGGCCGCAGTGGCGCACCGCGCGAAGACTTCGGGCTCAAGCGTGCGGGAGGCGTCGTGCTTGCCCCATGTACGTCGCCGGAGTTCCCCGACGAGCTATTGCACGGGGCGGCCCTGTGCTTCGACTTCGCCGGGCCGCCCGGGTCGAACACCTGCAACGGCGATTCGGGAGGCCCGCTGCTGGTCGACCGGGGAACGGCGATGGTGGTTGCCGGTGTGACCTCGGGCGGCACGCGGGACGACTGCCTCGCCGGGGACAGGAGCTGGGATACCAGCGTCGCACAGTACCGCGACTGGATCGCCGCGCAGGTGCCAGAACCGCTCGACGCCGTGGCCTGTGGCACGGGCCCCCAGGCCGGTGGGCCGCTCACGACCGTGATCGGCCTCGTCGGCGAGCTGGCAGCGCCCGCCCTGGACGTCACGCACACGATCGATGTGCCGGCCGGGACGACGAGACTCCGCATCACCATGAATGCCGAAGAGACTCCCGCCGGGGCCGATTTCGATCTCTTGGCGGAGGCGGGACGCGAGCCTTCCGCGGAGAGCGCACCGTGCCAGGGGCGGCAGCCGAACCAGTACGCGGCCTGCGAAATCGTGGCGCCCCCGAGTGGGCCGTGGTTCGTTCGCGTGGCCCGCGTGCGCGGCAGCGGACGGTACCAGGTCACGGCCACGCTCTTCGGCGTGGGACCGGGCCTCGTTCCGGAGTGTGGCAATGGCGTCCGCGAGCCCGGCGAGATTTGCGACGGCGGCGACGCGGCGGCGTGCCCCGGGGGATGCGGGATCGATTGTGCCTGTGCGCCAGGGAGAGCGTGTGCAGCGGGACGCATCGCGATCCAGCGCCTTCGTACCCGGCGCGTGCTCCGTGTCGTCGCCGTGCTGCGAGATCCGCAAGGGGAGCTGCGCGGCTTCGATCCGACCCGCAGCGCGGTCGGCATCACCGTCGGCGACGGCGCACGCTCGCTCGATGCGGTGATTCCAGTCGGCGACCCAGGATGGCGTCGCTCGGGGCGGCGGCGCGTCTGGCAGTGGCGCGGCGAGCGTGGGCAGCTCCGCAGCCTGCGCCTGCGCGATCGCACGGAGCGCCGGGGCCGCTGGGACCTACGCATTCGCGGGCGCTCGACGGGCGCGGACGTTCCGCTGGATCGGCGGCGAGCGCAGTTGTCGGTCGTGCTCGGTTCCCGCTGTCTCGCCCAGTGACGGGTCACTGCCCCGTATCGAGACGGGCGAGCAACGAGGGCTCCGCGGGAGCCGTCGGCGGCGGGTCGTCCGCGACGACCCGCTGGCCGGCGATGCCGTGTCGCTGGGCGAGAAGGTCTCGCACGCGAGCGATGCGGGCGTCCCCGAGCTCCTGCAGCTCTTTTGGCGTGGGTGGAGGCTGGTCGGCCAGCAAGCGTTCGAGCGCCTCGGCATCGCTGCCCTCGACTGGCGCCGCTTCTCCACGACTCCGGGCGCTCAGCGCGGTCACGACGCGCGTCCGCGTGCCGCGCTCGGCGAGGCCCCCCACAGCCCCGAGCAGGCCGCGCGGCTTGATGAGCTCCTTCAGGAGCTGCTGCTCGGCAAGCCAGCGGATGTCCGCGGGCGCCGCGGCTGCGCCGAGCCGCAGCACGAGGCCCGGTCGAGTGGCCAGCAACCGGCCGATGCCGTCGAGCTGCTCCTCTGCCTCGGCGCGCAGCAGCGGCCGCCCCGTCTCGAAGGCGAGGCTGGCAGGGACGGCCGGCGATGCGCTCCCGCTGCCGAAGAGCGATCCTGCGAGCTTCAGCGGCGAGGTCAGCGCTCCGAGGAGCGCCTGGCGCAGCGCGCCGGCCACGATCGTTCCGAAGCCCACCCGCGTGCCTGCGGCATCGCTTTCGACCGGGACATCGAGGACGATATCGCCGTCGAGATCGCGGAGCAGCGCCAGGGCGACGCTGAGGGGGATGCCGAACTGCTGCTGGAAGAGCGAGTCGCCTTCTGCGCCGGCGAGGTCGAAGTCGTGCAGGATGAGCTTGGTTCGTGCAGAGATCGCGGCTCCGCGACGCCTGGCGTCCGTCGTGGCCGAGAGGCGCCCGCGCGCGATGCTGTATGGCGAGGCTGCCCTCGCGTAGGGATTGAAGGGCGTGAGCGCCAGCTCGTCGATCGTCAGGGCGAGCCGGGCCTCGCGGGTACCCAGCGCCCCGCTCGCCCGCAGACGACCGCCCGCAGAGCTCGTTGCATCGAGACGCAGGCGCTGTATGGCCGGGTCTGGCAGGCGCAAGCCATCGATCTCGATGCCGAGGGCCTGGAGGCCGCCGCGGTAGTCTGGCTGCACCGCACGGTCGATGATCGTGATGCGTCCGTCGCCGAGTCGGAACCGTCCCACCGTGACCTCGGGGGCGGGGACAGCTGGCGCTGGCTCGGGTGACGACGGGGGCTCCGGGGGGGCCGCAGCCGGTACCCCGGGGAGACGCACCCCCGCCTCGGTGCGTGTCGCCGCGATGACGGGCGCGTCGAGGCGTACGGCGCCGATGCCGACGCGCAACGGCGCGTTCTGGCTTGCAGCCGGTACGGTAGCGGTGGCGTCGTTCACCTCGACGCGACGGACAGCCACCCTGTGCTCGGCAGGGGCCTCGGGGTCCGTGACCGTCAACTCGTCGATGGCCACGTCGCCCTGGACACGGAGAGGCTCGGCGATACTCTGCGAGGGCACACGGATCTCCGAGGCCTTCACGACGAGCCGCCGCGCGGCCACGCCCAGCGGCGCCGGGATCGCGCTCGCTACCGACAGATCGTCCGCGGTCACGACTCCCTTCACCTCGAGCGCCCTGGCGGTCCCCGGTGGCGGGAGCGCCAGGGCGAGGTCGGTCACCGCCAGACGGGCGGCTGTGGCGCGCGTGTCTTGCGGGGTCGGCCAGCTGCCAGCCAGGCCATCCAGGGCCAGCTCGCCGCGAGCGCGGACGCCATCCTTCTGCGGGCTCGCCTCGACCGCGAGATTCAGGCCGAGTGCGCCACCGGTCATCACGCCGTCCGGAACCGCTCCCGCCACCGCCACGAGCGCGGGGAGCTCGAGGGACGAGATGGCTGCCGTGCCGCTGAATCCGATGGGCTCGAGCGTCGCCATGCCGTCGAGTTGCACGGTTCCTGAGCCGAGGGTGAGGGCGAGGGATAGCGGCGCCGCCGTGCTCTCGGGGCCGCGCAGGTCGCGGACCTCCAGGCGGCCACCGACCTCGAGACGTTGCGCGGTGCCGAGCACGAGACCGCGGAGCTCCTCCACGCGGAGCTGTCCGAGCGACCAGCGCCAGGGTGGTTCGTCGGTGGTGGTCTGATCGGCAGGAGTGTCGACTGTCGGGGGGCGGCTGCGCGCGATGGCCAGCAGCGGCAGGGGCTCGGGGTGCCCGGGACGGACGACGAGCGTCGGCGCGTCGAGGAGCACCTCGGCGATGCGCACGGTGCGCTCCTCGAGCGCCAAGCGCTCGAGACGTACCGTGAGCTGTCGCCAGGCGAGCGCAGGCTCCGAGAGCTCCTCGGCGAGGACCGCGAGATCGCGCACGAGCAGTGACCCGCCGACGATGGGGCCCGTGTCGGTGGCGTAGCGCAGGCGAAGCGCCGTCCCGAGCGAGCCACGCAGCTCGGTGAGGCCGACATTCGGCACGTACACGCGCGTGCGCCGCAGCGGCAGGCGCACTGCGCGAATGGTGGCATCGACGACAGGTCCTTCCTCCTGCATCCGCAGGGTGGCAGCGAGGTCGAGGCGACCTCGATCGAGCGCCAACGCCAGGCGCAAGCGTCCTGGCTCGCTGTAGGAGTGCGGACGAACCGCGACGCGGGACACCGAGATCGCGGGCAAGGCGATCTCGAGAGGCTCCGCGCTTTCGACCATCAGATCGCGAAAGCGCAGCGCACCCTCCTGGAAGCGCAGCTGGTCGATCGCGATGCCCCAGCCGCTCTCGCGGTCGTCGGCGGGCGGGGCTTCCGCGGCCTCCGGGGTGGTTGGCGCAGGCTCGGGCAGGAGCGCGAGCAGGTTGATCTGGCCGGTTGCCAGCCGGTCGATCGCGACCCCGAGCCCCTGGATGTCGACCGACTGGAGGCGGATCTCCCTGGCGAGAAGCCGCCACCAGCCGAGGTTGGCCGCGACCCGCTTCCACGCGATGACGGGCTCGACCTCCGCGGGCTGGCTGGCGTCCCACACCGCGACGTCGTCGAGTGCAACCGTGCCGCGCAGCAGGCCGAGGTCGACGTCTCCGATTGCCACGCGAGCGCGCAGCGTGCTCGCAACCTGGCTCTCCAGCAGCCGTGCCACGCCGAGCGGGAGCACCGCGCGGGCGAGTAGCACGATGCCCACCACGACCCACGGCCAGCGGCGGTGCCGCCCACCTGCGGGGGCGGGGTCAGCTGCGGGTGCGGAGGGCGTCGCGGATCTCCGTCAACAACTGGACTTCGGGCGATGGCGGAGGCGGAGGAGCCGCCTCGGGGGCCTTCAGGCGGTTGACCTGTTTCACCAGCACGAACATCGCGAATCCGACGATCAGGAAGTTGACGACCGTGTTGAGAAAACTCCCGTAGGCGAGCACGGGCGCGCCGGCTGCCCGGGCGGCCGCCAGCGACGGATACGTCTCGAGATCGAGGGCGACGAAGAGGTTGGAAAAATCCACTCGCCCGAGCAGCAGGCCAATCGGGGGCATGAGCAGATCGTCCGTGAACGCGCCCACGACCTTGCCGAAGGCGGCGCCGAGCACGACAGCCACCGCAAGATCGATGACATTGCCGCGGGCGATGAACTCGCGAAACTCCTTGATCATGGCGGCCTCGTCGTCCCCTGCGCGCGCGATGCGGGGCTAGTACCCCAGCGCCGACAGCGCGAGCTCCAGTTGTTCTTCCGTGGATCCGTAGTGTTGCTCCAGGGTCTTGGTGCGCTTGAAATACCAGTGCAGCTCCAGCTCCCACGTGAATCCGATGCCACCGTGGATCTGGATGGCTTCGCCGCACACGAAGCGTCCCGCATCGCCGGCATAGGCCTTCGCGCTGGCGCATGCGAGCGCGGTCGCGTCGTCGTTCGCATCGACGCACCAGGCGGCGCGGTAGACGGCGGAACGCGTGGACTCCAACCGCAGAAGCATGTCCGCCAGCTTGTGCTGGATGACCTGGAAGCTGCCGATCGGCCGGCGAAACGCCTCGCGGGTCTGGGCATAGCCGTGCGACATCTCGAAAGCCCGGCTCATCAGCCCGAGCAGCATGGCGCTGGCGCCCACGGCCGCCAGCCGATCGCTGCGGGTGAGCAGCGCCGGCGGGCCGAGGAGCGATGCCGGGTGATCCAGCGTGACGGTGGCAAAGCGCTGCGCCTGGTCGAGGGTCGGCGTGGGGGTCAGCGCGAAGGGGCCGCGCACCAGGCACGGTCCGCTGGGCGTCGTCACGACCAGCGCATCGGCCGCCGGGGCGAAGGGCACGAAGTACTTGGTGCCGCGGACGCGGCCGTCGGAAAAGATCGTCTGCGACTGGACCGCGCCCGCAAAGGGCGCGTCCGCGCGTGCCACGACGACGCGGGACGCTCCGGCGGCGATCTCGCGCAAGAGCGGCTCGTGGCCGCCGGCGTCCGCCAGCACCGCCGCGGCCACGATGACGTCGAGGAGCGGACCCGGTAGGCAGACGCGTCCGGCCTCCTCGAGCACGACGGCGAGCTCGACGGCCCCGAGGCCCTGGCCTCCGACCGCCGGGGGCAGTAGGAGGCCGAGAAACCCCATCTCGGCGAGCTTGTGCCAGAGTCCGGCCTCGATCCCGCGGGGGTCGTCCTCCATTGCCCGGCGGGTCTTCTCGAGGGGCGCCTCGGCAGCCAGAAAGCTCCGGGTCGACTCCCGGAGCAGCCGCTGATCGTCGCTGAGATCGAACTGCATGCCGACTCGCTGTTCTGCGCGTCGCTCAGGCCTGCGGGAGCCCAAGCACGCGCTTGCTGATAATGTTGCGCTGCACTTCCGACGAGCCGGCATAGATGGTGCCGGCACGCGCCCACAAGAACTCCCGCGCCCAGTCGACGTCGGGAAGCGCGCCCGGGCTCGTACGCGCGAGCTGCCCGCCCGGACCGAGCAGGTCCAGCGCCGTTTCGCGGAACCGCCGGTCGAACTCGCTCCAGTAGATCTTCTCGATCGACGACTCGGGGCCGGGCACCTTGCCCGCCGCGAAGTTCGCGAGCGTGCGCAGCCCGTTGGCGCGCATCACTTCGTTCTCGACGAGCAGACGAGCCACCTTCTCGCGCGCCGCGCCGGCGAGGCGCCCATGGCGTCGCAGCGCCGCGGCGAGCTGGAGGATGTCGCGGCCGAAGCGCTCGGCGTGGCCGAGCGAGGCAGCCCCGCGCTCGTACATGAGCACGGTCATCGCGATGCGCCAGCCTTCGCCGATCTGGCCCACCAGGTTCTCCCTGGGCACGCGGGCATCCTCGAAGAAGATCTCGCCAAATTCGCTTTCGCCGGTGATCTGCCGCAGGGGCCGCACCGTCACGCCTGGCGTGTCGAGCTTGATCAGCAGGAAGGAGATGCCGCCGTAGCGGTCCTTAGGATCGGTCCGCACGAGCGCGAAGATCCAGTCGGCCCAGGGGCCGAAGGTCGTCCACACCTTCTGCCCGTTAACCACGAAGTGGTCGCCATCGAGCACCGCGCTGGTCTTGAGCGCCGCGAGGTCCGAGCCCGCCCCTGGCTCGCTGAAACCCTGGCACCAGATCTCGTCGGCGGCGAGCATCGGGGGGAGGAAACGGCGCCGCTGCGCCTCGGTGGCGTGATGAATGAGGGCCGGCCCGAGCAGCGAGATGCCGAGCAGATTGAGGATGGGCGGCGCGTCGGCGGCCGCCAGCTCGGCCTCGAGGATGGCTTTCTCGACCTCCGTCGCTCCCCGCCCGCCCCAGGCGGCCGGCCAGTCCATGCCCAGGTACCCCGCCGTGTACAGGGTGCGCTGCCAGCGGCGGCGTAGTGCCATCAAGCTATCTTCGGTCGCCGCCGGGTCGCGCAGGCACTCGCGCCAGGGCCGGGGCAGGTTCGCCCGCAGCCAGGCACGCACTTCCTCGCGGAAGGCGAGATGCGCGGGCTCGAGGTGCAAGTCCATCCCCGGTCGTTTCGCGCTCGCCGCGGGTCGAGTCAACGGCCCGCGGGCCGACCGTGGCGCCGCGGCGCGGGTGGCGTGACTGCCGGGGCCGGGGCAAGAGAACACCGTGCGTCACCGCGTCTATCTCGTGCCCGGCTTCTTCGGCTTCGCGAACCTCGGGGACCTGGCCTACTTCGGACACGTCCGCGACGAGCTCAGGCGCGCCTTCGCAGCGCGGGGGGCTGCCCTCGAAGTGCATGCCGTGGTCACTTGGCCCACGGCCTCGTTGCGGCGGCGCGCCGCGCGCCTCCTCGAGACCATCGGCGAGACCGTCCAGGCAGGCGACATCGTGCACGTGATAGGCCACTCCAGCGGGGGGCTCGATGCCCGGCTGGCGCTGACGCCCGCGGTGTCGCTGCCGACGGGCGCCGATGTCGAGGCCGTGGCGGCTCGCGTCCGTTCGTTGGTCACCGTCGCCACCCCCCACCGCGGGACCCCCGTGGCCGCCTTCTTCGCGGGGCTCATGGGCCAGAAGGCGCTCCAGGTGTTGTCGCTGGCGACGATGTACGTGCTGCGCTTTGGCCGCCTGCCCCTTGGCGCCGTGCTCCGGCTGGGCGCGGCCTTTGCCTGGCTCGATGGGCAGGTGGGCGTGAACAGCCTGTTGCTCGATCAGCTCTTCGAACAGCTGCTGGGCGATTTTTCCCGGGACCGCCGGGATGCGATTGCCCGACTGCTCGCCGACGTGGAGCGTGACCGTGCGCTGTTGCCGCAGCTCGCGCCCGAAGCGATGGATGTCTTCGATGCGCTGGTCCGGGAGCGGGCCGGCCTGCGTCGCGCCTGCGTGGTGACGCAGGCCAGCCCGCCCGGCGTGATCTCGCAGCTCGGCGTCGGCCTCGATCCGTCCGCCCACGCCACGCACCTCGTGTACCAGGGGTTGTATCGGATCGCCGCGCAGGGGCAGGCGGATCTCGCGGGACGCGCCGACGAGGGGCAGCGGGATGCCTTGCGCCGGGGCCTCGGCGCGCTGCCCGGCCCCGAGGCGAACGATGGCGTGGTGCCCACCTGGTCGCAGCTCGATGGCGAGGTCCTCGCGGCCGTGCGTGCCGACCATCTCGATGTGCTCGGACACTACCGGGATCCGCAGGCCGTGCCCCCACGCTACGACTGGCTCACGACCGGCAGCGGCTTCGACACGCCGACCTTCCGCCGTGTGTGGGACGTGGTGGCTGGATTCCTGGTGTCCGAACAGCCATCGGGCGCTGGGGATTCACCCCCGGGGCCGTCGACACCGCGCTGAGGCTGCGCTACGGGAGCGCCATGGACTTCGCCGTGCCCGAGGAGATCGAGCGCCTCTGCGACGGGGTGCGCCGCTTCATGGACGAGGAGGTCTACCCGCTCGAGCGCTTCCTCGGGCAGTGGCGGCCCGAGATCGGTGGCCCGGCCTACCCGCCGCCCATCCGCGCCGTGCAGGCCAAGGCCAAGGCGCTTGGCTACTGGGCGTTCCACCTACCGCGCGAAGCCGGCGGGGCGGGCATCCCGTTCATGCACTATGTGCTGGTCAACGAGATCCTCGGTCGCAGTCCTCTCGGTCCCATCTGTGTCGGCTCGCAAGCGCCCGATTCGGGAAACGCGGAAATCCTCTGGAAGCACGGCACGCCCGAGCAGCGCGAACGCTGGCTAGCACCGCTGGTCGCGGGCGAGATCCGCAGTACCTTTTCCATGACCGAGCCGGAAGTCGCCGGATCGGATCCGAAGCTCCTGCGCACCACGGCTGTCCGGGACGGCGATCACTACGTGATCAACGGGCACAAGTGGTTCTCGAGTGGCGCCCACGGTGCCGCATTCGCCATCGTCATGGCGAAGACGAACCCCGAGGCGCCCAGTCCCTATCTGCAGTTCAGTCAGATCATCGTTCCCACCGACACGCCCGGATTTCGCATCGAGCGGGGCATCCCGGTGATGGGCGAGGACGACCATCATCATGCCGAGATCCGCTACGAGGATTGTCGCGTGCCCGTGACGAACCGCCTCGGCGACGAGGGCATGGGGTTCGTGATCGCCCAGGAACGCCTCGGTCCGGGCCGGATCCACCACTGCATGCGCTGGCTCGGCGTCGCCCAGCGGGCCTTCGAGATGATGTGCCGGTATGCGACCCAGCGCGAGCTCTTCGGGAGCACGCTGGCGCGCAAGGCCAATATCCAGGACTGGATCGCGGAGGCGCGCGCGGACATCGAGGCAGCGCGTCTCATGACCCTGCATGCAGCCTGGAAGATCGATACAGCAGGGCAGCACGCCGCCCGCGAGGAGATCGCCCTCATCAAGTTTTTCGGGGCCCGTGTGCTGCAGTCGGTGGTCGACAGGGCCATCCAGGTGCACGGGGCAGCAGGCGTCACCGAGGATCTTCCGCTGTCGATGTTCTACCGCCAGGCGCGACTGGCCCGCATCTACGACGGGCCAGACGAGGTGCACAAGATGACCGTCGCTCGGCGCATTCTGGCGCGCTACGCAGCGGAGTCTTGAGTCGCGCGGCACGCCGCTGGCAAGGCGAGCGCCCGACGGCGCCGCCTCCTGCCGCCCGCCTGGTCGCGTTCGCGCTAGCGATCGCCGCGCTGACCCACGCACCGGCGCCTGCCGCCGCTCGGGGCGTCGGTACCGACCTCGCTGCTCTGGCGCTCTGCCTCTATGGGGACTGCGAGGCGCGAGGCACCTATGTGGCGGACCCGTTCGGGCAGACCAATCCCGGTACGCTCTCGTACATGAGCCACCGCCGCTATCTGTCGCGCGGGGCGGTGGTCAGCGGAAGCTACTTCCAAGTGAAGACCGGGGGGGTCGTGACAGACGTGGGCTCGGGCGTCGTGACCGGGGTCTGGGACCCGGTGGTCGCGCAGGTTGCGACCGCGTACGCCGAGGGCGAGGGATCCGTGGACGGTCTCCCCGGCGTCGCGTTGCGCTTCCGGACGCGGGCCGTACGCCTCGCCGTGGGGCTCGATGCGGAGGCACTCCTGGGGATGCCGGGGTTCGGCTTGGGGCTCGCGGGCGTCGTACCGGGGACGACGACGGATGTCTCGCTCGCTGCTCGCGGCGCGACGCTGGCGGACTCGACCGAACGGCGGGACCTCGAGGTCGTGGCCGGGATCCACTGGCATGCTGGCGAGCGGGACTGGGTCATGCTGGGTGGCATGCTCGATGTGGTGCGCAACGGCGCCACCACGCGGATTCTCGATCCGGGTTCGCTTCGGGTGTTCACGAGCGAGGCATCGACCAACGCCTGGTTCGCCCGTGCTGGCCTCAGCCTGCTGCCGTTCGTGCCGCTCCCGGTCGGCCCGGAGACGTCGTTGGCTGCGCAGTGGCTCGGCACGGCCCGCGTGGGCGTCGACCTCGAATACCGTAGCCTGTCGGCGCCCGGTGAGGGGCACGCCCGCGATGTCGTGGCGTACCTTGGCGCGGAGACCATGCTCGTTCCGGCTCGCTGGAACCCGGTGTCCGACGTGTTGCAGCTCTGGTTGCTGGCTGGGGGTGACACCGCAGGGGGCTGGGGCATGGGCGCAGGACTGTACGGGCAGGGCCGACTCCAGTTCCTCGGCTGCAATACCGCGTATTCGTCGCGGCCCCTGACGGAGGTGATCGGGAACAGGGTCGAGGTGTTCGCCGTCACCTGCAGCGCGTGGTTGCCCTTCTAACCGCTCCACATCACCTCAGAAGTCGAGGTTGGGCTCTCGGCCGAGCAGCCGGCAGTGGAGGTACGCCTGCGCCGAGTCCTCGACGATCTCGGCGCGGTTGAGCGCTTCGACGAGGGTCGGGCCGGTCGCGGCGAGCCCGTGATTGGCCATGAGCACGATGCGCGTGTCGGGGGCACGCCGATAGACATCGACCATCAGGTCCCGCAGGCGCTCGGAGCCCGCATCCGCGTAGGGGACGATCTGGATCGTTTTCAGGTGCACTCGCGCCTGACCCGTCATGTGCGGCGGGACCATGCCGCAGATCCCGAAAGCCATGGTGGCCGTCGAGTGCGTATGCACCACGCCGTGGATGTCCGGGCAGGCGGCCAGGATGCCGGCATGCCAGCGGTATTCCTTCGAGGGCTTGAACTCGAAGTTGTCGAGCTGGTTGCCCGCGAGATCCATCATCACGATGTTCCCGGGCTCCGTGTCGCGAAAGGTCACACCGGTCGCCGTGCACAGATAGCGGTCGGTGCCGGGAATCCGCACGCTGATGTTGCCGCCCGAGCCCGCAGTGAGCCACCGCGCGTCGGCCCGGTGACAGACGTCGGCGAGAAGCTTGCGCAGATCGAGGACCGTCATCGCCCGGAGTATCGGAAAAGCCTCGCGGTCAGACAACCCGCGGGCGAGCAGGGAGTGCTCCGGCAGGTGCTGGCGCATCTGTCGTGTCGCGCCCGCGGTGTGCTGATCGAGAGGGATTGTCGTTCTCGCCAGCGCGGGCTAGCGTCTGGCGGGAACGGAGGAGAACGCGATGCGACCCCTGGGGCTCGAGCGACGCAGCGGCCCGTGTCTGCTGGCGCTGCTGCTCGCGAGCGGCGCTCTCGCTGCCCCGCCCGTCGAGCTGACGGACGAGGGACGGACGATCCTCTACAGGTTGCAGGCTGGCGACACGCCAGCCGATCTCGCGCGGGCCTTCGGTCTCGATGCGCAGCAGCTCGCGACCGTGCTCGAGGCGCACGGGGCGACAGACTGGCGCCAGGCCCGTGCCGGGACGGTGTGGCGGATTCCGAATCCGCTGGCGACCAGCCTCGAGGCGCTCGCTGCACGCCTGCGCGACGCCGAGCAACGCGCGCAGGCTGCCGAGGACCGCGTCACGGCCCTGGCGGCGGAGCTGGCGACTGCCCAGGCCGCGGTCACCATGGACGCTGCCGAGCGCGCCCGGCTCGCGCAGCTCGAGGGGCGCTGGCGCAGCCTACTGGCTGCGGCCGGGGGGCTGGCCCTGGCCTGCGTGGTCGCTCTCGGATTCCTGGTCGAGGCGCAGCGGCGGGCCGGCCGTGCGGTGCGCTGGGCCCGGGGGCTTGCCGCCGAGCTCGACGAGCGACGCCGCGCGGTGCTGGCCGAGCGCCAGCAGGCAGCGCGCCGGCTGGTCGAGCTGGAAGAGCGCGTTCGCCGCTACGAGCTGGCCGAAGCCGCGGCCCGCGTCCGTCTGGTCGACCGTCAGGGCTGAGGCGCGGCCAGGGCCTCGAAGCCGGAGCAGACCAGCACGGGAAGCCTTGGGTAGCGAGCGAACTGTGGGTCCTGCTCCGCCCGCAGGCAGCGCCAGAAGGTACTACCGCGCGCGCTGCGCTGCGTGCGGGCATGACGGCAACCGGCGCACAGCCCGACGGTGCGCAGCAGCTCAGGGGCGACGCCGTCGATATTCGGCATAACTCGCGAGCGCCCGCAAGGCGTTCACCGCGCGGTGCGCGCTGGCATAGCAGAGACGACCGCCGTCGCGAACGGCCACTGGCCCGGCATTGCCGTAAAACCGGTCGGTGTAGGTGAGCTCCGTGGCCACCAGCACGGGCTTCTGGTGGCGCTCGGACGCTTCGCGCGCCGCCTCGGCGTAGCGCCGATCCTGTCGCTCGTGAAACTCGACGATGCGATCGAGGCCGTGCCCGGGGAAGAAGGGACCCGTGCGAAAGACATGGGCCTGGTTCGACTGGATGCCGATGCCGAGCAGGAGCACCGCGTCCACGTCGGGATGGGCGCAGACCAGCTCGAGCGCCTCGGGGATCGTGTCGCGGGTCTCGCCACCTGCGAAATCGATGGGGTTGTTGCGGCTCCAGCGCGGCGGTAGCATGCGATCGAGCCGCTCGCGGAGCGTCTCGGGCAGGGGGATGAGTTCGAGCCCGGCAGCGCTGCAGGCATCGGCCGCAAGGACTCCCCAGCCCCCCGCCGTGCTGCAGACGACCACGCGGCGCCCGCGCGGTAGGGGCTGGGTGGCGAAGGTGGCCGCCCACTCGTATGCGTCCTCGACCGTCGGTGCTCGCAGCACGCCGAGCTGGCGGCACAGGCCGTCGAAGATGCGGTCGTCGCTGGCCAGCGAACCGGTGTGGCTCGCGGCGGCGCGCTGCCCAGCCGCTGCGACGCCGCCCTTGACGAGGATGAGCGGTTTCGCAGCCGTGACCCGACGAACCGCGTCGAGGAAGGCTTCTCCGTCGGCCACCCCCTCGAGATAGGCGAGCACCACGGCGGTGTCGGGATCCACGGCGAAATACGCGAGGTAGTCGGCGATCGTCGTCTGCGCGGAGTTCCCGCACGAGATCGCGGTGCTCACGCCGATGCCGGTGAGCACGGCGTAGTTGCAGAAGGCCGAGACAAGGTTGCCGCTCTGGCTGACGATGCCGATACGGCCCGGCGGCGGAAAAGGCGCGACGATCTGGGCGCAGAGCGAGGCGGCGGGGGTGACGAGGCCCTGCCCGTTCGGGCCGGCGAGCAGGAGACCGAGCTCGTCGGCCGTGCGCACGAGCTCGGTCTCGAGCGCCTTGCCGGTCTCGCCCGTCTCGCCGTAGCCGCCGCTGGCGACAAAGGCCGCCCGTACGCCGCGGGCAGCACAGCGCCGGAGCAGGGAGGCGTTGGCGGCAGCCGGCGTGCACACGAAGACGAGATCGGCGGCTCCGGCCGGAACGTCGGCCACGTCGCGAAGCACCGCGTGGCCGAGAATCGTTCCGCCCTCCCGGTTGACGGGGAACAGCGGTCCGGGGAAACCGTAACGCAGGAGGTTGTGAAACGCCGCGAAGCCGAATTTCCCCGGATGGCTCGACGCGCCGGCGACGATCACCCCGCGCGGACGGACGAGCGGCTGGAACCGCGCGCGGAGGGTCGCGGCATCCGGCGCGGGACGAGGGCCCGCCTGGGGGCGAGGCGCTTGCGGGTCCAGCACCACCAGGGCATCCACGGCGACGGGTAGGCCATCGGGGCGCACGATGAGCGGATTGACGTCGACGGCGTGAACCTCGGGCCGCTCGAGGGCGAGCCGACCGAGGCCCTCGAGCAGCTGCACGAGCGCCGTGCGGTCGACGGCTGCCTCGCCGCGCAGGGGGCCGAGCAGCGCTCGGGCGCGAAGCGCGTCGAGCAGCGCCTCCGCGTCGCCAGGGCCGAGAGGCGCGTGCCCGAAGACGACCTCGCCGAGCGCCTCGGTGAAGATGCCGCCGAGCCCGAAGACGACGCAGGGGCCGAACTGCGGGTCGCGTACCAGGCCCGCGATGAGCTCGCGGTGGCCACGGACCTGTTCTGCCACGAGGAGGTGGACGGCCCCGTCGTCCGGCTGAGCCGCGGCGAGCAAGTCTGCCGCTGCCGCGCGAACGGCCGCCGCGTCGCTGCACCCGAGCCGGACCAGGTTGCGCTCCGTCTTGTGCGCGAGCCCGCTGCCCCCGAGCTTCACCACCACGGGAAAGCCGAGGCGGGTCGCGACGCTGACCGCCTCCTCCGGCGTTGTCGCCAGCCCCTCGGCTGCCCTGACGAGGCCGTATCGCTCGAGCAGCGCCTTCGAGTCGTGCTCGGAAAGCGTGCGCAGGGCGCGCGGCTGGCTCATCGCTCGGCGACAGGCCCTGCGTCAGACCTGTGCGCTGGGACGCTGCTTGAAGGCCTCCCACCAGCGGTGCACGTTGCTCGCGGCGGGCTCGATCGGGATGCCGCCGAAGGTGGCGAACTCGAGCGCGGCAAACAGCGTACAGTCCGCGATCGTCGGGCGATCCCCGCAGACGAAGGGCTGACCGTCGATGCGCTTGTCGAGGACCCGAAGCGCCGCAGCCAGGCGGGGGCGTGCGTTCTCCGCCGCCTCGGCCGACTGCTTCAGCCGGCTCGCGAAGAAGGGGCTCGTGTTCTGAAAAATCGTCGCGACGTTGAGCAGCACGCCGATCTCGCAGAGCCGTTCGGCTTCTCGCACCCGCGCCCGCTCGAGCGGCGCGCGGCCGATCATGGGCGGCTCGGGGTGGAGCTCTTCGAGATACTCGATGATGGCCAGCGACTCGGTCAGGCACGTGCCGTCGTCCAGCTCGAGCACGGGCAAGCCACCGAGGGGGTTCTTCGTCGCCAGGAACTCGGGGGTGCGATTGGCGCCGCTGACGATGTCGACGGGCTCCAGGGGGATCGTCAGCCCCTTCTCTGCGAGGTACACGCGGACCTTCCGCGGGTTGGGGGCGAGGGCGAAGTCGTAGAGTTTCATCGACGTGTCCTTCCGTTGGTCCAAGGGGGCCGAACCGGCCTATGTCGGCGCGGGCAGATGACGCAAGCCGGAGGAGGGCTCAGCGCAGGATGGCCGCGAGCACCAGAAACTCGCCAGCCATGCCGACGAAGAAGGCGATCGTGCGCGCGACGGGAATCCCCGCGACGTAGATCGCCGCATGAGCTACCCGTGCCAGGAAGAATACGGTGGCCCCGAGGGCCGACAGATCGCTCGCCTTGCCACCGGCATGCGCCACCAGCACGAGCGCCGCGAAGACCGGCAGGCTCTCGAGCAGGTTCCAGTGCGCGCGCTGCGCGCGGCCGGCCCACGCCGGGAGCTTCGGCTCGGGCGTGTCGCGATTGCCGAGTCCCCAGGCGACCGCTCCCGGCGTGCGGAGTCGGCCGAGCAGCGTGATGACCGGAAGCAGCATCGCCAGGAGGGCGCTCCAGGTGAGCATCCAGAGGTCGGTCGTGAGGCCTGTCGCCATGGCGAGCGTCTCTAGCACGCCGGGCCGCGGGCTGGCATCCTGCCCGCACACGAAGGGAGGTACCGTGGCGATCGTGTTGCGCGACAAGGACACTGACCGGGAGCTGGGCACTATCACGGAGGACCAGCTCCAGTTTCTCCGCGACCAACTCGAGGAAGAGACACCGCAGGACCAGGATTACTACCTGACGGAGGACACGCTCGAGGCATTCGCCGAAGCCGGGTGCGATCCGACGCTCCTCGCCCTGCTCCGCAAGGCCATGGAGGGACGCCGCGAGCTCGAGATCCGCTGGGTGCGGACCTGACGGTTCTGTGGAGGCGATGCTCCGGCGGGCTTTCAATGCCCGCGTCGCCGAGGTCCTCCCCGAGCCGACCCCGCTCGAGCCAGCACGGCTGTTGAGCGCCCGACGCGGCCAGGCGGTCTGGCTCAAGCGGGAGGATCTGACGCCTGTCTTCTCGTTCAAGATTCGGGGCGCCTACAATCGCATCGCGCAGCTCGAGCCCGCCGAGCGGGAGCGGGGCGTCATCGCCGCGTCGGCGGGAAACCACGCCCAGGGGGTGGCCTTCGCGGCCCGCCAGCTCGGCATTGCGGCGGTCATCGTGATGCCGCGCACCAGCCCGAGCATCAAGGTCGAGGCCGTGCGTCGTCTCGGTGCGCAGATCGAGATCGTGGGCGACGACTACGCCGCGGCCGCCGCGCACTGCGAGGTCCTGGCGCGGGAGCGGGGCCTGGTGACCATTCCACCCTTCGACGATCTCGACGTCATCGCCGGTCAGGCCACGGTCGGCCTGGAGATCCTGCGCCAGGCCCCGCGCGAGCTCGCCACGATCCTGGTGCCCATCGGGGGCGGGGGCCTGGCTGCTGGCGTTGCGACCGTGGTGAAAGAGCTCCGGCCCGAGGTGCAGGTGCTCGGCGTCCAGGTCGAGGACTCGGACGCCATGGCGCAATCGCTCGCCCGTGGCGAGCGCGTGCGCCTCGAGCACGTCGGTCTGTTCGCCGACGGTGTGGCCGTCAAACAGGTGGGCCTGCACACCTTTGCGCTTTGTCGGCGCTGGCTGGATGGGATCGTGCTGGTGACGGTGGACGAGATCTGCGCGGCGATCCGCGACGTCTTCGAAGACACGCGGTCGGTCCTCGAGCCAGCTGGCGCGCTCGCCATCGCCGGACTCAAGCGTGCCGAGCGCGAGGGCCGCCTCCCGCAGGGTCCTGCGGTGGCCATCGCCTCGGGGGCCAACATGAACTTCGCCCGGCTCGGCTACGTCGTCGAGCGCGCCGAGGTCGGCGAGCAGCGCGAGGCCATCTTTGCCGTCACCATTCCCGAACGCCCTGGCGCCTTTCTCGCGTTCTGCCGCGCGATCGGCGAGCGCAACGTGACGGAGTTCAACTACCGCCTGGCGTCACGCAGCGCGGCGCACATCTTCGTCGGGGTCGAGGTGACGGGTCGAGACGAGGCGCGCCGCCTGGCTGCGGAGCTGGCCGCAGCGGGCTACCCCTGCCTCGACCTCAGCGACGACGATCTGGCCAAGACGCACCTCCGACACATGGTCGGCGGACGGACCCCCGAAGTGCACGACGAGGTCCGCGTCACCGTCGAATTCCCCGAGCGGCCCGGCGCGCTCTTGCAATTTCTCACGCAGCTCGGCGCGCGCTGGAACATTTCTCTCTTTCACTACCGCAACCACGGCGCTGCCTTCGGCCGGGTGCTGTGCGGGCTGGAAGTACCCCCTGGCGAACGGGACGAGCTCCGCGCGCGGCTCGACCGCATCGGTTTCGAGTATGCCGACGAAACGGAGAACGTGGCCGGACGGTTTTTCCTCGGCTGAGCCTGCGCGCTCAGGGCGCGGCCAGCGGTTCTCCGACCTCCTCGGATCGCCTCGCGAGCGCCGCGGGCGGAGGGACTGCGCTTCGCAGCGGTACGGGGGTGTTCCAGAGCTTCCAGAGCGACCAGGCCGCGAAGATCGGCGCGCCGATGGCCGCGGCGAGTAGAAAAGGCTCGAGCCAGCCCGCCCAGGTGAGGGGGACGATCAGATAAAGGACGTCCTCGAGCTCGAACGGCCCCGCGGAGGGAGGAGCGAGCACCGTCTGGCCGATCCGGCGGGCCCGCGCACCGCGCGCCAGGAAGATGCTGACGAAGGCCACCCCCGCGATGGCGCCCGCCGCCAGCATCCACCACCCGTACGGCCCGTGGCGGAGACCCGCCCCCATGCCAGCGAAGAGCGCGATCTTCACGACGAGCTCGGTCACCCGGTCGTAGAGGTGTCCGACCCAGGAGGTGGTGCCCTGGGCCTGTGCGAGCTGGCCGTCGGCGTGGTCGAGGATGGCCGAAGCCACGAAGAGCAGCGCGCCGAGCTGCGCGTAGCCTGCGGCGTAGCTCCCCGCGGCGGCGAGACCGACGATAAGCGCCCCCGTCGTGACCTGCGAGGGGCTGACGGGCGTATCGTAGAGTGCGCGGACGAGCGCGTCTGCCAGGCGTCGGTCGAACGGCTTGGTCGTCACGATGGTCCTCCCCGCGCGCCGACTAGCGCAAGCGCAGCGCCGGGTCCATACACTGACGATCGCACCACCCTCAGCCTCGCGACCGGACGCTGGCGAGGCCGCCATCGACGCCGAGCACCTGTCCGGTGACCCACGACTGCTCGGGATCGAGCAGCCACACGATCGCCGAGGCGATCTCGGCAGGCTCCCCGATGCGGCCCAGCGCGTGCAGGGCCGTCGACGCCTTCAGGCTGGCCTCGCTCGCGGTGAGTCGTTGGGTGAGCCCCGTGCGCACGAGCCCCGGCGCGACACAGTTGACGCGAATGCCGCGCCCGGCGTACGAGGCGGCGGCGGCGCGTGCGAGCCCGATGACCCCGGCCTTGGCGGCGGCGATGGCCTCGTGATTCGCCAGCCCCAACCGCGCGGCCGCTGAGGACATGAGGACGATCGCGCCGCCCGTGCGCGTCATGACCCGCGCCGCAGCGCGAACCGTGACG
>Ga0209101_1000703_pt1 | contig 27006 bp, 25 predicted proteins | sample ConPoolayeCmetaG_FD_185481 | JGI IMG/M metagenome (GOLD analysis project Ga0209101, IMG submission 185481) | Hot spring microbial mat communities from California, USA to study Microbial Dark Matter (Phase II) - Cone Pool mat layer C metaG... ...
CCCCCACCCCGACCCCGCCGGTGGTGACGATCCAGGGCCTCCGCCGCGTGGCCGAGCTGGCGACCGTGGAGTACCGTACCCTGGTAGAGATCACCGGCGAGCGCATCCCTGATGATTTCCGCCAGCTCTTTGGGGCCAGGGAGCAGCTCCTCCTGCTCGTCTACGGCGACGTGAAGGCCGGCTTTGACCTGGGCAAGCTCAAGGACGAGGACATCTGGCGCGACGGCACCCGGGTGCAACTCCACCTCCCGGCCCCGGAGATCTTGTCCGTCAGCCTGGACTTCAAACGCACCCACGTCGTCCACTACGAAAAGTCTCTCATCGTCTCCCACGACCCCACCTTGCAGGGCGAGACGCTCCAGCGGGCCACGGAGGCGATCCGCCAAGCGGCGGTGGAGGCCGGCATCCTGGAACAGGCCCGGGAGTACGGCGAGCTATTCTTCAAGGACTATCTGCGCTCCCTGGGCTTCACCGAGGTGTATGTGATCACCAATTAGGGTTGCCCTCCCGAAAGCTCAGAGTTTTCGGGAAGCCGGGAGCCTGTCGGAGAGACCCTCCGCGGGGCTGGAGTTGAGGCTTTGAAAAGACGGCGATTTCCGGCCCAAACCGGCTGAAGCCTGGACTCCAGAGCGCCTCTCCGACAGACTGCCAGGCAATCGGCACGGGTCGCGCCCGGTGCGATAGCGATGGAGGGTTGCTGCTCAGCCGTATGCCGAACTGCCATCAGGCGAAGGTGTCATGAGCGAGGCAGACCTGTCAGCATGGCGAGCGAGGAACCTGCGGTAGTCATGGAGGAAAGCCGCCCCCCGTGCTGCTGGACAGTTTCCCGGACCTGGTGGCGAGCAAGATGGTGGCGTTGGTGGATCCGCAATGGCTCCCTGGATTGACGGCACGCTGTATCCCGACGAGGAGCCGCCGGCCGCGCTGGACAGCCTCTCCGACCGGGTGGACTTTCTGGCCCGGCTGTGCGCCGCGTGGGACTGGGGCCTGCTGCCCGAACCGGCCACGGTGGCCGAGATCCGCCGGCCCGAATGGCGCGAGGCGGTGGACGCCTGCCGCCTGCTCACCTCGCCGGCCTACCACCTGTTGCGGAGCTGGCACGATCTGCCGCCCCTGCCGTACCTGGGCCAGCAACTCGCCTACATCCGCGATGACCCCAACCTGGCGTATGTGTGAACGCAATGCCGTCAAGTTAGCATCCCGGAGTCAAAGCTTTAGCTGGTTGCAGGGCGTGCCCGTGATACCCCGCCTGAAGGCTCGACTCCAGCCTGGAGGAACGCGCCGTTCGTGTTGGTCTATGACGTTCAAGACGTGGTGAAAACCTACCCCGGCCAGGCCCGCCCGGCCACCGACCACGTCTCGCTGCAAATCCAGGAAGGTGAGATCTTTGGCCTGCTGGGCGACAACGGGGCCGGCAAGACCACGCTGGTGCGCCAGATGGTGAACCTGCTGCGCAGCGACGCCGGGCGCATCACCCTGTACGGCCGGCCGGTGAATCAAGACCCGCTCCACGTGCCCCTGCTCGTGGGCTACATGCCCCAGGAGAGCCAGGCCCTGAACAACCTCTCCGTGGGCGAGGCGCTCTTCTTCACGGCCCACCTGCGCGGGCTGAGCCGCGCCGATGCACGCCAGGAACGCGACGCGCTCCTGGAACTCTGGCAGATCGGCGACCTGCGCGATAAGTACAGCCCGCGCTTGTCCGGCGGCCAGCGCCGCCTCCTGCGGCTGGCCGTGGCGACGGCCGGCTCCCCGCCGGTGCTCGTGCTGGATGAGCCGACCAACGACCTGGACCCGCAACGCCGCAAGCTGGTCTGGGACGTGCTGCGCCACCTGAACCGCGAGCGCGGCACGACTATCATCTTCATCACCCATGACGCCATCGAAGCCGAGAAGGTCATCCAACGGGTGGGTATCCTGCGCGATGGGCGGCTGGTGGCCGTGGGCCGGCCCAGCGACCTCAAGCAGGCCGTGGACCGCAAGCTACGCCTGGAGCTGATCTTCTCGCCCGACAGCTCGCCGGACCTGCCACCCGGCCTCGTCCGGCGCGAGGTTCAACCCGGGCGCTGGGTGGTGTTGTTGGATTGGTCGGACGTGATGACCGTCCTGGGCCAGTTGAACCTGGCGCAACTGGACGATTTCCGGCTCTACTCGGCCACGCTGGAGGACCTGTACCTGCGCTATGCCGCCGAACCGTCGTAAACCGCCGCCGCTCCTCGTGCAATTGGTGGACCTGCTGCTCATCGAGTTGACCAACTGGCGCTGGTCGTGGCGTTCATTGGTCATCACCGGCGTCATCACCCCCTTGCTCAGTGTCGTGGCCCTGGGCTTCTTCGCCCGCGACTCTGGCCGGGACACCCTGGCCTACGTGCTGACCGGCAGCCTGGTGATGTCGCTGATGTTCGCCAACATGGGTAACGTCAGGAGCCATTTCGCGTACCTGCGCTTCATGGGCGCGCTGGACTACTTTGCCACGCTGCCGATCCAGCGGTACATGTTGATCCTGGCGGTGGTCCTGTCGTTCCTGCTACTCTCGCTGCCCAGCCTGGTGGCGACGGCCCTCGCCGGCTCGCTCGTGCTCGGCGTATCCATCACACTGCACCCGGCTATCCTGCTGGTCGTCCCGCTCTGTGCGCTGCCGTTGGCCGGCATCGGCGCGCTGCTCGGCTTCATCGCCCGGACGCCGGAGGAAGGCAGCTCGCTCAACCTCCTGGTCACGATGGTGCTGCTGGGCCTGGGGCCGGTGATGATCCCGCCGGACCACCTGCCCGGCACGCTGGTCGCGCTCGGCCGGCTCAGCCCGGCCACCTACGCCGCGTCGGCCCTGCGGCAGGCCCTCATCGGGCCGGTGACCGGGCAGATCGTGGTTGACCTGGCAGTCCTGGCCGGGCTGACCATCGTCATCTTCTGGCTGGTGGGCCGCAAGATGGACTGGCGACAGGGTTAGAGACCATGCGCATCGGCATTGACTACACACCGGCTATCACGCTGGGCGCCGGCATCGGACGCTACACCCGGGGCCTGGTCCAGGCTCTATCCGAGTTGGACCGGGAGAACGAGTACGTCCTGTTTGCCACAGTCAGGTCGCAGGTCGCAAGTCCCAAGTCCCAAGTCCCAAAGCCCAAACCCCAATTTGCCAATTTGCCAAGTTGCCAATTTTCCAATTTGCCAATTTGCCAATTTGCCAATTTGCCAATTTGCCAATTTGCCAATTTCCACTACCGCCCTATCCCGGTCAGCCCCCGCCTCATGGCGATCTTCTGGCACCGGCTCCGCATCCCGCTGCCGGTGGAGGCATTCATTGGGCCGGTGGACGTCTTCCACTCGCCGGACTTTGTGCTGCCGCCGCAACGCCGGGGCGCGCGCCTCCTCACCGTCCACGACCTGACCTTCATGCGCTACCCGGAGGGGGCCACGCCGGAGCTGCGCCGCTACCTGAACGCCGTCGTGCCCCGGTCGGTCAGGCGCGCCGACCTGGTGCTGGCCGATTCGGAGAGCACGAAACGCGACCTGGCGGAGCTGCTGGACGTGCCGCCGGAGAAGGTGCGGGTGGTCTACGCCGGGGTGGAGCCGCGCTTTCGGCCCAGCTTTGACGACGAATTGCTCAGGCAGGTGGCCCGGCGCTACGACCTGGACCCGCCGTTCATCCTCACCGTGGGCACGTTGGAGCCGCGCAAGAACCTCCAGCGGCTCTTCGCCGCCTATGCCCTCCTGCGCCAACGGATGCACTTTGCGCCCCGGCTGGTGGTGGTGGGAGCCACGGGCTGGCTCACCGGCTGCATCTTTGCCGCGCTGGAGGAATCCGGGATCAAAGAGCACGTGCAGTTCACCGGCTACGTCGCCGACGAGGACCTGCCGGCCGTCTATAACCTGGCCTGCCTCTTTGTCTTCCCGTCGCTCTACGAGGGGTTTGGCCTCCCGCCGCTGGAAGCGATGGCCTGCGGCGCGCCGGTGGCCTGCTCCCACGCCCCGTCGCTGCCAGAGGTGGTGGGCGACGCCGCCCTCACCTTCGAGCCAACGGACGTGGAGGCGATGGCCGATGCGATGCTGCGCCTCCTGACCGACAGCGAAATGCGCGCCGACCTCATCGTCCGGGGACGGGACCGGGCCACGCATTTCACCTGGACTGCTGCGGCGACCAACTTGTTGGCTGCATATCGTGAGGTGGCCGGATGAGAGCAGATGCACCGCAGAGGCGCGGAGGGCACAGAGAAAAGAGGAAACTCGCTCTTGCTCTGCGGTCTCTGCGCCTCTGCGGTGGGATTGGACGATTGACGATTATCTTGTCTTTGGCAATGGCCGGGTGCGCGCCGGGGTTGAGGCCGGCGCCGGTGCCGCTGACCCTGGTGCCGGAGAATGCGTTCCAGCGGCCCGGCCCGGCGATGCTGACCTCGCCGGTGCGCGGGTTGTACGGCGCGGCCGGCGATAACTACCCGCAGGTGGACGTCTACCAGCTGGGCGAAAAGGACCTGGCCTGGACGCCGGTCTACCTGGACCGGCCTTTGTCCGTGGAGCCGCTGGCCTACGTCTCCGTCCAGGGCGCGCCGGGCCTGGTGGCCGATGGCCTGTCGCGCCTGGCGGTGTCCGCTTGGGAGCGGTTGCCATTGGATCGCAGAGCCATCGAGCAAGCGTGTGCGGCGGCCATCCGCGAGAACGCGGCCGCCATCCAGGGGGTGAACCTGGGGCCGCTGGCGTACCCCGGCTACACCGAATCCACCGCCGCCTGGCGGCCGGACACCGTGGCCCTGTCCAGCCCGCAGCCCAATCTCGTGGCCGTGGACGCCGGCCGTCAGCAGGCGGTCTGTCGCTGGCAAGGCCCCACACTGCCGGCCGTGAAGCCGCTGGTCACGCGCTGGCTGGTGCTCTACCCGGTCTACGATCTGCCGGCCGGGCGCGTGACCCGCATTGTCGTGACGATTGAAGGACAGGTGGAGGAATAGGAGCGGGGGAGCAGAGGAGCAGAAGAGATGCGCATCGCCATCAACACCCTGCTGCTGAGCGAGCCGGACACCGGCAGCGGGCAGTACATCGCGCACCTGCTGCGGGCCTTTGCGGCGCGCGAGGACGACAACGAGTACGTGCTGCTGGCTGGGACTCCCCTCTCTTCCGTAAATAGCCCACTGCTGGCGGCGGGTCTACGACCCGCCGCCAACGCGGGGTGGCACACCCCACGCGAGCACGGCCGCGCAGGTAGTAGGACGGCTTCCCATGGCCGCCCGCTGGCTGGCGGCGCGTATGGAAACGCGCCCTACGACTTCCCTGCGAGGGAAGGGGGAGAACTCACCTCCCCTGACAGGGGAGGGGCCGGGGGAGAGGTTCGTTTCCACTCCCTCGCCATCCGCTCCCCCCTCCACGGCCGCCATGCCGGGCTGGACAAGGTCTGGTGGGAGCAGATCAGCTTTCCCCGGGCCTGCGCCCGCCTGCGCGCCGACGTGGCCCACGTGCCGTATTTCGCCTCGGCGCTGTGGCCCCGGCTGCCCACGGTTGTCACCGTGCTGGACCTGATCCCGCTGATCCTGCCGGAATACCGCACCTCGGTGCTGGTGCGACTCTACACCGCCCTGGCGGTGCGCTCCGTCCGGCGCGCCACACGCCTCATCGCCATCTCCGGGTGGAGCAAGCGCGATGCGGTGCGGCTGCTGAAGGTGCCGGAAGAGCGAGTCCACGTGGTCTACCTGGCCGCCGACGAGCGGTTCCGGCCGGTCACCGACCCGGCGGCCCTGGCCGATCTGCGGGCGCGGCACGGCCTGGGTGAGCGATTCGTCTTTTACCTGGGCGGCTTTGATGCGCGCAAGGACGTGGCGACGCTCATCCGGGCTTTTGCCGCCGCGCGCGCCGGGCTGCCGGGCTGGCAGTTGGTCATCGCTGGCGGGCTGCGGCCCCACAGCGCGCTGTTTCCCGACCCGCGTCCGGTGGCCCGCGAGCTGGGCCTGCGCATCGTAGAAGCTCCGGCGTGCGACCCCGGAGCCGATGTGGTCTTCCCCGGCCGCATCTCCGAGGCCGACAAGCCCCTGTTCTACGCGGCGGCCGGCGTCTTTGCCTTCCCCAGCCGCTACGAGGGGTTCGGCCTTGACCCGCTGGAGGCGCTGGCCTGCGGCGTGCCGGTCGTCTGCTCGGATGCTACCGCGCTGCCGGAGGTGGTGGGGGATGCTGCCCTGCTCGTCTCGCCCGGCGACGTGCCCGGCTTTGCCGCCGCCATCATCCGGGCCGCCACCGACGACGCCCTCCGCGCCGAACTTCGCGCGCGTGGCCCCCTCCAGGCCGCCCGCTTCTCCTGGTCCCGCGCCGCCGCAGAAACCCTGGCTGTGTATCGTGAAGCGGCCCAAGAGCCTGTGACCTGAGACCTGTGACATGCGAGTAGTAATGCTCTCCAAAATGGTCGTCGTGGGAGCCTACCAGCGCAAACTGGAGGAGATCGCCGCGCACCCGAACTTGGACCTCACCGTCATCGTGCCGCCGTATTGGCAGGAGGAGGTGCGCCGGCTGGAGTTGGAGCGCAGCCACACCGCCGGCTATCGCCTGGAAGTGCTGCCCGTCGCCTTCAACGGGCACTTTCACGTCTATTTCTATCGGGGCCTGGGCCGACGGTTGAAGGAACTGCGGCCAGACGTGCTCCACGTGGACGAGGAGGCGTACAACCTGGCGACCTGGCTGGCGTTCCGGGCCGGCCGGGCGGCCGGCGCGCGCTGCCTCTTCGTCACCTGGCAGAACATCGCCCGCAACTACCCGCCGCCGTTCCGGTGGTTCGAGCAGGCTGTCTACCGCCAGGCAGCCTATGCCCTGTGCGCCAACGCGGAATCCGCCGCCGTGCTGCGCAGCAAGGGCTACACTGGCCCCCTGGCCGTCTTCCCCCAGATGGGCGTGGACCCGGCTGTCTTCTGCCCCGATCCGGTGGCCCCCAAAGATGCGGCGCACTTTGTCATCGGCTTTTTTGGGCGGCTGGTGGAGCAGAAGGGGCTGCTGGTGCTCCTGGACGCGCTGGCCGGGCTGGACGCTCCGTGGCGACTATACCTGGTGGGCGATGGGCCGCTGCGCCCGGCGTTGGAGGCGCGCGTGGCCGCGCTGGGACTGACCGGCCGGGTCACCTTCGATCCCGGCGTGCCCTCAGCCCAGATGCCGGCCTACCTGCGACGCATGGACGCGGTGGTGCTCCCCTCGCTCACCCGGCCCAACTGGAAAGAGCAGTTCGGGCGCATCCTCATCGAGGCCATGAGCTGCGGCGTGCCGGTGGTCGGCTCCGACTCCGGCGAGATCCCCCACGTCATTGGGGCGGCCGGCCTCGTCGCCCGCGAGGGGGACGCGGCCGATTGGCGCGCCAGGCTGGCCCGGCTGGCCGCCGACCCGGCGCTGCGGGCCGCGTTGGGCCGGGCCGGGCGCGAGCGCGTGCTGGCCCACTACACCCAGGCCGCCGTCGCCGCCCAGACCGTGCGCGTCTACCGGGCCGTTGTCGCGGGCAGTGAGCCTGTGCCCATCTTGAGCAACTTGAAAACTGGTCTGCCTGACCTATAGACAACGGCCCCAAAATAGTGTAATATATGAGCAGCGGGGAGATGGATGTGCGCGTAGAGACGAGACCCGACCACGTCTCTCGCCGGTGGAGAACGCATGAGAGAGAGTACCCTGGACACCAGGCCAGTGAGTCGGCTTGTGTCCACGACAACAGTTGGAACCGGTACGGCGAACGGCCGTCTCCTCTATTTCCTGCGCCGGGCTTATCCGGTATTGGCCACAGTTACGGCGGTCATAACCGATATTGTGCTCATCAATGTGGCCTTTGCCCTGGCGTATTACACCCGGTATGAACTGCGTCTCCTGCGCGAGATGGCCGTTGAGAACTATGTCCCCTTCAATGCCTACCCCTTGCAAGAACTCTCCCTGACCGCCATCCTCCTGATCATCTTTACCCTGGAGGGCCTGTATAACCGCCGGCGGCCTAACTCCTGGTTCGAGGACGTCTACACCATCGCCAAAGCCACTTTCTTTGGCATCGCCATGATGATCGTGGTCGTCTTCCTGGCCCAGCCGTTCTTTTATTCCCGGCTGATCTTTGTCTACACCGGCGTGTTCACTGTGATCTTGCTGGCTACGGTCCGGCTGGTCGGCCGCGTAGTGCGGGGTCGGCTGCGGCGACGGGGCTTCGGCATGACCCGGACCCTGGTGGTGGGGGCCGGTGAGGTGGGGCGGGCCGTCATGCGCAATGCCATCGCCCGGCCAGACCTGGGCTATCAGGTGATCGGCTTTGTGGACGACGATCCGGAAAAGTTCACCACCGACCTGGGGCGTTTCAAGGCTCTCGGCTCCACCTACGACACCGCGCGCGTGGTGCAGGAGCAAGACATTGACCTGGTGATCGTGACCCTGCCCTGGATCTTCCATCGCAAGATCATGGAGATCATGCAGGAGTGCGAGAAGCGACGGGTGGGCTTTAAGCTGGTCCCGGATATGTTCCAGATGAGCCTGAGCCAGGTAGGGGTGGATGACATTGATGGCATCCCGCTGATCACGGTCCGGGAGGTCTCTATCCCCCTCTGGGGACTGGTGGTAAAGCGCGCCATTGACATCGTGGTGGCTTCCCTGGGCTTACTGCTCCTGTCGCCGGTGTTGATCGCCATTGGGCTGTTGATCAGGCTAGACTCGCCGGGGCCGGCCCTGTTCCGGCAGACCCGGGTAGGCAAGGGCGGGCGTCATTTCACCGTCTACAAGTATCGCACCATGCGTCAGGGCGCAGAGGACGAACTGGAACAGTTGGCGGCCCTCAATGAGGCCACTGGCCCGCTATTCAAGGTCCGAGACGATCCCCGCGTCACGCGGGTCGGCTATTGGATTCGACGGTTCAGCATTGATGAGATCCCTCAACTCATCAATGTGTTACTGGGCCAGATGAGTCTGGTGGGACCACGTCCGCCTCTGCCCCGCGAGGTGGCCCAGTACGAGGAATGGCACAAGAAACGGCTGGAGGTATCGCCGGGGATGACCAGCCTGTGGGCAGTCAGCGGCCGCAGTGACATCCCCTTTGATGAGATGGTGATGCTGGACATCTACTACATCGAGAACTGGTCACTGCGTCTCGACCTCACCATCATCCTGCGGACCTTGCCCGCAGTCCTGACGGCAGCCGGGGCCTATTAGTTGGGCGAGGCGCGTCTTTTCGTAACCACCCACCCTCCCGCAGATACGTCTTTTCAGCAACATGAGCAAAGCCAAAGAATACTACCGTTTGCAGCAGTTAGATTCAGCCATTGATGCGAAAACGGCCCGGCTGGCCGTCGTGACTACTGCCCTCGGCCTGCGCGATAAGGTGGACAACCTCCAGGCAATGTTCGAGCAGACCCAGGCAGCGCTGAACGAGGCCCGGTCCCATCAACGCGACCTGGAATGGGAGTTAGAGCAGATCAAACAGAAGCTGGCTCAGGTGGAAAAAAAGATGTATGGCGGCGCAGTGACCAACCCCCGGCAACTGGACGACCTGCGCCAGGAGGCAGAACACCTGCACCGGCGGCGTGAAGAGCTGCAAGACCAGATCCTGGAAGCCATGATGAACGTGGAGGAGCTGGAGGAGCAGGCCGGCACGCAACACGAAGTCTGGACCGGCGCGGAGCAGGTCTGGACCGAGGAGCAGGTGGCCTTGCGGGCGGAAGAGGCCACCCTGCGGGAGGAACTGGCCGCCCTGCGCGTTGAGCGGCAGAGCCAGGCCAAGCGCCTGGATGTGGCCGGCCTGGACAGGTATGAGTATCTACGGACCAAAAAGGGCGGTCTGGCCGTGGTCCTTTTGCAGGGTTCTAATTGTGCTGGCTGTCACCTGACGTTGCCCGCCGCCGATGTGCAAAAGGTGCGCACGGACGCCGTGGTTAACCTGTGCCCGCATTGCGGGCGTATTCTGGTTTACGCCGGGTTAGTATAGGAGTTCTTGTGTATCAGGTTTGCGTCCAGCGCCACTTTGATGCGGCCCACTATCTGCGTAACTATGGCGGTAAATGCGAAACCCTTCACGGCCACCGCTGGCAGATCGTGGTCTGTGTAGCGGCAGAGGAGTTGAACGACATAGAGCTGGCCTTTGACTTCACTGAGCTAAAACGCGTGGTGGATGGTATCATCGCCGGGTTCGATCACGTGTGTCTCAATGACGTTCCCCCGTTCGACAAGCTCAACGCCACCTCGGAGAACATCGCCCGGGTTATCTACGAGCGGGTGGTCGCCGCTTTGCCCCAGGCGCGCGTCGCCCAGGTCACCGTCTACGAGTCGCCAGATGCCTGGGTGACGTATTCCTGACCCCCAAGTAACTGCCTACCATCCCGCAGGCTTCGCCGTGAGCTCAGCCGAACGGTTGGGGCGCCATGGGCCAGACCAGACGCCGGTAGGCCTGCCCCAATGACCGGCTGCATCGGTTGTCTTTCTAACCTGCGGGATGGTTCAGGGCAGGCCCCCAAAAAGAAACCCGTTGCCGTGGAGCCGTCCACAGACAACGGGTTTCCGCCATCTTGGAACAGATTTTGGTCAGGCGTTAGAGATTGATATAGCTTACATAGACATTGCCACCCGTCCAGGTGTCCCCGCCAGTCCAGGTATCCCCGCCAGTCCAGGTGTCCCCGCCGGTCCAGGTATCCCCGCCAGTCCAGGTATCCCCGCCAGTCCAGGTATCCCCGCCAGTCCAGGTGTCCCCACCAGTCCAGGTGTCCCCACCGGTCCAGGTCTGCCCTCCCAGCCAGATCACACCGCCAGTCCAGGTATCGCCACCTGTCCAGATGAGGTTGCCGGTCCAGGTATCGCCGGTGAACCAGCACAACTGCTGCGAACCCGTCCAGGTATCGCCGTTCGTCCAGATCAGATCATCAGCCAGGACATCGGCGCGACCGATGCAGTAAGCATTCGGGTCCAGGCCGGAGTTGGCCGTGCCGACCTCCGTGGACAGGGCGGCCGCCTTGGCGTTAACATAACCACATCCCTGGCGTAGCGGGCTGTAGAAGAGTCCCAACTCCGCGTTACCGCCCACCCAGGCCGTCACCATCAGCCGATACTTGACCACATCCGGCGAGGTATTTGGATGCTTGTCCAGCATCAGAGCCACAACCCCGCTGGTCACGGCCGCCGCAGCTGAGGTGCCGCTGATCTTGAACGCCTTTTGCCGTGGGCCGATGATGCTATCTGGATACTGCTGCGCCATCGTGCAGTTTGGCGAGGCCAGCAGAGAGCATACGCGCACCCCAGGCGCCACAACATCCGGCTTGACAAAGTTGTCCAACGTGGGGCCGCTGGAGGAGAACGGCGCGATATAGTCGTCGGAGCGATTCCCCGGCGTATCTTTGGTATGGACTGCTCCAACGGTGATTATATAGGGGTCGTTGCCCGGCGCGGTGATGGTGGCCGGGTTCGGCCCCGCGTTCCCGGCCGCCGTCACCACCACGATCCCGTTGCGCCATACGGCCTCGGCAGCCTGATCCAGGGCATCAAAGAAGTACGGGCATACCACTTCGGCGTGGAGAGACAGGTTCACCACGCGGATATTGAACCGGTTCTTGTTCTCCACCACCCACTGCAAGCCCTGGATCACGGTCGAATAAGCTCCCTGGCCGTTAGCATCCAGCACGCGCACGGAGACCAAACGGGCATCCGGGGCCAGGCCCATGCGCACGCCCTGCCGCCGATCACGCCAGTTGCTGCCGATGATGCCGGCCATGAGCGTCCCGTGGCCGTGTGGGTCACGGAACCGGGGGCCATTCGGTTCCACAAAGTCCACGCTCCCCTGAGGGTGCAACTTCAAGTGGGGTTTGCGTTCAATACCCGTGTCCACCACCGCCACGGTGATCCCCTTGCCGGTGATGCCGTGACGATGCAACCAATCCGCTTCCACATCCAGGGCGGGCAGGTTTAGCAGGTTCACCTCATTCTCATCATCGCTGAGGGTGCCGCTCACCTTCACCCCGATGTCCCGCGAGATGCGCGAGACGGCCGGGTCTGCCCGCAGGCGCGCCAAAGCCGCCCCATTTACCCGGGCCGCCACGCCGTTGATGATCCATAGCTCTGCTGTCACCTCGCCGCCGGCCCGTTGCACGGCCGCCGCCGCCGCCTTACTCCCGGCCTCGCTCTGCACGATGACGGCTACCACCGCATCGCCTTGTTCGACAGCCGGGAACAGGGCCGGGTCCATTATCGCCTGGCGAGCAGTGGGGCGCGCGGCCATAGCTGCCAACGGCACCGCAGCCAGCAAGCCCACCGCCACCATAATTGCTAAAATGTTTGCCAGAAGTCGCTGCCTTTCCATGACTCACCTCCCCTTTTAGAAGCGCAGAAAAGAAAAACCCGCTGTACGGCCGGGTTGCCTGCCAACAACGGGCTATCTGCCTGTCATTATTGCGGCAACCCGGCTATCTGATCTCCCACTGGAGTCAGACCCGTGGCTTTGCGCCCCCATATCGCTATGGGTTTGCCCTGAAACACAATAACGACCTGTTTATAAACCTGCTGTAACTGCTCACCCTCCCGCAGGTTCGGGTGTTTTCGCGGCGGCCTATCATGCCCGTCGCAGACAACCTGCGGGAGGCAATTACAACCTGCTATGCACATTACCGGGGATAGAGACTACAGCCGGTGAAGACAGCAAGATAAACCGCCTGCCGGCTCCCCCTGATGTCCCAAAACCGGGATCAACCCACTTGTATTCTATCAAATCGGATCCGTGCTGTCAATTCCCGGACCAGCCCGGCCGGCCAAATTGGTACTAATCTACTAATCATGTGATACAGAGCCGCCGACTCGTATATGATCCTCTGGTACGGATTTCTTACCCCGGTGTAATTGCAGTGTCAACCAATTTTGAACCATCCCACTTCTTGACGCCATATATGTGAAGACGTATAATGATGACTATCAGGCCCAGGCCGGGTCGTCGGTATGAATGCGGGGAGGGTGCAACGCGGACATGGCAATACCGTGGCGTGCTCGTCTGACAGCAGCGAACATGTTTTTCCTTGGGGTGATCATGCTGGCGGGGCTAACGGCGTTCGCCAGTTTTGTGCTGGCGGCGCACTGGCGCCAGGAACCCTTTCCCGGCTTTTTCGCCGAGCCGAACCTGGTGGTCAGCAGCCTGGGGGCCCAGGTGAGCGACACTACGGGCCTGCATCATCCAGACCGCGTCCTGGCCGTCAATGGTATGCCGGTGCGCACATCGGCCGATGTGCGGGCGATCTTGCACACCATGGGACGTGGTCAAACGGCAGTCTATACCGTGCAACACGAAGATGGCCGGATCACGTATGTGGCCTTGCCGATCACTCAACTCAGCCTGGAGTTGTTCTTTCTCCTCTTTTTTCTGCCCTACACCCTGGGCGTCTTTTATCTGGTCGTGGGGGCGGTGATCTATTCTGTGCGGCCTGATGCCTGGCCGACGCGGGTCTTTTTGCTCTTTTGCGCAACGACCGCCCTCAGCCTGATCCTGCTCTTTGACGTGATCAGCAGCCAGGCTCTGGTCCACCTGTGGTTGGTGGCGTTGCCGCTGGCCGGGGCGACCATTTTGCACCTGGCCTTGATCTTTCCACGGGAGTGGCGGCTAGTCCAGCGCTGGCGTGGTATGGCCTGGCTGCCGTATGTGCCGGCCCTGGCGGTGGCCGGGTTTGCCATCTGGACCCTGGATGATCCAGCCTGGTATGCCGTGGCCTGGCGTGCCTCTTTCCTGCTGATCGGCCTCTTTACTCTGGCCTGGTTGTTGGCCCTGACGATGAACCTGGTGCAGTTTTGGGGCAGCGCGGACAGGCGGCCCGTGGGGATCGTTCTGGGCGGTGGCCTGCTGGCTTTTGGCCCTATGGTGGTCTGGATGCTCCTGGCGGCGGCGCGTCGTGCGCCACCTGTCGGGCCAGAACTGCCCACTCTGGGCACGGCCCTGTTTCCCCTGGCTGTGAGCTATGCGGTGGTCCGCCACGGCCTCTTTGAGATCAACCTCCTCGTCCGGCGCAGCGTGTTGTATTTTGCCCTGACCGTGATCTTCCTGGGGTTGTATTTCCTCTTTGTCACCGGCTTACAGCGGCTGTTCCAGCTCATTCTCGGCGAGACGACGGATCTTTCAGTCATCATCAGCACCCTGATCATCGCCGCCCTGTTCATGCCCCTGCGCAATCAACTCCAAACCCTCATTGATCGCACCTTCTACCGCGAGCGGTATGATTATCAGCGTTCCCTGCTACGCTTCGCCGAGTCGGCCCGGACTATCATTGACCTGACCGAATTGCTGCGTCAGCTCGTAGCCCAGGTCCGCGAGACCATGCACGTGGCTCATGGTGTCGTCTGGCTGGCCGAGGCCCCGGATACACTGATTCTGGCAGAGATTCAGGGCCGGGAGGCCCCACTGACCACCACTGTATCTCTTGCGCCGGCGTTGGCGACGGCCTTACGGCAGGGCCGGCCGGTGGATGCCCCGGCGGAAGGCCCTTTTGCCGCTTTGGAGACCATCCTCCTGGTGCCGCTGGTGCATCGTTCTCCCGGCCGGGGGCAATACGTCCTGGAAGGGGTGCTGGGTTTGGGACCCAAGCTCTCCGGTGCACCTTATGGGGATGAGGACCGCAAACTCCTGACCACGCTGGCGGACCAGGTGGCAGCAGCCATCACCATCGCTCAGTTAGTCCGAGAGACAGAGGATAAACGCCGTATGGAACAGGAGTTGGCGATTGCCCGAGACATCCAACAGGCGTTCTTTCCTCAACAAGTGCCCACGGTGCCGGGCCTGGAGATCGCGGCCTTGTGTCTGCCGGCCCGGGAGACCGGCGGCGACTTTTATGATTTTATCTCGCTGGACGACCACCGGCTGGGCATCCTGATCGGCGACGTGAGCGGCAAGAGCATCCCGGCCGCCCTGATCATGGCCGTGTCCCTGGGGATATTGCGTGCCGGGGTCGAGGATCATGAGCAACCAGGCCCGGTGCTGCGCAAGGCCAATCACTGGCTCTGCCGGGATATGCCCCGGGGCCACTTTGTATCGCTGCTTTACGCGACCGTGGAACCGCAGGCTCACCGCCTGATCCTGGGCAACGCCGGCCACCTGTGGCCGGTACTCCTGCGCCAGGGCCTGGCGCGATACATTGAGCCACCGGCGGCCCTGCCCCTGGGCCTCATCAGCGATGTCGTTTATGCGGAAAGTAGCCATGAGCTGCAGCCCGGCGACCTCCTGCTCTTGTATACCGATGGGGTGGTGGAGGCCATGAACAGCCGGGCGGAGCTATTTGGTTTTGACCGGCTACTGGATACCTGCCAGCAGGTTGCTCATGTGCATGACCCCCACATCCTGCTTGAGGCCGTGCTACAGGCCGTGCGGCGGTTCGTCGGCGACATGGAGCAGGCTGATGATATAACCCTGATCGTGTTGTCTGCCCGGTAAGGCTTGAAGAGCGTGCGGCTGGGGGGAGCTTTATGACGGGCGTCAAAGCCTGGTCCTTCCTGCCTGGGGAGCGGGAGGCGTTATGAAGACATGGCGCAGGCTGGAAGATGCTATCAGCTCATGGCTGGAGCAGGGGTTCGCCCGACTGACCAGGGCCTCGCTTCAACCGGTGAGCATCGCCCGGCGGCTGGAACAGGCGATGGAAGATGGACGGGTGATTGATGGCCGGCGCACGCTGGTCCCCAACCAGTATTGGGTCTTTGTGCATCCCCAGGATTATCAGTCCCTGGCAACCCTGACCGCTACCCTGGAAACCGATCTGGGTGAGCATCTGGTGGAGCAGGCTCTGGCCGCCGGCTGGACGTTCCTGTCCCGACCGCACGTGCGGATCAACCCTGGCCGGGATGTGCGGCGTCATGAGGTGCGGGTGATCACTCAATTGGCCGCGGCCGAGTCGCCGCCGGTGGTGGAGGGGACGCAACCGTTACCGGCCGTGTCCGCCACCCTGTCCAGCCCGATACCAGGCAGCCTGAGCACGCCCGATGGGGGCCTCATCTATCCCCTGACCCGCGTCACCGTAGACATTGGCCGCGCGCGGGGTAACGATATCATCCTGGACGACCCCCGGGTCTCGCGGCATCACGCTCAGATCCGGCGGCGACGCGGCAGATTTGTGATCTTTGACCTGGACAGCGCCAATGGCACGTTCGTCAACGGCCGGCCTGTCGAGGAGGCCGTTCTGGCCCCTGGTGACCGGCTCTCATTTGGGGGGCTAGAGCTGGTGTTCAGGATACAGGATGGTGGAAATGGGGATGGTTAGCGATCTGCCCCTGGTCATTTTTGGGTTGCATATTATCACCCTGGCCGTGCTATACGGCTTCCTGGCCCTGGTGCTCGGCCTGGTCTGGCGTGACCTGGACAGGGGCAGCCGGGCGGAGCGGGCCTGGCTCGTGGTGCTCGATGGCGGGGCTGCCGGTCTGGCCGTGGGCCAGCGTCTGCCCCTCACTGCGCGTGCTGTGATGACCCTGGGCCGCACGGCAGACAATGACATCTGCCTGCCGGACCCGGGCGTCTCGGCCACCCATGCTACCCTCTCCTGGCGCGCCGGGCGCTGGTGGCTGGATGACCAGGGCAGCCGCAACGGTACGGTCCTGAACGAGACTCGTATCGTCAGACCCACTTTGCTTTGCCCTGGTGATGTTATTACCCTGGGCCAGGTGCGCCTGCGTTTTGAGGAGCTAACCGGGTAACTGCTTCCCCCCGCAGGTTGGAGGGCAGCGGGTAATTGCTCAGCCTACCCTCCCGCAGGTTGCTGGGAATCGTGTTCCTGTCTCTGCGCGCCGTCTAGAGCGTGACGGGCCGCCGCGAAAACGCACGAACCTGCGGGAGGATACATAACCAACCATCTCTCGAAGGAGAGGCATAGTGGATGAGGACAAAGTGGTCATTCTCATCGTGGAGAATCGGCGCATGATCTGTGATATCCTGACGGATATCCTGGCGGAGCAGGGTTTTTCATGCGTCAGCGTCCCCTCGCTGGCAGAGGGTCGCCAGGTGCTCGCCAGCGATGAGGGTGTGGCCCTGGTGCTGGTGGATGTGGGGCTATTCGGAGGGCGAGCGGCTACACTGACAGCGTTGGCTCATGTCCCGGAACTTGGCCAGCGCAAGGTGGTGCTCTTTTCGTGTGTGGAATCGCTGAGTGAACCGGACGTTCACCTGCTGCGTGCCCCCCGTGATTTCTCCATGCTGGCCGAGGTCGTGCGGGTCAAACTGATGCCGGGCCAGCAGGCATTGTTGGGGGAATTGCTGGTGGCGGCCGGTGTACTTTCTCCCTCGGCCCTGGAAGCGGTGTTGGCGGTGCAGGCCGAGCTGCGGAAGCTGGGGCAACGGCCCCGGTTGGGCGAGCTATTGGTGACGTTGGGTTTTGTCTCACCGGGAGACGTGGTCCAGGCTCTGCAACAACAGGCCCGGGGTCTTGCCTCGGGCGAAGGGAGTTAGCGCATCCGGCGCACAGCCGGTCGCTCCAATACCCAGTACCAGATCAGGGCCAGGGCCTCGCGCAGGGTGTATCTGGTGCGTTCACCGGGCCGGGTGTAGGCCGGGCTGTCCAGGGCCGGGGCCGGCCGGGCCACAATGCCCATATCGCGGGCTATGAGGCCGGCCCGTGGCAGGTGAAAGGGGTCGCTTACCACTAACGCCGTGCGCCAGCCATGGGCCTGCATAATAGCCCGGGCGTGCCACAAGTTTTCCACGGTAGAATGGGAAGTGCTATCCAGGAACAGGGCCTCGGCCGGCACACCAGCCATGATCATGAGCCGCCGCATCACCTCGGCCTCGGCCGGGGGATAGGTCCCCTCCCCCCCGCACAGGATCACCGCCGGGGCCTGGCCGGCCTGATAGAGGGCGATGGCCCGCTCCACCCTGGCCCGCAGGCTGGGGCTGGGTTGCTCCCCCGGCCAGACCATGCTGCCCAACACGATGAGGCAATCAGCCGGCGTGATCTCTTCCCGCCTCCCCTCCCGATCCACCCACCAGTAGAGGGCAGTCACCACAACCGCCCCCAGCAGGCCCACCGTGCATATGATCGCGATTAACAGACCTATATTTCTCAACTTCGGGTCTCAGACCTCATGAATGGCGCGCCGGCGGCGACCGTAGGGAGCACTTTTGCTCGCACCCACGCTCTGCGTGGGTGCGGCGTGCCCACGCAGAGCGGCCTCGTGCCCACGCAGAGCGGCCTCGTGCCCACGCAGAGCGGCCTCGTGCCCACGCAGAGCGTGGGCACGAGGGGGAATGCGGCGTGCCCACGCGGAGCGTGGGCACGAGGGACCCCTTCCTGCCACTACGTCGCGAACCGGAAGTGGATCACGTCGCCGTCCTGGACTATGTAATCCCGACCTTCCAACCGCAATAGCCCGCGTTCGCGCAGGGCAGCAAAGCTGCCAGCCGCATCCAGATCGGCAAAGGCCACCACCTCGGCCCGGATGAAACCGCGTTCCATGTCTGTGTGGACCTGGCCGGCGGCCTGGGGCGCTTTGGTGCCACGACGGATGGTCCAGGCCCGACAGACCTTCTCGCCGGTGGCCGTAAAGAAGGTTACCAGGTCTAGCAGGCGATAGGAAGCGGCGATAACGCGCTCCAGCCCCCCCTCATGTTCGCCTAACAAGTCCGCGCGATACTCGGCCGCCTCGGCCGCATCCAGTTCTGTCAGCTCCATCTCCAGTTGGGCGCAGACGCGCACGGCCTCGGCGCCGTGGGCGCGGGCATATTCCTCCACCGCCATCGCGGCCGGGTCATCACGGCGAGTATCCTCGCCCACGTTCGCCACGTAGAGCACCGGCCTGGCGGAGACCAGGGCGACGGCAGCGAGATGGGCCGTCTCATCCGGCGATAGGCCCTGCCAGCGCACCGGTCTGCCGGCGTTCAGGTCGGCCTGGACCCGTTCTAACACCCGCAGTTCGGCCTGAGCCTCCCTGTCCCCGGCCCGGGCTGGTGGCTTGACCTTCTCCAGACGCCGTTCCACAGCCGCCAGATCCGCCAGGCATAGCTCCGTATCCAACACCTCGATGTCGCGGAGCGGGTCCACGCGACCGTAGATATGGGGCACGTCCGGGTTGGCAAAGCACCGCACGACCATCACCACGGCATCCACGTTGCGGATGTGGCCCAGGAACTGGTTGCCCAGACCCTCGCCGTGACTGGCCCCCTTGACCAGCCCGGCGATGTCAATGAACTCGATGGCCGTGTAGACCACGCGCTCCGGTCGCACGATCTGGGCGATGCGGTCCAGGCGTTTATCCGGCACCGTCACCATGCCCACGTTAGGGTCAATAGTGGTGAACGGATAACTGGCGACCGGGGCGCCGGCCCTGGTCAGGGCATTGAACAGAGTGGACTTGCCGGCATTGGGCAGGCCCACCAGACCGAGGGAGAGGGACATGAGTGGCCTCCGCGAGCTGGGTTACGTAAAAGGTGACAAGCCCGGTTCTGTCTCGGCGGGGAAACGTTGGCCGGGCCTGGGCAGCGTCTGTATGATACCACAGCTAGCGGCCTTTGGCAATCTGGCCCGGCTACTGGGCTGCGCCGGGTATAACAAACCGCCCTGGTCGCGGGACCGGGGCGGTTTATGCTGAGTGAGCTGGCGATCCTGGGAGAGCTTCTGCGCAGGCTCCCCTCGACTGCGCCTGGGACAGGCAGGGCCGGCCTCTGTCAGGTCCACCGTAAGTCAAAGATCTCCAGGGCGTTCAGCGGCGTGTGCTATTTCGATGTCTGCAGGCGCAGCCACACGCCGTAGCCAGGCCACACCGTCAAAATCCCGGTCAAAGCTGGCCAAAGCTGGAATACTCTGCTCGCGGCAGACCAACGCGATCAACCCATCGTTGAAGTTCAGCGCGCCGGCCGACGAACGAACCAGCTCAAGCACCGACGCGTACAGACGTGGGACATGGGGCATAATCCAGGTGATGGTCTCTGGCGGGAAGTCAACTCGCAGACGATCCAGAAGACCGGGCACCTCTACCTCACGGCCCTTCTCGCGCAAACGCCGGGCTATCGTACCGATAGCTTCGGCCAGGGCGCAGTCGAAATAGACGGGTTCCCACCCGGCAGTTTGTATTGCCTGCTGGAGATGGATCGCCGCCGGGTGCCAGAGGTCCCTGCTGTCCAACAGCCCGATGATGACCGAGGTGTCAATGCCAATCGGCGTCATAGAGGGCTTCCGAGTCGGCCAGGGCATCACCACCCACAGCCATCAGACCAATCAACCGGGCCAGCGTCTCTGGGGGCTGAGGGCGGATGGGATACGAGGGCTCCGGTTGGCGAGTCGGCCAGAAAGGGCCTGGCTCCACCGCTGGCTGTGGCCTGACCAGCAGTTCCACCCAGACCTCCATTCCTTCGGGCAGAGCCATCGGCTCCAGGAGTTGGAGCATTCCGTTCTGGTAGATCGCTTTCACTCGCGCTGTCTGGGCCATCTACTTTCTCCTTGTGCTGGGGCTGGGTGTCCCGCTACCGAGAAGTATAGCACAGGTTATAGTGTGGAGCAAGTCGCCCGGCGACTGGACGGTAATCTGGCCCGGATAGCGGGCTGCGCCGGGCACAATAAACCGCCCCGGTCGCGGGATCGGGGCGGTTTATGCTGAGTGGGCTGGCGATCCTGGGAGAGCATCTGCGACGCTATCCCTGCGCCGGGGGCGTCCCAGGCTCCCGCCGGGTCTGTGACCCGGCGGCCCTGGCCGGGGGCACAGACCGCCGGCGAGCGGAGAAATTGTGCTCTTCGGCGGTCTGCGACCGCCGAGCGCGAAGCGGCAGGGTCGCACTCCCTACGGTCGCCGCCGGAGCACAGGCGGACGCCCGGCCCAGGGCCCTTGCCCAACCCTCCCGCCGGTTCCGAACCTGCGGGAGGGTTGAGGTTTACGGATTTGGGGATTGGGGGTTGGTGGCTGGCCTCATCTCCTTCCGTTCCGTTTTCTGGGCGATAGGTTGCCCCGCTCTATATATGACGAACTGTCAGTCGGGCATGGCCGCGCCGTCCTACCCGCCGCAACCGGCACAACCTGCTGCTCAAGTTGACACAGATGAACACTCTATCCGCCGCGAAGCATCCAAAATCGTCACGCCGACCAGCCGCTGATCCCGATAACGCAGTAGCACGCCGTCGTCGGTCATCTCACTATCGGTCGCCCTTTGAGGGCGTTCGAGACTGATGTACAGCACGTCGGCCTCTGCGTCATAGTCCACCCAGAAACGCCGGCTAGGGAAGCGCGTCAAATAAGGCACGGCCCGAAAGATAGGGGTGGTTACTGCTGTCGTCAGTTGGCTTTCCATATCGCTTTTCTCCGTTCCACCTTCGAGGTAAAGTATGCCGTGATGATGAATCCATCGTCGGCCGACAGTTGTCGGTATACCACTGCCAGGTACATCCCGCGACCCGCGCCGCGCACAGCGATCAGTGAGCTACCATACCCACGCAGAATCAGATCTGGGTTCTCCACAGTATCCAATACGTCATCGTAGTGGCCGGCCAGGTCTTCGTGGTTCTCCACGATGTGAAACCAGCGTTCAGTGGTCAACCGGATAGGCACCCCATCCACTGAATAGGCGATATCCACTGCCTATCCCCTCTGCACAAAGACGTTCCTCATTGCATCTATTCTACGCCATAAATCGTCCTACGTCAAGCCAGGAGCTTGACATCTGTGCGTAATTAAATGCATGAAGGTACTGCCTCCCCACTTCGCGTCCCTTCGCCGCTACGCGGTGCGGTGCGGGGAGGCTTCCTCCTTGTTCCCTCCCTGACAGAAGTTATGCACGGATGTCAGAGGAGGCCCCTACCCAGCAATGAAACGCTTGGTGTGAGATATGGCGGTTGAAACCGCACCTGATGGGCGTAAACCGCCGACCGACCGCCTACGCGGTCGGTTTGAGCGTCCCCGTAGGGGGACGCCCGGCCGCCAGGACAGCCAGGCGCGACCTCGGTCGCTAATTCACACCAAGCGTTGAAGAATAGAGACCGATGGAAGCAGGGCCGCGAGGGACAACCGGGCTATGGTAGGGGGTGAGGCCAACGGCGGGCGAGGTGGTGCCTGGCCCCTTCAGTCGGTATGGCAGGAGGTTAGCCCCCGGCCGCCACGAACTGTTGTTCGTATAAAGTCCGATACAACCCGCCCTGGGCCAGCAACTCCTGGTGGCGGCCTCGCTCGACGATGCGCCCGCCCTCCAGCACGCAGATCAGGTCGGCGTGGCGCACGGTGCCGAGCCGGTGAGCGATGACGATGGCCGTGCGCCCGGCCAGCAACCGCTCCAACGCCTCCTGGATCAACGCCTCCGTCACCGTGTCCACGCTGGATGTGGCCTCGTCCAGGATCAGGATGCGTGGGTCGGCCAGCACGACCCGGGCGATGCAGATGAGCTGACGTTGACCCACGGACAGGTTGACCCCACCCTCCAGCACCCGCGTATCATAACCGTCTGGCAGGGCAGTGATGAAATCGTGGGCATTGGCGACGCGCGCTGCCTCCGTCACCGCGCTATCCGGCGCGTCCGGCCGCCCGAAACGGATATTGTCGGCAATAGTCCCGGCGAACAGAAACGGGTCCTGAGGGACCAGGCCCATCTGTCGGCGCAGTGAACGCTGCGTCACCTGCCGCACGTCTATGCCATCAATGAGCACTGCCCCGCTGGTCACCTCATAAAAGCGCGCCACCAGGTTGGCGATGGTGGTCTTGCCCGCGCCGGTCGGTCCCACCAGGGCCACCGTCTGCCCCGGCGCGATGACCAGGTTCACGTCGCGCACGGCCGCGCCGACCGTCTCACCGCCGTGATAGGAAAAGGTCACGTCGCGCAACACCACCTGCCCCACGAGGGGCGGCATCTCGACGGCATCTGGCCGGTCTGCCACCTGGGGGGGCGTATCCAGCAGGGCCAGCACTCGCTCACCGCCAGCCATCGCCGCCTGCATGGTGGTATAGATGCGGCTCAGCTCCTGGATGGGCTGGAAGAACCGACTCACGTAGGCCAGGAACGCCACCACCACGCCCAGGGTCAGCTCACCACGGGCCACGGCCAGCCCCCCGAACCACAGCACGATCCCGGTCGCCAGCATCCCCAGGAACTCGACGGCCGGCAGGAAGGCCAGGGATAACGACATGGCGGCCACGTTGGCATCACGGTTGGCCCGATTCACGGCGTCGAATCGTTCCTGCGTCGCTCCCTCCTGAGCAAAGGCCTGGATCACCCGCATCCCGGCGATGTCCTCGGCCAGATCGCCCACCACGGCGGCGATCCGTACCCGCGTCTGGCGAAAGGCCACCTGAGCGCGCCGGGCAAAAAGCCATGTCGCCAGGGCCATCAGGGGCAGCACGCTGAAGGTGAGCAGGGCCAGCCGGGGACTCATCGCCAGCATCACGACCACGATGCCCACCAGCACCAGCGTGTCGCCGATGATGGTGAGCAAACCCTGGGACAGCAGTTCGTTGATCACCGCCACATCGTTGATGACGCGGGAGATGGTCACGCCGACGATATGGGTATCGTGGTAGCTCAACGACAGGTCTTGCAGATGGCGGAACAGTTGGGCGCGCAGGGTCGCCAACACCCGCTGCCCCACCCAACCCAGCAGATACTGTTGCCCGGCCGAGGCCAGGAACAGGCCCAGGAAAGCCCCGGCCGTGAGGAGGGCCACCCCGACCAGGCCGGCCTCGTCGCCGAGGGCGATGTATTGGTCAATCGCCACCTTGATCAGATAGGGGGCCACCAGGCTCAGGGCCGTGGCCACCAGCATCAGCCCGCCAGCCACGGCCATGCGCCGCCAGTGCGGCCGCAAAAAGCCCAATAGCCGCAGGGCGATGCGCCGGTCAAAGACCCGGCCCTCTAGCTCCTCGCCAAAGCTGCGCACCATCTGGCCCGGCCCCATGCCGGCGCTGCTCGTGCCGATGGTAAAGCTCATCTGGCCTCCAACTGCCGGTAATAGATCTCGGCGTACAGGCCCGACGTGTTCAACAACTCCTGGTGCGTGCCACGGGCGACGATCCGGCCTGTATCCAGCACCAGGATCAGGTCGGCCCGGCGCACCGTGCTTAGGCGTTGGGCGATGACAAAGGAGGTGCGGCCCTCCATGAGCCGCTCCAGGGCCGTCTGGATCAACCGTTCCGTCTCAGTATCCACGCTGGAGAGGGCATCGTCCAGGATGAGGATGCGGGGGTTCTTGAGCAAGGCCCGGGCGATGGCGAGGCGTTGCTTCTGCCCGCCGGAGAGGGTGACGCCCCGCTCCCCCACCCGGGCCTCATAGCCACCGGGCATCTCCATGATGAACTCGTGACACTGGGCGGCCCGGGCGGCCGCGACGATGGCCTTCTCGTCGGCAGCAGGGCAACCAAAGGCGATGTTCTCCCGGATCGTGGCGGCGAACAACGTGGTCTCTTGCAGGACAATGCCGATCTGGTCTCGCAGGGAGCTGAGGGTCACCTGACGAATATCGTGGCCGTCTATGGTGATGCGGCCGGCGGTGGGGTCATAGAAGCGCGGGATCAGGTTGATGATGGTGGATTTGCCGGAGCCGGTGGCCCCCAGCAGGGCGACGATCTGGCCGGGCAATGCCTCGAAAGAGACGTCATCCAGGACCCGATGGCGGCCAAAGTAGGCAAAGGAGACGTGCTCAAAGCGCACGTGGCCGCGCACCGGCGGCAGGGGCCGGGCAGCCGGGGCTTCCTGGACCTCGGACTGGGCATCCAGGATCTCAAAGATGCGTTCGCCGGAGGCCGCAGCCATGGCCAGCACCGGCGTGATCATGCCCATGAGCCGCACCGGTTGGGCCAGCAGGCCCAGGTAGGTGGTGAAGGCCACCAGCTCACCCAGGGTCAGCGCGCCGCGCATCACCAGCAGGCCCCCGTACCAGATGATGAACACCAGCCCGGCGTTGGCGATGAGGACCAGGAGCGGCGTATTGATCGCCTGGAGCCGGGCGCCCCGGGCCGCCAGGTCGAACCAGCGGGCGTTCTCGGCCTCGAACCGGGCGATCTCGGCCTCCTCCTGGGCAAAGGCTTTCACGATGCGCGCCCCGCGCAGGTTTTGCTCCAGCCGCGTCGTCAGCACGCCCAGTTGTTGCTGGGTGGCCAGAGATAGGGGTCGGAACTGCCGGGCAAAGTTGAGGGTGCACAGGCCCAGCACCGGCGCGGTCACCAGGGCCAGGAGCGCCAGTTGGGGGTTCATCCAGGTGAGCATCAGGGCCGTGCCCAGCAGGAGCACGGTCCCATCGAGGAGGCGGAAGGTGGCCCGGCCGGTGAGGAAGCGGATGCGTTCCACGTCCTCGATGGCCCGGGAGAGGAGCTGGCCGGTCTCGGCCCGGTCGTGGTAGGAGAAAGAGAGGGCCGCGAGCCGCCGATGGATAGCGTTGCGCAAGTCATAGGCCACGCCTTGGGCCGCCTGCTCGATCCAGCGGCCCTGGACGAAGGAGAGCAGGCCCTTGCCGAGGGTCAACGCCAGCAAGGCCAGCACCGCCCCACCCAGAAACGGGATATCCTGATCGCCGATCCCCTGGTCTACGATTCCCCGGATGAACTGGGGGATGACCGCGTTCAGGGCGTTGATGACCAGCAAGGCCGCATAGGCCAGGATGATCAACCGCCGGTAGGGATGCAGATAGCTGTAACAACGCCCCAGGATGGACAACTGGTTGGTGGAGGACACCGGGCGAGGCATAGTTTCCCTATTTCGCGGCCGCGTTGGCGGCCACCAGGAGGGGGTCCCATACTGGCGCAAAGGGTGGCGCGTAGCTCAAATCAAGTTGTTGCAGGTCGGCCACGGTCAGGCGATGGTGGAGCGCAGTGGCCAGGACATCTATGCGCTTGGCCACCCCCTCGCCGCCGACGATCTGCCCCCCCAGGAGCCGGCCAGTCGCACCATCTACCACCAGCTTCACGTGGATCGGGGTGGCGCCGGGGAAATAGTGCGGCAGGTTGGTGGCCTCGATCAGCGTCGTCTGCACGGTGTAGCCCAGGGCCTGGGCCTGGGCAGTGGTCAGCCCGGTACGGGCTACCGCCAGGTCAAAGGCGCGCAGCACCGTGGTGCCCACGATCCCGCCAAAGGTGACCTCCCCGCCAGCGGCGTTGGTCCCGGCCACGCGGCCCTGTTTGTTGGCCGTGCTGCCCAGGGGGACGTATGCTGGCCGGCCGCTGACGATATGAAACGCCTCGGCACAGTCCCCGGCGGCATAGACGGCCGGCAGGTTGGTGCGCATATGGTCGTCTGTGGCGATGGCCCCGGTCGGCCCCAGGGTCACGCCGGCCGCCTGGGCCAGCGTCACAAGGGGTTGCACCCCAAGGCTCAACAGGGCGACGTCGCCTGGATAAACCCCGTCCCTGGTGACGACGCGCTCCAGACGGCCCCGACCCTCGAAGGCCACCGGCTCATCAGCGATTATCTCCACCCCCTGGCGGGTCAGCTCCTGTTCCACCAGGGCGCGCACGTCATCGTCGAGGACGGGGCGCAACACCTGCCCGGAGCGGATGATCATCTGTACTGCCAGCCCCAGCCGGCGGAACGTCTCCGCCATCTCCACCCCGATATATCCGCCGCCCAGGATGATGGCGCGCCGGGGTTGGTGGACGGCGATGAAACGTTGGAGGGCCAGACCCTCCTCCAACGAGCGCAGGGCAAAGACGCCGGGTAGCTCCAGGCCGGGCAGGGGGGGCAGGACGGGACTCGCGCCGGTGGCGATGACCAGGGCATCGTATCGTTGCTCGAACGTGCGGCCCGCCTGCCGGTCGCGCACGGTCACGGTCTGGGCCACCGGGTCAAGCCTCGTGACCTGGTGGTGGAGGTAGACGGTCACCCCCTGCCTGGCCATCTGCTCCGGGGTACGGGCGATGAGGGCGCGATAGTCGGCGATGTCCCCGGCGATGAGGTAGGGCAGCCCGCAGGCTCCGTAGGAGATATGAGGGCCTTGCTCGTAGACAAAGACGGTCAGGGCCGGGTTGGTGCGCCTGGCCCTGGCGGCCGCACTCATGCCGGCCGCCACGCCGCCGATAACGATGAGTTGTTGAGTCATGGCTCACGCTCCGGTTGCGATCATAATGGCTTTAAGGGGATGGTTCAAAATTGGTTGACACTTTTGTGACCGAAGGCCTTCATTGCCCCTCACCCCCCCTTTGTCC
>Ga0209101_1000704_pt1 | contig 26996 bp, 19 predicted proteins | sample ConPoolayeCmetaG_FD_185481 | JGI IMG/M metagenome (GOLD analysis project Ga0209101, IMG submission 185481) | Hot spring microbial mat communities from California, USA to study Microbial Dark Matter (Phase II) - Cone Pool mat layer C metaG... ...
CACCCGTACCGCAGGTCCCACCCGTACCGCCACGCCTCGCCCGACTGCCACCGGCACACCGGCCCCCACGCCAGACCTGGTCTGGACAGCCATCGAATGGCGGAATACCAGCGTGCCCGGCAAACGCGGCGGCGCCGAGTCACGCATCATCGTCACCATTGCCGGGCTGGTGGGACACCCGGTCTCCATCCATTGCGGACCATATACTGCCACCACGTACAGCGGCACCAAGCCGGAGTACAATCCTTATGCCTGTGTCTTTTCGGCCTTGGGCCCCGGCCTGTACACCCTGGAACCCCACGGCCTGGGTGTCACCTATGACATCTATATGGACGGCGACGGGTACGCCGAAGTCGAGTTTGCGTTGCGCCCCCGCTCGTCCCTCACTCCCACCCCCCGGCCGTGAACATTCCCCGCCGGTTCACGGCACCAGCCGCAGCGTCGCCTCGGCATTAGCCAGCACGTCCAGGCGGTCAAAGAGCATGGGCGCATAGTGACCGCTGGCCCACAGGGGCAGCAGGTCGTCATAGTGGGGGCTGGCCGGATGCCCGCTCTGGCCCACCGTTTGTACCATCCACCCCTCGCGCCACTCCCCCAGGTCCACGATCTGCCGGTAGGCCGGCAGGCTCGTCTGCTGATAGCGGCGGCCATAGGTCCCCACGTTCACCGTGAGGATGTCGCCGGGCGTGGCCACCGGGCCCCGGTTAAAGACCGTTTCCAGCAGCGGGTTGATGGCGATCTGGTTCTGGAAGGTGGCGGTGTGTAACCGACCCCAGGTCCAGCCGGCGGTGTTCGGTCCCAGACGCTCCTCCAGTTCCTGGATCGCGTCCTTGAGACTCCGCCGCGCGATCTCGGCCCAGGTCTCTCGTTCTGGCGTCCGGGTGTCGTCAAACCAGTCGGCGGTGGGGTTGCCCACCAGTCGCTCCAGGCAGGCGATAGAATGCGGGGTGCTCAGATATAGATCGATCAGGTCGCCCAGCTCGTCGCCAAAGGTGTTCAACAGGAGATGTTGCCGCCAGACCTGGAAGACACACGCGCCCTGGCTATCCGTCGTCAGGCGCCGATCCCAGCTCTCCAGATAGGCCAACACCTCCTGCTGGGTCACGTTCTGCGGCGTGATGCGCAGCAGGTAAGGGACCAGGCGATCAGCCGATAGCGACAGGACATCGTTCTGGATGACCTGGAGATCGCGGGCGGTGAGGCCCCGACGTTCCGTGAGCAGCGTGCTGATGCGCCTGGCCCGGTCACCCGTATCGGCCTCGTTGGCCAGGAGATAAGGATAGTCGTCGCCGACGATGCGGTTGTTGGCGGTGATGATATAGCCTTCTGGCGGGTTGTAGCGGGAGGGTAGTTGGTCGAAGGGGATAAAGCCCGTCCATTCGTACTCGCCGGTCCAGCCGGCCATCGGCACGGCGCCCTGCCCATTGGCCCGGATCGGGATGCGGCCGGGCAACTGGTAGCCGATGTTGCCGTCCACGTCGGCATAGACCATGTTCAGCGATGGCGCGACCCAGAAACGCAAGGCAGCCCGGAACTCGTCCCAGTTGTCGGCGCGGTTCAGGGCCAGCAAGGCCGGCAACATGGGCGAGACCTCCAGGGCCGTCCAGCGCAGGGACATGGGCAGCGTGGCCTCCGGCAGCACTTCGGAGACGAGGGGGCCGTGGCGGGTGTAGACCACCCGCAACGTCTGGGGCGTGCCATCACGGACCTGGATGGTTTCCGTGATCACCTGGGCGACGTGCCATTCCTGGCGGAACTCGTATTGCGGGGGATCGGTGGGCCGGATGTGCTCCACATAGAGGTCCTGCACGTCGGCGATAGAGTTGGTGGCGCCCCAGGCGATGCGGTCGTTGTGGCCCAACACGACGCCGGGCACGCCGGGCAGGGAGGCCCCGATAACATCAAAGCCGGGGCCGTGGAGGTGGACCAGATACCACAGGGCCGGCATCTGGATGCTCATGTGAGGGTCGTTGGCCAGGAGGGGTTTGCCGGAGGCTGAGCGTGTCCCGTCAATGACCCAGTTGTTGCTGCCGGTGCCCGGCCCGCCAAAGGGTCCCGGAAGGGCGCGGATATAGGCCAGGGGGGCACTGGTGGTGGATTCTGCCCCCGGCTGGGTCATAGAGGGGACGATAAGGGGGGCATCCGGGGAATAGGCCGGCACTAACTCGTCGGTCTTGCCCTTGCCCAGCCGCTCGATGAGAGTCATGCGGGCCAGTTCGTATTCCATGTTGGCGCACTGGCTCAGGGCCATCACCTTACCCCAGACGAGCGAGTCCACCGGCGACCACGGCTCCGGGCTGACACCCAGGAGCAGGAACTCCAGGGGCAGGCGGTCCCGATGGGTCTCGATATAGGCGTTGACGCCGTTGGTGTAGGCTTTGAGGATACGGGCGGCGTCCTGGTAGCGCGTGTCATAGATCACCGGGTCCTTTTGCAGGGCTGTCCATTCGGTCTCGGCCACGCGACGCAGGCCCAGGGTGCGCATGAGGCGGTCCGTCTCCAGGGCAGAGGAGCCGGCCACCTCGGCCAGGCGGCCGCTACCCAGACGGCGTTGGACCTCCATCTGCGCCAGGCGGTCGCCGGCCGTCACGTAGCCCTGGGCGAAAAAGAGGTCATCCACCGAGTCCGCATAGATGTGGGGGATGCCCCAGCGGTCGCGGATCACCTCCACCGGGCCTTGCAGGCCGGGTAGTTGCAACGTGCCGCTGGTCTCCGGCAGGGGGCGTTGGAAGAGAAACCAATAGCCGCCGATCCCGGTCCCGCTGAGGAGGGTCAGGATCAAAGCGACGATCAACAAGGCCAGGGTGATTTTATTGCGCATGGCTTCCTCTCCGTGGAAGGTAGAGAAACAGTAACTGCTCACCCTCCCGCAGGTTCATGCGTTTTCGCGGACACGCCCGTCGCAGACGGGAAACACGGCTCCCAGCAACCTGCGGGAAGGTAGGCCGGGCAATTACGAGAAACACACTTTGGGGGGCAGCGACCGCAAAACCCCGCCGCGAGCTTTTACGCAATCTGCGCAACCAACCACTCTATGGCAGCGCGGGTTTCCGGTTGGAAGGCAGCAAACTCTTCGTCGGTGATGAGATGGTGCTGTCGCCAGAGGGCCAGGTGGGTCAAGGCGCGCGAACGACTCCAATCATCAAAGCAATCGGCGATCAGGCGATCCCGGTCCCGGATGTGGCGGTACAGCGCCAGGTAGGCACGATGGTGCTCGCCTTCTGTCGCAGCGGCGATCATATCTTGCGCCTCAACCAAAATGCGTTGGCACAGCCGTTCCAACGCTAGTGGCTTGAGGCGAGAAAGATACTTCCAGTCTTGTTCGGGAAAAGGCATCGTGATCTCCTACAGATTTTTGGCCTGACATCCGTGCATAACTTCTGTCAAGCAGTTGCCTATTGACAATCGAGGCAGTGAATAGTATCATACGCGCAAGCCGCATGCCGGCCACGATCCATATCGGGTGGTAATTGTAGCACATGGTTCACGTTTCGGCAACACGGTGATCATCCCAGCGCGCATATGATATTGTAATTTCCTGACCGAAGACGTTCAAGACTTTGGAGGTTGCAGCCATGCCGGCCGTGATGATCCCCAATGATTGGGTGGGTCTGGTGGTGTCATATCTCTGGGTCTTTGCCGTGCTGGGGGCCGGCGAGGGCCTGCGCATCGTCCTCAAGTTGCCCCGGGACTTTACCCGCAAGTTCGTGCATATCGGCGTGGGCTTGTGGGCCATCGGCACGGTGCTGGTCTTCCAGAACTGGTACTTTGCCGTTATCCCGCCGTTGTCGTTCATCGTCCTCAACTATATCTCCTACCGGCGCGAGGTGTTCAAGGCGATGGAAGTGGCGGACAAGAGCAACCTGGGCACGGTCTATTTCCCCATCTCCTTTGCTATCACCATCGCCTTATGCTGGGCCTGGCCGGCCGTCATCGCTGCCGGGCTGATGCCCATGACCTGGGGTGATGCCCTGGCCTCGATCATCGGGACGCGCTGGGGCAGGCGGCGGTATACAGTGGGCGGGAGCACCCGTTCGCTGGAGGGCAGCGGGGCGATGTTTGTCTTCAGCCTGGCGTCCGTGTTCCTGGTGCTGGTGGGGTTCGGGACGCCGGTGGTGGCCGCCGGGGTCTACGCGCTCATCGTGGCCGCCGTGGCCTCGTTGGTGGAAGCCGTGTCCATCCTCGGCCTGGATAACATCACCGTGCCTTTGATTTCGGTGTTGGTGCTGTGGGTGTTGCAAGCGTGGCTGATCTGAAAATCAGGGTACTACAGCGGAACTAATTTTCAAACCAGGAGGTTGTGATGGGATTCAACTTGCGTAACCGAAGCCTGACCAAGTTGTTGGATCTGACGCCGCAGGAGATCCTTTTCTTGATCGATCTGGCCCGGGAACTCAAAGCCGCCAGGTATGGTGGCTACGAGCAACCACGACTCAAGGGTAAAAAGATCGCCCTGATCTTTGAAAAGACCTCGACCCGTACCCGCTGTGCTTTCGAGGTGGCCGCCTATGACCAGGGGGCGCATGTCACCTATCTGGAGCCAACCGGCGCGCAGATCGGGCACAAGGAATCCATAAAGGATACGGCCCGGGTGCTGGGCCGCATGTATGACGGTATCGAATATCGGGGCTTTTCCCAGGAGACGGTGGAGGAACTGGCCCGCTACGCCGGCGTGCCGGTCTGGAACGGCCTGACTGACCAGTTCCACCCCACCCAGGTCCTGGCCGACCTCATGACCATGATGGAGTACAGCAAAAAGCACTGGACGGAGATCGCCTATTGTTACCTGGGAGATGCCCGCAACAATATGGGCAACTCGCTCATGGTGGGTGGGGTCAAGTTGGGTATGGATGTGCGACTGGCTGCACCTCGTAGCCTGTGGCCGGCCGAGGGCCTCGTCGCTACGTGCCGGGAGATTGCCCGGGAGACCGGCGCCCGGCTTACCTTAACCGAAAGCGTGGCGGAGGGCGTCCGGGGGGTGGACTTTTTGCACACCGATGTCTGGGTCTCCATGGGGGAGCCGAAATCCGTCTGGGCGGAACGCATCCAACTGCTCAAGCCCTATCAGGTCAATCGGCAGGTGGTGGACCTGACCGGCAATCCCCAGGTCAAGTTTATGCATTGCCTGCCCTCCTTCCATAACCGTGAGACCGTGATCGGTGAAGAGATCTATCAGACATTCGGGCTGGACGGGCTGGAGGTGACGGATGAGGTCTTTGAATCGCCGTGCTCCATCGTCTTTGACCAGGCCGAGAACCGGCTCCATACCATCAAGGCCATCCTGGTCGCCACGCTGGGGGATTGAAGGGCCAGATGTTCCCCACCGGTCATTTAGCCTATACCTTCAGCGGGCTGACTTTGCTCCAGGCCCGGGGGTATATGCCGGACGTGGACTATCGCCTGGCGGCCCTGGTGGCCGTGGCTCCGGACATCGTGGACAAGCCCCTGGCCCTGCTGTTGTTTCCCGCTTCCCAGACCACTCAGGGCCTGTGTCATTCGTTGATCGTGCATCTGGCGATCACGACGTTGGTGTTGCTCCTGGCCCGCCGCTTCTGGCCCTACGCGGCCATACTCAACTTTCACCTGGTCTGTGACCAGGTCTGGCGCTATCCCCGCACCATACTCTGGCCGCTGCTGGGTCCCGGCTTTGAGCCGTGGAAGCCCATTGAGGGGATGGATGGTTTCCTGGCGGCCTATGCCGAGATCGCTGCGCGGCCGGAGGTGCTGGCCCTGGAACTCATCGGCCTGGCGATGTTAGCGGTATTGGTCATCAGTCGCCGGCTCTACCACCCGGCCCGGCTGGTCGCTTTCCTGCGCACCGGCCGCCTGCCGACCAATGGTCAGCCCCTCCTGACTTCGGAGCGTGCCCCATGCGCGTGATCGCCGGCGAGGCCAAAGGCCGCACCCTGTTTCCCGTCCCTGGGGCCGGGACCCGTCCCATCGCCGACCGGGTCAAGGCCGCTTTGTTCGATACGCTGGGGGCGCGCGTGCCCGACTGCGTTTTTCTGGACCTGTTCGCCGGGACGGGGAGCGTGGGCATCGAGGCATTGAGCCGGGGCGCAGCGCGCGCTGTCTTTGTGGAAAAGAGCCGCCAGGCCATCGCTACCATTCACCGCAACCTGACCGCCACCGGCCTGGGCGACCGGGCGCGAGTCGAGCAAGCCGACGTTTTCCGCTTCCTCCGCGAGACCGGCGAGACCTTCGACATCGTCCACGTGGCCCCGCCGCAGTACCAGGGCCTCTGGGCGCGGACGGTACAGGCCATTGATCAGCGGGCCAGCCTTCTGGCCGCCGAGGGGGTGGTCGTGGCCCAGATCTACCCCAAGGAGTTCCAGGAGTTGCCGCTGGCCGTGTTGACGCTCACGGACCAACGTCGCTATGGCAGCACCTTGCTGTGCTTTTACGAACCCCGGCCTCAGCTTGCAGTTGAAACCGCGCCTGGAGGAGCGCAGTCCACTGGCTGACCACCTGCGGTAATGGCCGTGGGGCAGGTGGGTTTGGCTCGGGGTGCGGTTCACGCTGGCCGATCACATGATCAACCCTGATGATACCATTGCTGCCATCTCCACGCCCATTGGTGAAGGGGGCATTGGCATCGTGCGGCTGAGCGGGCCGGACGCCGGCCCCATCTTGCGCCAGGTCTTCCGGCCGGCCCGCGCCACCGCCCCCCTGGAACCGCGCCATCTCACCTACGGGCATATCGTGGAGCCGATCACCGGCGAGCGCATTGACGAGGTGCTGGCCGCCTTTATGCCGGCTCCGCATACCTACACCCGTCAGGACGTGGCCGAGATCCAGGCCCACGGCGGGATCGTGCCCTTGCAACGTATCCTGGCTCTGGTGCTCCGCGAGGGCGCGCGACTGGCGGAACCGGGCGAGTTCACCCTGCGGGCCTTCCTGCACGGCCGGCTCACCCTGGACCAGGCCGAGGCCGTGCTGGACATCGTCCAGGCGCGGACGGCGGCGGCCCTGCGATTGGCGATGGAGCAACTGGGTGGGCGGCTCACCGGCCCGGTGCGCGCCCTCCGCGCGGACCTCCTGGCGACCCTGGCCTACCTCACGGCCGCTATTGACTTTCCAGAGGACGAAATCCCGCCCCACGACGTGGCCGGCACCCTGTGCGATGCCCAGGAGCGTATCGCGGCCCTACTCGCCACGGCCGACCAGGGCCGGGTTTATCGCCAGGGTGTGCGTACCGCCATCGTGGGTCGGCCCAACGTGGGCAAATCCAGCCTGCTGAACGCCCTCCTGCGCGAGAGCCGGGCCATCGTCACGCCGGTCCCCGGCACCACCCGCGACACGCTGGAAGAGGTGCTCAACCTGCGCGGCGTGCCCTTCGTGTTGGTAGATACGGCCGGCATCACCCAGAGCCGTGATATGGTGGAGCAACTGGGCGTGGAACGCAGCCGTCGGGCCATCGCCCAGGCGGATTTGGTGCTCCTGGTGGTGGATGGCTCGGAGCCGCTGGACGAGCGCGATACGGCCATCGCCGCCCTGGTGGGCGACCGGACCACACTGCTGGTCGTCAACAAATGTGATCTGCCGGTCGTGGCGGACCCGGCGACGATTATGGCCCTGTTGCCCCCTTTACCTCGTGGGGGAGGAGCCGGGAGAGAGGTCGTCCACCTCTCGGCCCTCACCGGCGAGGGGCTGGATGCCCTGGAAGCCGCGATGGTGGACGCCGTGCTGGGGGGTCAGGTGTTGGTCTCGAATGCGGCGCTGGTGACCAACCCCCGCCATCAGGAGGCGTTGAGCCGGGCGGCCGCATCGTTAGCCTCGGCCGGGCGCGCCCTGGCCGACGGTCTGCCCCTGGACTGCGTGTCCATTGACGTGAGCGAGGCCGTATCCGCACTGGGGGAGATCACCGGAGAGACGGTATCAGAGGATTTACTGGACGCGATCTTTGGCCGGTTTTGTTTGGGCAAGTGAAGCGTAAGGCGTAAAGTGTACATGGTGCCAAGTTTTACGCTTCACGTTTTGCGGGTTTCGACAATGAGACTGCTGATAGAGGAGGCCACATGCGCACACTCATCATCAACGGGGACGACTTTGGTTATAGCCAGGGGGTGGTGCGAGCCATCATCCAGTGCTATGAGGCCGGCGTGCTCCGCTCAACCACGGCCCTGGTGAACATGCCAGCCTGGCCCCAGGCGGCCGCCTACCTGCAGGAACACCCTGACCTGGGGGCTGGCGTCCACCTGGTCTTCAACGACGGCCGGCCGGTCCTGCCGCCGGCGCGTGTCCCCACCCTGGTGGATGCCGACGGCTACTTCCTGGGCGACGAAGTGCTGCTGGAGCGTGGCGACGAGGTGAACGTGGCCGAGCTGGTGCAGGAGTGGCGGGCGCAGATTGACCGTTTTGTGGCCGACACGGGCCGCCAGCCGACCCACCTGGACAATCATTGCCCTATTTCCTATATGTGCCCGGAGTGGTTTGGCGCGGCCATCGCGTTGGCCGGGGAGTTGGGGCTGCCCATGCGGATGCCCTTCGGGGATGACCTGGAGGAACGCATCGAGGAGATGGTGGCGGGTAGCGGGTTCTCGCCGGATGTCGCCCGGCTGCTGGCCGGACAATACCAGGCCTGGATGCGTGAACACGGCGTGCGCCACCCGGACCGGTTCCTGATGGACTTTTCGCGGGACGGACAGCGTACAGTCGCCACCCTGACGCGCCTCATCCGGGGTCTGCGCGAGGGGGTCACGGAGTTGCTGGCGCACCCCGGCTACCCGGCCGCCGATGCCGGGGCCACCAGTCGCCGCCCGGCCGGCGACCAGCGCTGGCGCCAGGAGGAGGCCGAGGCCCTGCTGGACCCCCGGGTGCGTGCTGTCATCGAGGAGACCGGCGTCCGCCTGGCCCATTACGGGGATGCGTGGGCATAAACATCGCCCAGAGGATCGCGCCTGGGGGCGTTGGTCAGTCCCCCCAGGCGCGGTTTCAACCGCCGGCCCTCCTACCTGGCCCGGGGGTGGCTTGCATCATATACCTTGTGGATGTGTTCCCGGCTGAGGTGAGTATAGATCTGCGTGGTCGTGATACTGGCGTGTCCCAGGAGCTTTTGCACGGCGCGCAGTTCTGCCTTGTTGTTGAGCATGTGTGTGGCAAAAGTATGCCGTAGCGTGTGCGGCGTGACCTGGTCTTCCAGGCCCAGGTTGCGGGCATAGTGTTTGATGATCAGCCACAGTCCCTGTCTGGTAAGTCGCCCCCCTCGATTGTTGAGAAACAACGCCCTCTCATCAGGCGATAAGCCACCACCCTCGCCCTGCCCGGCATTCAAAAGCTGAGGTCGGCCCTCATTCAGGTACACCTGTAAGGATTCGATGGCCTGCCGGTGAATGGGGATGATCCGCTCCTTCTGGCCTTTGCCCAGACAACGCACATAGCCGGTGGTCAGATTAACATCTTGCTCGTTCAAGGCGACCAGTTCTGAGGCCCGCATCCCGGTAGCGTAGAGCAGCTCCAGCATGGCCCGGTCGCGTTTGGCTTCCGCGTGCTTGCTGACCAGCATCCAGAAGCCGGCTTCGCTAAAGCGATGGCCGCGCTCGTTGATGAACAACGCCGGCTCATCCCCTCCGCCCTCGTCTGCCAGAGCCGGGCGCGCCGTCTCCAGGTAATCCCGCAGGGCCTGGACCGCCTTTTGCCCCAGGAATACCGTGCGCCCCAGGCCCGCCACGTTTTCGGGCCGGCTATCGTCAGGCAGGTAATAGCGCAGGCAACCGGCGGCCAGGTCCACGTCGCTCAGGTTCAAGTTGATCACCTCCGTCACGTGGAGGTTACCGTCAAAGACCAGGTGAAACATGAGCGCGTCACGCAGGGCTTCAGCGGCCGGCATAAGGGTGGGTTGCAGCAAAAGCTGGACGACCTGCTCCACCGTCAATACCTGGGGCAATCGCCTCGTCACGCGCGGTGTATCCAGGCTGAGGGAAGGGTCCTTACGGCAGACCCCTTCGGCGGCCAGGAAATGAAAGAACGAGCGCACCGTGGCGATCTTGCGGGCCACAGTGCTGGTCGTATATTCGCGCGAGCGCAGGTAAAGCGCGTAATCTATGAGCTGGGCCTTGCGCACCGCTGGCCAGTTGATGACGCCGGGGGCAGCCTCGACCTGATACCTGGCCGTCAAGAACTCGACTAACTGGTGCAGATCGTTCTTGTAGGCCTGGATGGTATGAGCAGATGACCCTTTTTCGACGGTGAGATAGGCCAGGAAATCCGCGATCCGCTGCATGGGGACTCCTGATAACAGTCCGAAAATCCTCCTGCAGGTTGGGCGTTCTAACCTGCGGGATAGTCATCCGACCCAGAAGGCCTGTGGGTCAGACCCGGAAGGCCTATTGCTCGCACCCACGCTCTGCGTGGGTGCGAAACGCCGGGTCGCGCGGGGTGGCACACCCCACGCGAGCCTGGTGGTCTGCGAGTTGCGTGCCTGCGCGGAGCGTGGGCACAAGGGGGAGACGCAATCTCAGTCGCCGGCCTTATGACCAATGCCTCTCATGCATAATAAGGCCCGCTGAGAGGCAGTGGCCGCTGGTCGCCGTTGCGCAGGTGTTCTTTGGCGGTGGCGATGAACTCGCGGAACAAGGGGTGGGGTTGCTCCGGGCGGGAAGTGAACTCCGGGTGGAACTGGCTCCCCACCATCCAGGGGTGATCGCGTACCTCCATGATCTCCACCAGCCGGCCGTCCGGCGATAGCCCGCTGGGGATCAGCCCGGCTGCGGCCAGCGGCTCGCGGAAGGCATTGTTGATCTCGTAGCGATGACGATGGCGTTCATGCACGAGAGGCAGGCCATAGGCCCGGGCGGCGTGGGTCCCGGGCACCAGGTGACATGGGTAGACGCCCAGGCGCATGGTGCCGCCCATCTGCCGGAGATCGCGTTGGTCCGGCATCAGGTCCAGGATCGGGTGCGTGGTCTGGGGATCGAACTCGGTGCTATGGGCGTCGGTCCAGCCCAGGACGTGCCGGGCATACTCGATGGCCATCACCTGCATCCCCAGGCAGAGGCCCAGGTAGGGCAGCCGTTGTTCGCGGGCATATTGCGCGGCGATGATCTTGCCCTCGATGCCCCGGGGCCCAAAGCCACCGGGCACCACCACCCCGTGCATCCCCCGCAATAGCTCCCCCACGTTCCCCGGCGTCACCTCCTCCGAGTGGATCCAATGCACCTGGACGTTGCGATCATGGTAGACCCCGGCGTGCAGCAACGCTTCCCGGACGCTGATATACGCATCCGGCAGGCTCACATACTTGCCTACCACGGCGATGTTCAGTCGGGGCTTGGGGGCCTGGATGCGAGTCACCAGGTCACGCCAGGCGACCAGGTCGGGGGTCTTGTCGCCCAGGCCCAGGCGGCGGGCCAGGAAGCGTCCCAGGCCGGCCTCCTCCAGCACCAGGGGCACGGCATAGATGGTATCCACCGTGGTCAGGGGGATCACCGCCGCCGGCTCCACGTCGCAGAACAGGCTGATCTTGGCCCGTTGTTCCTCACCGATGGGATGATCGGAGCGCAGCACGATCACGTCGGGCTGGATACCGATGCTGCGCAGCTCCTTGACCGAGTGTTGCGTGGGTTTGGTCTTGAGTTCGCCGGTGGCGGCGATATAGGGGAGCAAGGTCACGTGGATGTAGAGCACCTCATCGCGGCCCACGTCCTTGCGCATCTGGCGGATGGCCTCCAGGAACGGCAGGCTCTCGATGTCGCCCACGGTGCCGCCCACCTCCACGATGACCACTTCCGCGCCGGTCTCGCGTTCTACCTGGCGGATGCGATCCTTCATCTCATCGGTGATGTGGGGCACCACCTGGATCGTGCCGCCCAGGAAATCGCCGCGCCGTTCCCGGGCGATGACAGCCGAGTAGACCTGGCCGGTGGTGACATTGGAGGCTTTGGTGAGGTGGCGACCGATGAACCGCTCATAGTGGCCCAGGTCCAAATCCGTCTCGGCCCCATCTGCCGTGACAAAGACCTCGCCGTGCTGGTAGGGGGACATGGTGCCGGGGTCCACGTTGATGTACGGATCAAGCTTCTGGATGGAGACGGCCACACCCCGGCTCACCAGGAGCCGGCCGATGCTGGCCACGGTCACGCCTTTGCCCACGGATGAGACCACGCCGCCGGTCACAAAGATATACTTAGCCACGGCTCCCCTCCGCTATCCTGCGGCCGCGCCATACCTCCCAGAGACCGATCATCAGCCTTCCGTCTTTAGCGCCGTGCCACAGCGAGAGCAGAATCGTCGCCCGGCTGGGTTTTCGGTTCCACACCGGGGGCAGGTGACCATGGCCGGTTTCTCGCGCGGGGCGCCGCAGTTGATGCAGAACTTTTTGGCGGCGGGCACGCTCTTGCCGCAGCGCCAACACGTCCACGGTATCTCAAAGATCATCGAAGGGGTCTCGTCCAGGGCCGCGCCACACTTGCTACAATATTTGCGGTTGGTCGGCTGGATGCTCCCACACTTCCAGCAGGGACGTTGCAGGTGGGCCTGCACTTCCTTGAGCAAGGCCGTCACATCCTGGAAATCCCGTTGCCGACGGCGGATCTCGCGGAGCAACTTTTGGGCCTCTTCCCAGGCTTCCAGGGCGATCTGGGCTTTGGCCTGGGTATACATCTCTTGCAGCTCAGCCTCTTTGTCCAACTCCTCCTGAGTTTTGTTGATCAGGGTGGTCACATCCCGATAGTTCTCTTGCAAGGTCTGGAGCTGGTTCAAGGTGGTGAGGGCCACGGCCCACTTGCGCTGGCGCATCTCCTCCATGGCCTGGTTATAGAGCGTGTTCAGCCGTTCCTGCTGGTCCAGGAGGATACCCACGTCGCGGTAGCCGGGCCGTATCTCCTGCAACTGCCGGAGCAGGTCCAACGCCTGGACCCAACGTTGGTTAGCCAGGGCTTCCTGGGCCCGTTCATAGAGCACTTCCAGGCTCTTGAGCCTGGCGATCTCGGCCTGGGCCATGCTGATGAGAGCCTTGACATCCCGATAGCCGGGTTGCTCTGCCTGCAAGGCCTCCAGGGCCGATAAGGCAGCCGCCCATTGCCCTTGTTTCACCAATTCTATCGCCCGCTGATACTTTTCCGTCAGGTCAATCTGCCGTTGCACCGTTTGCCATAGGGACCGCGCCTCAGGGTAATGGATGTCCGTTTGATCGATCAACTGGAGTTGGTCGCGGGCTTCGGCCCAATTTTCTTGCTCCACGGCAGTCATGGCGCGCTCAAGGGGGGTGGCCGGCGGCGGGGTGACTTTGACCGGCTCACCGGCCACGGCTGGTTCCTCTCCCTCGACCAGGATGTCGCCCAGGACTTCTTTGAAATCCTCCAGCAGGCGGTCAGGCTTTTTGATCTGGCCGGTCTGGTAGCTCAGGTATTCGATGTCCTTCTCGCGGCTCTCATTCAGGAAGAGCACGTCGTCTTGCCAGGCGATCATCAGGGGGTGCAGGCTGAGGGCCGGCACGTCCTGGTCTTTCAGGCACAGGTAGAGCTGCTCCTCAGTGCGATATTGCTGAGGGTCGGTGGTGACAAAGGCATTGCTCAGCCGCGATGGGGGGGTGGAACCCATGTAGCTGATCAGCTCATGGGTGTAACTGCCGCGTTTAACCCGCACATCCTCGATATAGACGAGCCGATGGTCCCGCAGGAAGGTCATCACGCCCAGCACTTCTTCCAGCACAGTGAGGAGTGGCTCGTTCAGTCGCTCGCACAGGTCCCGGGTGACGACGCCGTGGCCGGTGGTCTTGTTGCGATAGTTGACCAGCGCGTCGAACACCTCACGCACGGCGACGGCCTTGACGCCGCTATCGGTGCGGTCTTCCAGGCAATTGCGGATGGCGTTGTAGGCATCGCACAGGGTGGGGCGGTCCTTACGCCGCTCAAAATAGGCATCGTACAGGTCCGGCACCACCATTTCGGCCAGCCGGTTGTTGTTCTTGTAATAGGTCAACACGACGCGCAGAAAGCCGTTCCATTGGCCCAGGGAGGGCCGGGTGAGGCCGCGCAGGGTACGGTTTACCTGGGGGTCGTCGTGCTGGCTGCCGATGAGGTATTGGCAGACGGCGATGGAGGCCGTGTATTTGAGGGTCACCTCAAAGAGCTTGAGCCGCTGGTCGTGCGCGGCCATGATCTCCCGGGCGTTCACCGTGTTGTGGTAGGTGAGGGCGATGGGGTATGGATAGCGGTAACGGATCTCGTCGCGGATGTCCATGGGTCCTCCGTGATGCGTCAGGGGTCAAACGTCGGGCGTCGTCAGGGAAGGGGATACGTTGCAACAGTGGGTCTGTTGCTTCGGTAAGTTCAAGGGCAGTCTGGCAGGTGGCCGGTTGTTCACGGAGCACGCGGCCGCGTTGTTGGGGATCATAGTCAGAAGAAGCTGAATCGCTCGCGTAAGCAACTGGAGGCAGTGTTGAAAAACGTCTTCGCCCAGGGCATGTCGGGCTTTGTAGTACCAGTCCCAGCTTTCTAGGGCAAAGCCGAGGGCGTATTCGTAGAAACGTGCCCGATCCTGGCCTGTGCCTCGCGAATATCCCTCCGCGATGTTCGCGCTGACCGATCCCAATGCCCTATAAAATTGGTCGGGCAGGCCGATCAACTGTCGGTTCTGCACCAGCCTGGCTGTGTCGTGCCACCCCAAATCGCTCAAAAACAAGGCCAGCCGATAAGCTGCCACTGTCCAGAGCGAATCGGCTTTGATCTCCTCCGGCACTGTGGCAACCCACTCCTCATAGTTCTCCATCTCCCCCCTCTTGACGTTTGACGTTTGACGTGTTGACGTTTGACGTGTTGACGTTTGACGCTTGACGCTGCATAGTTTCGTTACCCAAAGCCTCGGCCAGGGATTGAGCCTGATGGAACCATACCTCGGCGTCGGTCGGGCGACCCTCGGCCTGGCAGAGCAGGGCCAGGTCATAGGCTATGAGCATCTTTTCATAGTCTTCCCCCTGTTCAAAGCCGGCGCGAGCGCGTTCCAGGTGTTGGCGAGCGGCGGTCAGGTTCCCGCTGAGGCGTTCCAGAACACCCCACTCGCGTTCCACCTCCGGTGCCATCCAGATGTCAGCCAGCCCGGCGTGGGCCAATTCCAGGTATTGACGGGCCTGATCCAGTTTGCCCTGGTCGAGGGCGAGCCGGGCCAGGCCCAGATGGGAGTAACCCCGGCTGCGGCGGCGCTCTGTCTCGTCCGGGATCTCCTCGGCCAGGGCCAGGGTGCGCTGGAAGCAGGTTGCTGCGGCCTCCCCATCCCCGCTGAGGCGGTATACTTCCCCCAGCGAGTTGGTGATCTGCTGGATCCAGGCCACATTGGCCGCTGGGTCCCGGCTCAGCACTTCCAGGTCCCGCTGGTAGTAGGTGGCGGCCAGGGCCAACTTCCACTGGCGATGGTAGAGCCGGGCCAGGCCGCCGTAGGTCATCGCCAAACCGGCCTGATCCCCCAGGCGTTCCTTGATCGTCGCCGAGGCCTCGAACGCACCGACTGCCTCGTCCAGGCGATTGAAGCGGACCAGCGTTTCCGCCAGGGTGTTCTGGATCATGGCCTCCAGATGGGGCTGTTTGGTGCGGTTCTGCACGATCTCCAGGGCCTGCTGTAGATAGTCAATGGCTTCTGGGCGGCCCTGCCGGCCATAGATCATGCCCAGGTAGTGATAGGCCTGAGCCTGGGCGGAATAATCGCCGCTCTGGCGGGCGAGGTCCAGGCCCCGGTGCAGGTATTCCCCGGCGCGGTCCCACTGACGTTGCTGGCGATAGACGTTACCGAGTTCCAGATAGGCCCAGGCCAACCCGGCCTGTTGGCCCCGGGCCTCAGCAGTGGCGATATGGCGTTCGAAATGGGCGATGGCCCGACTCCACTCTTTTTGGCCGGCATAGACTACGCCCAGGTAATAGTCGTTCTGGAGCCGGCCGGCCTCGTCGCCCAGGCGTTCGCAGGTGGCCGCACTCTCTTCCAATAGCTCGCGGGCCTGGTGCAGCTCACCTTTGCGGAAGTAGAGCCAACCCAGGTGGCTTTTGACCTCGGCCTGACGGGTCGGGTCATCCTGGCTCAGGGCCAGGGCCTGGGTCAATTGCTCGATGGCCGAGTCCCACTCGCCGGTTTGTTCCAGGGCAAAGCTGGCCGCGATCAGCAGGTCAATCTGGGTCATGCAATACTCCGGTGTGGCAGGTAATCGTTCCAGGGCTGCCAGGGCCAGGCGGTAGGCAACGGTGGCCTCTGGGAAAGCGGCGTCACGGACCAGGGTCTCGCCGGCCTGCCGGGCATAGACCAGGGCTGAGGCATAGTTGCCGCCAGTGTAAAAGTGTTGGGCAATCTCGCCGGGCGTTGCCCCAACCTCAGCCAGAGCCTGGGCCGCCCTTACGTGGTCCCGGGCCAGGATGGGCGATGGGATATGCTGCACCAGGTAGTCACGCAGGGAACTGGAGACAAAGCTCAGGGTCTGGGCATCCACCGCCGTCAAGAGGCGGCCTTCCACGGCGTGGTCGAACAGGATGCCCAGGATAGCCCGCTCGCTGAGGCCCAGGTATTCGCGCAGGGGAGTGGCGGTCAGGGCTGATACCGGGAAGGTACGGCCCAGCACGGCGGCACATTGGAGAACGGCCCGGGCCTCAGCGCTGAGGGGGGCGATGTAGCGGCGGGCCAGGGTGCTGGCCACCACGGTGGCGATGTTGACCCCGATGCGCCCTCCGTCCCGGGTGGGCGACTGGCCGTCAATCTGCGTCTGCAAACGGGTCCATAATTTGCCGACCAGTTCCTCGTCTGCGGCCAGTTGCGCCGGGTCCACATTGGCTTCGGCCAGGAGCAGGGTCACCGCATCGCGCAGGATGCCGGGATAGCCGTGGGTCAGATCGTGCAGCCGTGCGCTGAGGGCCGGCGCGTCAAAGCCGGGGATGAGGGTCTGGATGAAGCGATGGCTCTCCTCCTGGGTCAGGGGGGTCATCAGGAGCACATCGCCACCGACTTTGCGCAGGGTATCCCGCAGGTCCGCTGGCAGGTGGTCGGTGACCCGGTGCGCGTGCTCCTCGCGCTCCATCGGCCGGTATCTCCAGGTGGCCAGGATGAGAAGCCGGACCTCGGAGGGCGTGGTGAGCAGATAATCCAGCAGATCAAAGGTGGTGGCCCCGGCATAGTGCAGGTCCTCGATGGCCAGGAGCAGGGGGCGTTTCTGCTTGCGGTAAACCTTGTCGAGAACGCGGTGGATGAACTCAAAGTTATGGTTCAGCAGGGCCTTGCCCTGCTCCGGGCGTTTGCGGGCGTCGTAGATGGCCTTGCCGATGAGACCGAAGGCGACCACGGCCCCGATGCCCGGGATGTCCGTCACGGCCGAGATCACGTCATCCAGGGCGATCTGGTCCACCACGCTGGTGATCGAGTGATCGTTGATGATGGCGCCGTTTTTGTCGAAGCAAAGGCCCAGGGCGTTGAACAGGGGCTGGTAGGGGTTGCTCTGAACCTGATCGTCGCAGTAGCCCTCCAGGACCTCCCAGCCGGCGCGTTGGGCCTCCGCCTGGCAATGCTGCAAGAAGTAGGACTTGCCGCTGCCCTCCTCGCCCATGATGAGCAAGAAAGAGCGGCCGGGCCTGTCCGTCAGGCGGTGCAGGTGGTTCTGGTAGCGCGTCCAATCTTCCTGGTTGCCGATGAGGGGTTGGTGGATAGGCATGGTGGGCCTTGACTTCCTACCATGCCGCAGATTAGAGGGCCAGCATTAGCCTGGAGCACGTCCCAATGACTGGTTGCCTCGGTTGCCAGCCAGTTTCTAACCTGCGGGAGGGTAGGCACCTTACTATGTGCTCAACGGTTCGTGAGAGTCTGGGCGGTGATGGAGATACCGCGTTGGGCCAGGGCCGCGAAGAACGGCTCTGGCGCGATGATCCCCTCCGGCGCAAAGACGCCCGGCGCGGTGATCTCCTTTCGGGCCAGCATCGCCGCGCCGATAGCGACCGGGTAGCCGGTCAGCCGGCCCATCTTGTCGGCGCAGGCGTAGGACAGGGTGCGCGGCTGGCCGTCTTTGGTGCCCGCCACGTCCACCCGCGCCCCGGAGCACGGCACGCCCCCGGCCCCGATGATCCCCTCCAGCTTCCAGATGATCCTGGACGTGGTCATGATCCGTTTGTGGGTCTTGCTCAGGCCCAACTTCACCAGGGTCTCGCCCAGCCAGTTGTTCCAGTTGGGGGTGAGGCCACCCTTCAAGAAGACCGTGTCGGCTTTGATGTAGCGCGGGATGGTCATCGGCTCTGGGTGGCCGCAGTGGGAGACGTGGACCTTGCCCAGCGGGGCCGGGAACTCCACCACTTCCTTATCTGCGCCGGCTGGCACATCCACCCATTTACCGCCGCGATAGGTGGGGACAGAGCCAGTGATGGCGAAGAAGACGTGGGCCACCACCGCTAGCCCCTCTGAGTCGGCCGCGCCGCCGCCCCAGTAGATGCGGATCGTGTCCACCGTGTCCAGGGCGTCGGCTCCGGCCCGGGCCATCACGTTGGTGATGCCCGGCGTCCAGCCCAGGCCACAGATGAGGGTGACGCCGGCTGCCTTCGCCTCCCGGTCCAGGCCAAAGATCTCTTCAATCGGCCCCCAGTCGTCGCAGATGTCCACGTAGTTAACCTTTGCGGCGATGGCGGCCCGGGCCATCTTGGGCGCAAAGTGGTAGAACGGCCCGATGCAGCCCACGGCCACGTCGGCGTCCTGGAGCACGCCGGCCAGCGAGGATAGGTCCTCGGCATTGACAAAGACACCACTGGCCCGGTCGCCGAACTCCGCCGCCAGTGCCTTCGCGCGTTCCACCCGGTAGTCCGCAATGGTCACGTGGTAGTCCGTATGGGCGATGAGGTCGCGCACAGCGTAGCTGCCCATGTCGCCGCAGCCGCCCAGGACGACGATGTTCATAGTTTCCTCCCGGCAGGTTGGTAAATTGGTTGCAATTGATACACCGCCTGAATTCTACCACGCTTCGACGTTTTTATCAACCCGGCATGAAATGGGATAGTGAATTAGCGAAAGTCCGATTTGTCAACCCACACGCTTTCCTGACATCCGTGCGCAATTAAACGCATGAGGGCACTGCTCCGCTCCCCATCTCGCGGCCCTTCGGGGAGGGGAAAGAATGCCTGGTAGGGTTTTTTTACGGCGGCGAAGCCGCCGCAAAAAAACTAGAAAAGGCTCTCTCCCCTCTTGTCCCCTCCCTTAATAATAGAAGTTATGCACGGATGTCAGACGCGCTTTCAGGTCATTTTGCCCCTCCGCTGGGCGTAGGCGATGGCCTGGGCGCGTTTTTCCAGGTGCAGCCGCTCCAATATCTGGCCCATGTGGTACTTGATGGTCTTTTCGGTCAGGTGCAGCGCCGCACCGATTTCCTTGTAGGTGCGACCCTGCGCCACCATCTGCAAGATCTCCCACTGGCGGGGAGTCAATTCGGCAGGCGTGTAGGGGCGATCCTCGCGGTCGCCCGTAGGAGCAGCTCCTACCGTGGGGGCAGCGCGGGCAAACTCGGCCAGGACGCGCGCGGCCAGGCCCGGCGAAAAGGCCGCTTCGCCGCGCATCAGCCCGGCCAGCAGCGCGCAAAACTCGTTCACCTCCAGGCTCTTGAGCAGGTAGCCCGACGCGCCGCTCTTGATCGCCTCGAAAAGATGCTCCTCTGTTTCCGAGACGGTCAGGATCACGATCTTGGTCTCGGGCAGCTCGGCCTTGATGACGCGGGTGGCCTCCAGCCCGTCGCAGCGCGGCATAGCAATGTCCATCACGATCACGTCGGGGCGCAGGGCGCGCGCCTTTTCAATCGCCTCGCGGCCGTCGCGGGCCACGCTCACCACCGTCAGCCCGCGCGCGATGAGCAAGTTGCGCAGCCCGTCCACAAAGAGCGGTGAATCGTCAGCCAGCAGCACGCGCGAAGCCGGCATCTCGGCCTCGGCCTCGGGCCGACGGGCGGCGGCCAGGCGCGGGATAAACGCCAGCACCCTGGTTCCCTGGCCCGGTGCGGAGCGAATCTCCAGCCGCCCGCCGACCTGCTCCGCCCGCTCGCGCATGATCGAGAGGCCAAAGTGATTTTGGATTTTGGATTGTGGACCTGTTTCGTCTTCCATCGAAAATCCGACCCCGTCGTCGGCGATGACGATCTGCGCCTGGTCGCCCGCAAAGCTCAACAGCACTTGCACATGGCTGGCGCGGGCGTGCCTGCGGATATTGGTCAGCGCCTCCTGGACGATGTGCAAGACCTGCTCTTCTACGGTCGGGGCAAAGGCCGGGCGCGGCGCGTCGTCGGGCAGGCTGAGCGTGGCGCGGACGCCATAGTTTTGGCTGAACTGGTCGAGCGCCTCTCGCAGCGTGGCGTAAAAATCGGCGGGGGCAGTCTCGGCGCGCAGCCCCAGGATATGGCCGCGAACCTCAGCCAGCGCGTCTTGGGCGGCGCGCGCCATTTGTTGCAGGCTGGCTTGCGCGGCGGCCGCCTGCCCTCCTTCCATCAGCGTTTGGGCCGCCTGCGATTGCACGTTAATGTATCCCAGGGCCTGGCCCAGCCCGTCGTGCAGTTCGCGTCCCAGCCGCTCGCGCTCTTCCAACGCGGCCAGGTGGCGCTGCTGGTTAAGCAGCGCGGCCTGTGCCTTTTCGAGCTCCAGGGCTTCCTGGCGCAATTGCGCGTTGGCCTGCGCCAGCGCCTGCGTGCGCTCGGCCACGCGCGTCTCCAGCCCCGTGACCAATTCGCGCAGTTGGGTCACCATGCCGTTGAACGCCTGCGTCAAAAAGCCGATCTCGTCATGGTACTGCACCGGCATCGCGGTTTCCAGGTCGCCCGCCTCAAGCCGCCGGACGCCATCCAGCAGCGCGTTGAGCGGCCTGATGAGGTTAAAGTACAAGGCAATGGGCAGGCCCACGATGACGAACAGGCTGCTCGCCACGATCAACACCGCCAACGGGAAGAGCAACCGGTCCAGGTATCCCCGGAACTCAAGATAGTGATCCTGCACCATTCCCTGCGGCCCGCCCTGCAGCGGTGCCTGGGTGAAGTTGACCAGCGCCGGCGTTTCCCCCACCCGCCCCGGCAATGCTCCCATCACCCACACATTGGCGAACGGGCTGGCGTCGGGCTGGTACGGCAGATCGGGCAGGCCGTTGGTGGTGATCTCGAATACGCCGTCCCGGTACAACACCGCCTGGAAGGTGAACCGCCCCGGCCGGTCGTAGATCGTCCTCTTCTGGTGCCAGGTAATCGTCAGTCGCTCTGCCTCCTGTTTGGCAAACACACCCCCGTCGTCGGGGGTCAACGGGACGAACAGGGGCAAGATCGCCGGTGTCGTCGCGTAATGGTATTCCATGTTGGGGCAGCGAACCGGCGCGTCCATGCTGACCACACCACTCCGCATCACCCACAGCGTCTGGGCGGTCTGGCCGTAGAACGGGAACGGGAAGGCGACGTCCGCCACGGCCTCCCAGGGGGCGCTATCGGGCAAGAGCTCAAAGTCGAGGGGGCGGCCCAGGTCGGCGTCAAAATGAAACTCTGCTTGCGTCACGTCATAGCCGCCGGCGGCGTTGGGCGTGAAGCGCAGCGTCTGCTGGTCGGCGAGGGCGGGCCGGTAGGCCGCCGCATGCGGGGGCGTCATGGCCCAGCCGACCGCGCCGAACACGGCCAGCACCATCACCAGCGTGATCCCCACCAGGCGCACCTGGAAGCTGGTCATCTCGGGGATGGCGTTGAGGTATACCAGCGCGAACAGGAATTGGGTGAGCAAGATGCCGGCCGACATGCTCGACTGGAATACCGCCGGCGAGATGGTAAAAGTGGCGCGGCCGATGTTGAGCAGGCTCAGGGCCAGCGGGATCAAAAAGATCAGCGCGAACGCGCGCGCGGCCTGCGCCGCCTGGCCCTGCGGCCGCCACAGGTGAGGTAACGCGAACCAGCCGGATCGCCCGGCTGCGTCCTGCGAGGCGGCGATGGTCTGGCGCAGGAATGCCAGCGGCATCCAGGCGAAACACGCCGCCAGGACGTAATCGGGGCGCCCGGGCCGGTAGAGGACCTGGTGATCTTGCAGCAGCAGCCCGCCGCGCTGGAGGGCAAACCCGGCTTCCCAGAGCGTGTAGCTGAGGTTGGCCGCCAACACCAGGCGCGCCTCCCATTTGCGCTGCGGGTAGAGGCGCGGGAACCGGTAGGCAAACTGGGCCAGCAGGGTCAGGAACAGCCCGATGACGGTGTTTTCCAGGTACACGGCGTAGAGACGCGGGGAGGGCGGCAGCGCGGTATCCAGGAAGAACAGCAGCACCACCCCCACGACGGCCGCAAAGATGCCGACCAGGAGCAGTGTATGGGCGTTGCTGGCGCCGCGCCGCCGGTGAGCGACCGCGCGATACACCAGGTAGCCCGTGATCAGCAGCGCCAGGATCAACTGGGTCAGGTAGCCGATGGCGGCGGGGGTGAGATACAATTCCATCTGTCTGCCTCTGCGAAACGCTCCGCGAAGCTCTGTAAACGCCTCACGTTTCACGTTTCACATCGCTTGCAAGAACCGCGTGATCGCTTGATTCATCTCGGCCGGCCGTTCCAGCATGACCATGTGCCCGGCCCCTTCGATGAAGGTAAGCGAGGAACCGGCGATGCGCTCGCGCAGGTATTGGGAATACCTGGGTGGCGTGAGCCGGTCGGCCGTGCCGCAGAGGATGAGCGTGGGGGCTGTGATCTCGCCCAGGTGGTCCATCACATCGAAATTATCACAGGCCAAAAAGTCGTCGTGAAAGACCTGCGGGTCGTTACGGAGCATCTCCTGGCGGGCCAGGCGCAGCAGCTCGGGCGGGGTATCGGGGCCGTAGGCATATTCGCCCACCAGGCCCACGGTGGCCTCAAAATCGCTCAGCAGACCGTCCAGGATGGCCGGCAGCACGCGCAGGCGCGCGCCGGTGGCTGTGAGGATCAGCCCGGCGCAACGGTCCGGGCAGCTCAGCGCGAACATCTGAGCGATGGCCCCGCCCATGCTGTGCCCGCCGATGATGGCCCGGTCCAGGCTCAAAGCGTCCAGCAAGCCCCGGATGACCTCCACATAGCCGGCGATGGTATCGCGCCCCCGGCCCTCCGACCGGCCGTGGCCGGGCAGGTCCAGGGCCCAGGCGCGGGTCACGGCCCCGACCCCCTGCACCTCCGGCAGCCAGTGGCGATGGATGCCCCCGGCCCCGTGGATCAGGACCACTGGCGGTAGATGGGTGGCGGCTGGGGCACGGTGGATATAGAAGATGCGCTCGCCGTGAACCGGGATATAGGCCATAACTCCTCCAGGGAGGCCAGGTACCTGTAAACTGTAATTTTAGCATACCACGGATGGGCTGGAAAGTCAATGCGCCCCCGTTGACATCCGTGCGTAAACGCATGAGGACACTGATCCACTCCCCACTTCGTGTCCCTTCGGGGAGGGAAAAGAATGCCTCATAGGATTTCTTTCCCCTTGTTCCCTCCCTAACAGGAGTTATGCACAGGTGTCAGACGGTCCACTTGACCGCCCTCCTGTGGGGCGGTATAATGGCTTGCAGAGTATCAGCATATGGAAGCTCTGCCTGTCATAGAGGTTCATAGCAGCGACTTGCCGACTGCCCGGCCCTACGTGGTCATCGTTGTCTTGAGCTGGAACGGCCGCGAGGATACCCGGGCCTGCCTCCATTCGCTACAAGGACTGGCTTATCCCCGCTTTGACGTGCTGGTGGTGGACAATGGCTCCACCGATGGCTCGCCGGAGATGGTGCGCGCCGGGTTCCCCACCGTTCACCTCATCGCTAATCCCGGCAACCTGGGCTACGCCGAAGGCAATAACCAGGGTATGCGCTGGGCGCTGGAGCGTGGCGCAGACCTGGTCTGGTTGCTGAACAACGACGTGGTGGTGGAACCAGACAGCCTGACCGAACTGGTTCGGGTGCTGGAAACCCATCCCGACGTGGGCATCGTGGGGCCGGTCATCCAACGCATCCATCAGCCCGGCCGGGCCGATGTGGGTGGCCGCTTCGATTTCTGGACCGGCTATGCCCATGTGCTGCTCTGGGAGCCGGCTTACGCGGGGCAGGATACCCTGGAAGTAGACTATGTGTGGGGCGCCGCGCTCCTGGTCCGCGCCCAGGTGCTCCGGCAGGTGGGGCTTTTTGATCCGCGTTGGGTGGCCTATTTCGAGGATGCGGACCTGAGCCGCCGTGCCCGCGCCCACGGCTGGCGCACGGTCACGGCCTTGCGGGCCCAGGTCCACCACCACATCGCCCGCTCCGGCGACAAAGTCTACCTGTGGCAGACCTGGATGCGCCTGCGCAATTATCTGCTGTTCTACGCCCGGTACGCCCGGCCCATCCAGTGGCCCGGTCTCGTCCTGGCCTTCGCCTTCGTCCACATCCCGCTCTATCTGTATCGCAGCAGCGGCAAGTACGTGGCCTACAAGCTCCTGCCCAAATACCGGGGCCGTGAGCTGAGCCTCTGGTTTAGAAGCAAATCCGCGAATAGACGCATGACGCCTGACGTTTGACATAAGTCATGTTCACCATCGTCATCACCACCTATAACCGTCGCCGGCTCCTGGCTGCCTGCCTGGACGCGCTCCTGGCCCAGGCCGTTGACGTGCCCCACCAGGTCATCGTCGTGGATGACGGCTCCACCGATGGCACGGCCGCGTACCTGGCCGAATTGGCCCGGGCTGGCCGACTCTGCTACCTGCGCCAGCCTAACGCCGGCTGGCCGGCCGCCCGCAACCGGGGCTGGCGCGCGGCGCGCGGCGATGTGGTGGCCTTCCTGGACGACGACTGTGTCCCGCTTCCCACCTACCTGACCGCTCTGGCTGATGCCTGGTCGCGCTGGCCGGACGCCGCTGGCATCGGTGGGCGCGTGACGGCCCAGCCCGGGGCCAACTACGCCGGCCGCCTGCGCGCCGCCGGCCACGTGGCCGTCTTCGAGGCCCTGAACGGGACCCGCGTGGACATGCCCGGCCCGGTGGACTTTTGCTACGGCGGCAATCGCTCCCTGCGCCGGGACGTGCTGGAAGAGTCGGGCGGCTTTGACGAGTCGCTGCGCTACTTTGACGACTGGGACCTGGATTGGCGGCTGCATCAGGCCGGCCATCGCCTGTGGTACGACCCGGCCATCGCCGTGGCTCACAACTACCGGCTCACCGCCTGGGGCCGCATCCGGGCCGATTACCTGTACGGCCGCTCCGCGCCCCGTTTCACCCGCAAACACCCGGATTTCCCGTATGACCGCCTGGAGGCCATCACTTTGCCTCCCATACCGGCCACACCCGGCGAGCGCGTGGTCTATCGGCTGGTGCAGGCGTTCTGCTACCTGGCCCGGCAGACGGCGTTGCGCTACACCCGCTGGCAGTTGGGTAGACAGGTAGACAGGTAGCAAAGGATCTTTCATCCTGCACCCTGCACCCTGCACCCTGCACCCTGTATCCTGCCATGAACATCACATTGGTCTACCCGGCCATCGCCACCGCCGGCTTTGGCTGCCTGGGTAAACGCCCCTGGTCGCCGGAGACGCATCTCATCCACCATGGCCTGGCCTCGCTGGGCGCGTCGCTCCGGGCGGCCGGCCACACCGTGGACCTGGTTGACCTGCGCGCTTTGCGCGGCTGGGGCGCGTTCCGGCGCGCGGTGCGCGTAAGGGACTCCGGTCTGTGGGGCATCAGCGTCACCAGCCCGGAGCGCGACATTGCCCGGACGTGTGCGGCGATCATCAAACAGGAGCACCCGGCCGCCCGCGTCGTCGTGGGCGGCGTCCATCCCACTGTCTGCCCGGCCGATTTCACCGCTGACTCGGCCGTAGACTATGTCATCCAGGGCGAAGGCGAACTCACTATCGTCGCCCTGGCCGACGCGCTGGCCCAAGGCGGGCCGCCTGCATCCCTCCGAGGCGATCCACCGGACCTGGATGACCTGCCCTTTGCTGCCCGAGATCTGTTCGACGTGGATGCCGAGCTGCGCGGCGGATTCTACCCGGCCCGGCTGGGGCTGCCCACGCCGATGGTCACGCTCATCGCCGGGCGCGGCTGCCCGTACAATTGCTCGTTCTGCCAACCAGCCGGGCGCGCCGTCTTCGGGCCACGGGTGCGAAGGCGCAGCGTCGAGAACGTGCTGGCCGAGCTGCGCCTCCTGCACAACCGTTACGCCTTTCGCAGCCTGATGATCCACGACGACTGCTTGCTGGATGACCGCTCGTGGGCGTTGGACTTTGCGGCCGGCTACGCCCGCGAGTTCGGCCAGCCGTGGTTCTGCCAGGTCCGGGCCGACATCGTGGCCGGCGATGAGGACCTCATCCGGGCGTTGCGTGAGTCCGGCCTGACTGCCCTCAGCATCGGCTTCGAGAGCGGCAGCGACCGGGTGCTGCGTCTGCTGCGCAAGGGCGTCACCGTGGATCAGAATCGCCAGGCGGCCGGGGTCTGCCGGCGCCATGGCCTGCGCATCTTCGCCAACTTTATGCTGGGCCTGCCCACCGAGACGCCAGCCGAGATGATGGCGACGGCCCGGCTGGTGCGCCAGGTGCGAGCGGAAGTGAATAGCGTGAGCGTTTATGCGCCGTCGCCGGGCAGCGACCTGTACGAGACGTGCCGCCGGGACGGGCTGCTGCTGGCCGATGGGCCGGCCGGCTACCGGCGAGATAGGCTGGGGGGCAAGGTGGCCGGGGTAGACTATCGTGCCGTGGAGCGGGCCGTGGCCCACGCGCTGGAGCTATCGCCGGCCCAGGCCACGCTGCGGCGGCTGACCGGCCACCAGGACATCCGGCGCATCGTGGAGCCGCTGCGGGGGCTGGGGCCAGTCCAGGCCGGGCTGGACTCGGCGCGCCGCTATCTGTACCGGCTGTGAATAGCGGGATAGTACCAATTTCCTATTGTGAGGTAATCCCCGGCGTGGTAGGATAGACGTGAGATGGTATTTACTTGGAAATATTGCCCGACTACGAGAGGAGACCCGCACGCGCGGGGCGCACCCCGTGGCACGAAAATACGCCGGTGTGCTCGCGCGGGGTCTGCGACCCCGCGCCGGCGGCGGGTCACAGACCCGCCGCGAACGGGTCCCGACTACGAGAGGAGGAGTCT
>Ga0209101_1000705_pt1 | contig 26980 bp, 21 predicted proteins | sample ConPoolayeCmetaG_FD_185481 | JGI IMG/M metagenome (GOLD analysis project Ga0209101, IMG submission 185481) | Hot spring microbial mat communities from California, USA to study Microbial Dark Matter (Phase II) - Cone Pool mat layer C metaG... ...
CTTAAGCGAGCTGAAGAAGTGCCTCGGCGCCGTGGAGGGCGCTTTCAGCACCCTTTGGCTTTGAGCCGGAGGCTTTAGCCTCCGGTGAGGCCGGCAGGTGCGCGGAAATCTAACATTGTCGAGCTACTCGGGCTGTGGTCGGTCTCCGACCGAGCCACCCAATCGGCGGTTATTTGGCCTGATTACGGCGTCCACTTCCCATCGTGGCGACACGGGCGCGGTCTGGAGACCGGCCCGAGCCGGAGGGCTGAGCAGTTACGAGTTATCCACATTATACTTAGCCCGACAAAAGCTGTCAATGGCTTGACCTGGCTTGCCCCAGCTTACGGCAAGGACATACACAGTCGGGTTGAGCGCCGGGTTATGGTGGCGGCAAATTGGTCGAACGGGCAAAAAGGGGCAGCGCCTGTCCACTCGAGTCGGTTGCCCAAAAGGTGACCAGGTTGTCAACCACCGCCGGAGGCTGTGACCAGCAGAGAACGGCCCATGTAGAAGCGTCTTCCAATGTTTGCACCGCATGCTGGCTGCTGCGCACCTGTCCGTCACCGGAAACGGCCGACTCGGGAACATTGATTTGGCGTCTGGGGGTGGTGATGGTTATGCCGGCCACACCGGCCAGGTTGTCATAATCCCAGTTGTACAGCGTCAAAGCGGGCATTCCCGCTCCAACGTAGGGGAACATCTGGGGCGGCCGGTCATACATAGTCTGTGGGATGATAAAAGTCCAACTGTAGGCCCAGAGGCGCGCCCCCGCCGGAGCGACGTTGGCTGAAGGCGAGGTGCTGAGGGCCACGTTGTACAGGTTCAGGTCGGCAAAGCCAAGCCCTTCGGCAAAGGGCGGCTGCGGTCCGCCAACCACACTGAGTTTGAACACGCGTTGCCCGCCGACACTTTCTCCGTCTGTCGCATTCAAAGGTCCCAGCACAAACCATGTGCCGTCGGTGGAAGCATTTTCCATGAACACGGCGCTGACCAGCGCATTTCCTGAGGTGACGCCGACGGTTGGATGACTAGAGCGCACATCGGGGTGGGTATACGCGCCGGTACCCCCATACACGGTAAAAGTGAACGGCGTATCCCAGGCCAGGCCATTCTGAATATCCAATGTGCCACCACAGTCGGGATCAAAAATGCGAACATAGAACGGTTCGGCCAGGCTTTCGGGCACCTGGAACAGGATCACCTGGACCTGGTCATCATCTCCCTGACGAGCCGAAAAGCCGGGTTCTGCGCCGTAGAGGCCCAGGTAGCTGCTTTCCAAGGTTGTGTCGAGCGAACCGCAGTTTTCTGCGCGATAAGCGTTGGTCAGTTGTCCGCTTGCACCACCTGGGTTGGTTAAAATCAGATTGTACACCCCGGCAGCAATGCCTTGCGGCACAACGACCGTCAACGTGTTTTCGTCGATCCAGGTCACGCTCAACGGCCATCCACCCAGGCGCGCAGTCGTGCCGGGCAGCAGATTGGCCCCGCCAATCGTGGCGGTTACCGGTGCGTCGTTACAGCCTTGTGCGGGGGTCATCCGAGTTGCCATAGGCGGCATCAAATTGACCACTGCCGTTGCGCCGGTCGATGCGGGGTCAAAATTGTCGCCCAGAACCGCGGCCTGATTCGAAAGCGTGCCGGGGCCGCTCAAGGCCGTGACCGCAAAAGAGATGTGCACGGTGGCTCCGGCGGCCAATGCATAGGGTGTCGGCAACGGTTCCCAAATCAATTCTCCATTGACGATCAATGGGTCACGGCTGAAATAAGGAAGAGGAGTTGATGTGGTTGAACCGGGCACATAGGTGAATCCGGCAGGCAACGCATCGCGACATGTGCGCAACAGAGCGGGGTCGCCGCCGGCAGAAAGGTTTTGAATCGAGATGGTATAGGTCAACAGGCTGCCGGCAGGTGCCGAAGGCCGATCAACCGTTTTGCTGATGCGCACCGCCGGTCGAAACTGAACCGCTGTATTGTTCGTCGCACCGTTGGCGGTAGCCGTCACCGTCGCCGTGCCAGCCGATGTAGCTGCCGTCAAGGTGACCACGGCAACTCCGTTGGTGGTCAGGGCAACAATGGTGTTGCTGCTGCCAAACAGGCCCAGGGTGGTGTTGAATGTCACCGCCGTGCCATTCGCAACAGGGTTGCCAAACTGATCCAACACGCGGGCGCGGATCACCGTCGTTGAAACGCCATCGGCAGTTAACGCGCCTGGTTCGGCCCAAACAACCAGGCTGGACGGCACCGGAACCGGCGTCGGCGGCAGTGGCGTTGCCGTGGGAGGAGGTGGAGTCCAGGTCGGCCAGGAGGTTGGGGTGGCCGTCTGAGTAGGCGTAGGCGTCTGGGTTGGCGTGGCGCTCGGACGAGGTGTCTGGGTGGGTGTGGCCGTTGCAAAAGTGGCCGTCGCGGTAGGAGTGGGCGGCATTGGCGTCGGTGTGGGCGGCAAGGGAGTCTCGGTAGCGGTGGAGGTTGGCAATGGTGTTTCCGTAGCGGTTGGCAAAGGTGTCATGGTGACGGTGGGGGTTGGCGTCACCTGGGCGACCGCACGGGTAACCGGTGTAGCCGTAACGCGAATGACGATCACCTGCTCAGATTGAATTGTCGCCAGTTGCGCCACCAACCGGGTGGTATCGATTTCGATTTCCCGGATGAGGATACGGATTTCCTGGTTACGAAAGGAAAGAAGGATGATGGCGAGCATGAGCGCATTGAACAGAAACAACAAGAGCATAAAACGCTGCTTGCTGTTCAAATGCAAGCGTTTGCGGATCGTTTCTGTCCAATTCATCGGCCCAACTGACAAAGAGTTCATTTTTCAGCAACTTGGAGCTGGTCCAACTGTTCCAGGTTTTTGCGTGCGCCCAGCTTTTCAAATATAGCACGAGCTTTATCCAGATAACTTTGTGCTAATTGAAGGTCGTTTTCGTTAGCATTGCGACGGCGGTATGTTTTGCCCATTTCGGCATAGGCGCATGCCAGGTCATATCTGGCTTCCAGGTGCTCAAAGCGTTGGATGGCGTCGGTGAGCGCAGCAATGGCCTCTGGCCAGTTTTCACGCCGTGCAGCTATCATACCTTTGACCATAATCGCATACGCCAATTCCCGACGTCCTTCCGCCTGGTTGGCAAATTCGATGGCCTGGGCAATCTGGGCCTCGGCTTTGTCCAGATCGCCGGTCAAGACGGCTATTTCGCCCATATGCGCCTTGACCATGGCCATACGGTTGGTAAAGCCAACACCCTCACTGCAAATGGCCCAACACCGGTCCAGATGTTCCTGAGCCGCATCATAGCGTCCGCGATCCATGTTCATCAACCCTATGCTGAGATGGATCACAAAGAGAGATTGGGCCATTCCACTGGCATTGATGCTCGACAGTGCGCGCTGGTAGCATTCGTCGGCGTCGGTCCAACGTCCTTGATGGCGGTAAATATCTCCCAAAACGCTAAACACACGAGAGGTGGCCTTGCGCAATCCGGCTTGTTCGGCGAGGTTGAGACTTTGCTGCAAATGTTCGATGGCTTGTTCCCATTCGCCCAGCGCATAATAGGTTTCGCCCATGGTTTCGTGAATGACCGAAAGAGTTGAGATGTCCCCGCACAAATCGGCCAGTTCACGTCCCTTTTCCAGGCGATCTAGCGCTTCGCGATAGTTCCCCATTTCTTCACTTTGCCAGCCTAAATCTTGATACAGCCGGCCCTGCATCGCCAGGTCGCCGGTTTCTTTGCTGATTTCAAGGCTGCGCAGCCAGTGCTCTTCGGCCAGCTTGTTGGCTCCCTGTCGACGGTAACGAATGCCGGCGTAATACAAAAAACGGGCAACTTCGTCGGGATCGAGCAGGCGTTCGGCCAGATCAAAGGCTTTTTCTGTCCACTCTTGCGCTTTTTCCAGCTCTCCCTGGTGCCAGTAAACGCGGCCGATTTCGTTATAGATACGGGCCACTTCTTTGTGTTCAACGCCGTTCAGGTATTGCAATCCAAGCTGGAACTGGTGCATTGCCTGTTCATAGTCGCCCCGCTCAACCAAAATCACGCCGATTTTGCGGCTTAATTCGGCGATCTTGACATGTTCTTCCGAGACTTGCCCGAATTTCATAAGACCTCCTTTGAAAATCGCCATCCGATTACCGAATCATTATCACACGTCAACCGGAGACTTGCTTCTTCCACAGGTCACTCCGCAGCGCCATAGGGGACAATTTCGGTGACCACACGCGTGCTGGTGACGGTTTGTTCAATGATGACCGTCACGATCACTTCACGGGTTCGTTCCAAATGTTCGATATGTTCGATATATTCTTTTTCCTGAAAAGACAATAGGACGGCGGCGAGGAACAAAATGTCGAACAAGACCAACAAAATGAACAAACGCAATTTGCTTTGGCGGCGGGCTTTTTGGCGTTCGTCGAGCGTTGGGCCGTTCAAAAAAGCTCCGATTTCACGCACGCGCAGCAATTTGTTCATACGGTTGCCTCTTGTGGCTCCTGAGATGACGGCAAGAGTTCAACAAAATCCACCAGTTTCTCTTTTTGGTCCTCATACAAACAAACGCGGTTTTTGCCCATTCGTTTGGCCAGATAAGCCGCGCGGTCGGCAACGCGGTCAAGACCGGCAATGTCGCCGGCATCGCGGGGAAAGAGGGCCACCCCAACGCTGATCGTGGCATGCACCTCCTGGCCATCATCTGACTTGAAAACCTCTTCTTGAACACGCCGCCGAATGGTTTCGGCCAGTTCAACGGCACCGGTTTCGTCAACATTGGACAACAGAATGGCAAATTCTTCACCGCCCCGCCGCCCCACAAAACCGCGTTCGCCGACCAGTTCTTTCATCAACCAGGCAATGCCGATCAGCACCTTATCGCCCGTCGGATGTCCGAACTGGTTGTTGATCTTGCGAAAATCGTCAATATCACCGATCAACAATGCAGCCGGTTGACCGGCAAACTGGGCACGACCCAATGCACGTTGTGCGCGTTGAGTAAATGCAACCGGGTTCAAAATGTCCAGTTTGCGGTCGATTTGGGCCAGTTGCAAAGACTGTTCGTACATCAAGGCGTTATGCAGGGGCACGCCCACCTGGTTGGCAATGATCCCGACCATTCTAAAGTCTTCGGCGGTAAACGTGCGCCGGTAACGCACCAAAACCATCAGGCCGATCACCTGGTTTTCGGCATACAGCGAAAAGGCCATCACCGCCGCTTTGGCGCCCCAGCGTTGTTCGGCGGGGCTGAGGGTGGGCCATGTCGATATATCATTGATCACATCACTGCCGCCGCCGGACAACACTTGCCCCAAGAAACCTTGGCCGGGCAACAGGGCAACCGGGCCATGACCGCCATTCTGCAAGTTGACCAATGGATATTCGTTTGAATCGCCGCTGCGCACATAAATCAGGCAAGCGTCGCACGCCACCAATTCGCCGATCGCTTCGGCAATGCTCTGGCTGACCCGTTGCACCGTCTCTTCTTGACTCATTGAAGCAACAAAACGCTGCGAAATTCGATAGAGCTGCTTGACTTCACCGTGCTCGGTATCGATATTGATATACAATCGAAAGGTAGCCAGAATGCCCAGCAATGGGAGCGCCAGAATCAACACCGACCAAAGTGAAAGTTGATCGCCCCGAAGCTGGAAAAAATAATATACGATCAGCGGGATCGGGGTGAGCGAGAAGACCAGCAAAAGGTCGGTTTGAGGCAGTTTGGCTCCCTGCAAGATATGTTTGTTCAATTGGCCGACCAGGGTGCGCGAAAGCAGTGAGAACACGAGCACATAAACGGCCGTTGCCGGCAGGTGGAAGGTTTTGATCGGCCAAAGCGGCACATACTGCCAGGCCAGAGCGTAAAACCATCCGGCACAAGAGGTAGCCAAAACGTACTGCGCGGCATAGAAAAGCCCATTCAGCAACGGCGGCCGATGAAACAAAGCCTGCCCCACCAGTGCACCGATGGCAATGGCAACAACCGGGCCGCTCGCCTGTTCAAGGATCGGCGCATCTTGAGGTGCAAACAGCAGGGCAAGAATGATAAAAATAACGCTTGAAGTAAAACGATCGCCTTGCGGCAGACGAATAACCAACCACTCGGACAACACACAGGCGACAGAAAAAAGAAAAAGCGGAATAGACCAGTAAAACAAACCATAGACGCCGATCAACACCAACAGGGCTGCACCAATGATCGAAACAAGAATCAGATAAAGTTTCAGGTAAGGCTTGTTTTCAAACACGTGTTCGACATTTTCCTCATACCCAGAAATTCAAACACTTGCGTCATTTGACACCGGGCCTTTTTTCATTCTACAAGATCACCACCGGTGTGTCAAGGGGAAAAGGGTACTGAAGGGTGACGGTTTCGCAACGCGGATTGGATTCGTCGATCTTGCCGGTTCGGGAATGTCTTGAGAACCTGTCCGAAAAGGTCACGTTTTTCGGATGCTATTCAGCCCGATTGAAATCGGCCTCTTGGGGCGCTCGACACCGGTCGGCGCAAGCCCACAAGGGTGACCTATCACCGCCTGAATGGTTACTTTCGGCCAAGCTCTAAAAGAGTGACAGTTGTTCAATTTGCTGTTTGGAGGGTGTTTCCTCCATTTTTTCAAACTGAGCCAGCAAGGCGGGCAATTTGGCCATATCCTCTTCAACGACACGGCGCAAGTCAGGCTGGTGAAGTGCAGCCGCAGGGTGAAACATCGGAACATACAGCACATCGCCGATCTTGCGCGGCTGGCCATGAATCTGAGAGATTTTGGCCCCTGGAAAATAACGGGCCATCGAAAACCGTCCCAGGGTGATCACCACCCGAGGTTTCAGCAGCTCGATCTGGCGATCCAGGTAAGGCCGACATGCCTCGATCTCGGCCGGCTGTGGATCGCGGTTGCCCGGTGGACGGCACTTGATCACGTTCGCAATGAACACATCTGAGCGTTTTAGCCCGATGCTTTCCAACAATTGTTCCAAAAACTGCCCTGCTGCCCCGACAAAGGGCCGTCCACTGCGGTCTTCGTGAAAACCGGGGGCTTCACCGATGAACAAAATGCGTGGGTTCTCCGGCCCTTCACCAGGCACGGCGCGTGTACGCCCGGCATGTAATGGACATCTGGTGCAATTGAGAATTTGTTCGTTCAATTCGCTCAAAGCAGACATCGCGCAGCTCCCTCCCTGGCCTGTTTGCAGTTTGATTATAACCCATCTTGTCCAAGTTATCAAACTTGTGCCCAATGTAATTTCCTACCCGGCTGTCCGCCGCCATACCTCGACCGAAAATCGGCTTTTCTAGGCGACTGCGGCGCCAGGCGTCGGCTTGTGTCGATGCCGGCCAAAGGCTCAAGACAGACGATTTTGGGCATAAGCAGGCATTGACTGTCCAATGTTGATTTCGATCGTTCGTACGTGAACGCATCGGATTTTCGAGACAGAACAAAACAAACCGGGCATAGCTGTATCTTGTGAACCCCATCCACCCTATGCCTCACGTTTCACGCTTCACATCTCACGCCCCAATTTCTTTTCTTACCCGAATATGATATAATCTATATGCAATTGCTCTTGGGGGACTGCTGGCATGGCCTGGGAAGAAAGCCCATACAGCCGAGATACACTCTTGCGCTTGACTCGCGCCGGCGCATGGGTACGCCTGGTCATTCAGGAAGATGCCTGTCCGATCTGTGCCCAGCACAAAGGACGGCTTTATCCGCCAGAGCAAGCCCCCCGTCTGCCGATCCGCGAATGTACTTCTCCACTTTGCCGCTGCCGTTTTGAGGCAATCGATCCGTCGAGCAAGCTGAGCGTTTCCGAACTGGTGATGCGTGGCGCACAGTTGGTGCGCGCGCGACTCAAACGTGGCGCGTTGAATGTGTTGCGTCGGGCGGTTGCCCTCGATGAATTGTACGAACCGGGCTGGCTCTGGCTCAGCGCAGTCGTCGACGACCCAGAAAAAGTGCAATGTCTGGAAAAAGTGCTCCAGATCAACCCCGACAATTACTGGGCGCGCAAAAAACTGCACGAAGTGCAGCAACGGTTGGGCATTCAGCCCACTTTGGGCACTGCACCGCTGGTCGACATTCCATTAGAAGTACTACAAATCCGCACCGAACGTCAGGTGATCATCGAACAATGGCAGGCTTTTATGGACATCATTCTCCAGGTCGCACCGCAGATCGCCCGCGATCAGGCCCTGGCTTTCCTCCGTCGCCTGGAACAGGCTAACACCAAGGCGATTGAGCACCTGTTGACCGCTGCCGCACTGCGCGACGAGATGGAACAGCAATGGCGTGAATTGGACCTGGTTGGCCGCAGCCTGGGACAGGCAATTCAAACTTTTGCCCACCAGACCGACTATCACGCCGACAGGAAGCAAATGCGCCAGGTGCTCCAATTCTTGTCCGACACGCTGATGGCCCGCCGTCAAGAAATGAAACGACAGGTCGAACTCTACGGCGGTCAGGTCACATAAAAGCCCACCCCCTTGCCAGATTTCGACCTTTTCGGGAATCGAGGCTTTAGCCGGTTTACATCCAGTGGTTAAAATCCGGCTAAAGCCAATACGTTTCAAATAACCTTCCGGAGTGAAGCCTTCAGGCAGAAAACCCGGCTGAAGCTTTTACACCAGTGAAGCCTATCCGAAAAACGGCTTTCGGATCAGCCCTAAAGCCTCGATTTCTGCCCGATTTGTCCGCGTCCGGCTTGTTCCGACCCAAGGAAAAAATTTCATCGCTAAAACGAAAACCCTGTCTCAAGCCAGGGTTTTCGTTTTTTATATCGTTCAAAACTATGCTATAATGTCGGCTATGAACGAATGGATACTGCCTCCTCCAACATTGGTCGATACAAAAGAATTATTTAACGAAATGTACGAGCATTTGCGATATGCTTCTTTGCTGGCCGTCGACACCGAATCGAACAGCCTGTATGCGTACACCGAGCGTGTCTGCCTGATTCAATTCTCCGTGCCGAGCCACGATTACCTGGTCGACCCGCTGGCGCTGGATGATCTGTCTCCATTGGGCACGCTTTTTGCCGACCCGCAAATCGAAAAGGTATTTCATGCCGCCGAGTATGATGTAATGGTTTTACGGCGCGATTGGGGCTTTTCTTTTGCCAACCTGTTCGACACCATGATCGCCAGTCGCATTGTCGGCTGGAAACCATACGGGCTGGGCGAGCTGCTGAAAAAACACTTTGGCATCGACACCGATAAACGAATGCAACGCACCGATTGGGGTAAACGTCCGTTGTCGAGCGAACAAGTGCGCTATGCCCAGCTTGATACTCATTTTTTGCTTCCACTGCGTGACAAACTGGTCGCCGAACTGGGCGCCCAAAAGCGATTAAAGGAAGCACAGGCCGCTTTTGAGCAGGTAGCACAAAGCGAGTGGCGGGGACATAAATTCGACGCCGATGACTTTTGGCGCATCAAGGGAACCGGCGAACTCGATCCGGTCGGGCGGGCGGTGTTGCGTGCGCTGTACGTCTATCGGGAAGAACGTGCCCGGGCGATGAATCGGCCACCGTTCAAAGTCTTTAGCGATCAGCTTTTGGTGCAACTCAGCGAACGCCGACCGACCACCCTGGCCGAGCTGGAACAGATCAAAGGCCTTCCTCGCCATATGTCACCCCAACATAGCCGACAATTGCTGCACATCATTGCCCATGCGGCTGAACAACCGATTCCTCATCGACCGCCATTCAACCACACGCAGCGTCCCTTGCCGGCCGTCGAAAAACGCTACGAAACCTTGCGCACCTGGCGCAGGCAACAATCCGAAGCGCGTGGCGTCGAGCCGGACGTGATCCTGTCCAATGCGACCCTGCTCAAGTTGGCCCGCCGCAACCCCACTTCACTGGTCGAACTTGAAGCAACCGCGATCTTGAACGACTGGGAATTGGAAACGTATGGCGAAGAGCTGGCAGCCCTGTTGGCCAATCACCAGAACGAGAAATAAAATATGCAATACAGAATAACAAACGGAGAAAGACGATGAATATTCAAGATCAATTAATGGCCGATTTAAAGGATGCATTGCGCAATCAGGATGAGGCAGTCAAGCGTACCATTCGGATGGCATTGGCCGCGCTCAAGAACGCGCGGGTGGAAAAAATGGCCGACTTGACCGAGGCTGAAATGATCGCCGTGCTACAACGGCAGGTGCGACAATGTGAGGATGCCATTCTCGACTACCAAAAGGGCGGGCGAGATGATTTGGTCGCCGAAGCACGTGCCGAGATCGCCATTCTCAACCGCTATCTGCCGCAAATGATGAGTCGGGAAGAAATCGCCAGGCTGGCACGCGAGGTGATCGCTCAGGTTGGAGCCGATTCCCCCCGTCAGATGGGGCAGGTGATGCGTGAGCTAATGCCTCGCGTCCAGGGGCGCGCCGACGGGCGGTTGGTCAACGAAGTCGTGCGCGAACTGCTCGCCGGCAGTTAATTCGTGCCAGGTCAATCGCCGGGGAGCATAACAGGTGACAAGGCGGGCACAGCGTAAATCGGCAAAGCGAGGAAAAGGACATATTGTGCTTTTTGGCCTGCTCCTGACGGCCGGCATCGGTTTTATTCTTGCCTCCGACATCATCGGCAAGCCCAGATTGGCCATTCAAAAAGGCCAGCCTGCCCCCCAAGACATTGCTGCCCCCTCGCACATTGAATTTGTGAGCGAGGTGCGCACCAAAGCCGAAAAGCAACGGGCGGCTGCTGCCGTGGCCGACATTTATGATCCGCTCGACCGCCAGGTCGGACGGGGACAGGTCAGCCTGGCCCTGCAAGTGCTTTCATTTATCGATTCAGTACGCGCCGACCCTTACGCCACTCCCGAATATCGCCGCCAGGCCCTTGCCGCCATCCAGGTTGTCCGCCTTTCGCCTCAGGTGATCAGCGATACCCTTGCCCTCGATGAAACACAATGGAAAACCGTCCAGCTCGAAACACGTCGGGTACTTGACGAGATTATGCGGCGTGAGATCAAAAGCGGGCAGGAAGATGCCCGACGTCGTGAGGTGCGGACGTTGATCGACTTTGAGTTGAACGAAACCCAAACGGCGATCGTTGACGAAATCGTCGGCGCATTGATCAAGACCAACCGCATGTACAACACCGAAAAAACCGAGCAGGCCCGTCAGGCCGCGATGGACGCCGTCAAGCCGATCGTGCGCACCCTGGAAGCTAACCAAGTCATTGTGCGCAGCGGCGAAATCGTTGACGATGAAGATTTGGAAGCGCTGAATGCGCTGGGGTTGCTCTCTTCCAGCCCCGACTGGTACGCCGTTGCCAATGCGGGGCTGGTTGCCCTGATCCTGGCTGTGGCCGTTTCGGTTTATCTGTCCAACGTTGAGCCACAGGTGCGCGAAACCCCCAAATACCTCTTGCTCCTCCTTTTGTTGCTGCTTTTGTTCGCCTTTGGGGCCAAATGGAGCACCGGCCTGGGCGATTTCCAACCTTATCTGATGCCGTTGGGAACGGCAGCCATATTGGCGAGCGTATTGCTCAATGTACGCATCGGGTTGGTGGTGCACCTGGTCATTTGTCTGATCGTCGGCTATCTGGCACAACGACAGGTTGGCCTGTTTTGGTACCATCTGGTCGGCGGGCTGGTCGGCCTCTTTGCGATGCGACGTGTACAGCATATCAACACCTTTGTGCGCACCGGCGGCTATGTCATCATCGCCAATCTGGTGACGATGGCCACGTTTGTCCCCCAGGAAGGTCGCTTGGATACTCTTTGGCTGACGCAATTGGGCCTTTCGGCCGCGGTCAACGGCGCACTGACCGCCATCCTCGCTCTGGGTGGCTATTCGTTGTTGGGAGCCCTCTTTCAAATCACCACCTCATTGCAATTGATGGACCTGGCCCGTCCTACCCACCCGCTGTTGCGCGATTTGCTCCTCAAGGCCCCGGGCACCTATCACCACAGCATTATGGTGGGCAATATGGCCGAGCAAGCCGCCGAAGCCATCGGCGCCGACGCGCTGTTGGCCCGCGTGGGAGCCTTTTACCATGACATCGGCAAAACAATGCGCCCCTATTTTTTTACCGAGAACCAGATCGACGGCAACAACCCCCACAACCTGCTCGACCCGGAAACCAGCGCCCAGATCATCCGCAGCCACACCGTCGAAGGAATGGCACTGGCCAAAAAATACCGCTTACCCAAAGAATTACGCGCCTTTATTGAAGAACATCACGGAACAGCGGTTATTTCATATTTTTATCACAAGGCCACCCAGAGTGCGGGCACGGAGAATGTCCGTGAAGAAGATTATCGCCACGTGGGTCGACCACCACAAAGCAAAGAAACAGCCATTGTGATGCTGGCCGATACCTGCGAGGCCGCCGTGCGCAGCGTTCGCCCCCATAACGTCGAAGAATTGGAAGCATTGCTCCGCAAGTTGATCGCGGCCAAAATCGCCAGCGGACAACTCGATCACGCACCGTTGACCTTGCAAGAGATCGAAACGATCACCCGCTCTTTTATCAACACCCTTCAGGGCGTATTTCATCCACGCATCCAGTACCCCGGACAAGAGAAACTGTCCGAACGGACTCCGGTCACCGCTTCAGAGGCCTCCAATCGGCCAGAAGCAGACACGGCTGCCCGAATGCCGGACGAAATCGAACCCGACATTGTCCTGGCCAAGAAAGGAAAAAATGATTCAAGTATTGATTCGCCCACCATTTGAAACGGTGGTGTCCATCGAATGGGTTGAACAAACGGTACACGCCGTACTGGCGGCAGAGCATGTCTCGATCGAAGCCGACCTCAGTGTGGTGATCACCGGTGACGACGAAATTCAGGCTCTCAACGCCCAATTTCGTGGCGTCGATGCGCCCACCGACGTGCTTGCTTTTGCCGAAGAGGAAACCGAGGTGCCCTTTGTCAACGCACCAGACGAATTGCCCTATCTGGGCGACGTGATCGTGTCGTATCCACGCGCGCAGGCTCAGGCCGTTGAACAGGGGCATGGTGTTGACGATGAATTGCGCCTGCTCATCGTACATGGCGTGTTACATTTGCTCGGCTATGATCACGCGCAGCCGGATGATGAGGCTTTGATGTGGGCACGACAAAACGAAATTTTGGCTCAATTCGGCACACCGCCACAGGTCTGATGATGAACAACAAAAAACCCGCCCGACCTGGTTCACCAGGGCGGGTATTGATTTTCAGTTTCAAAAATGCTCTGACCGGCATCTGGCACGCACTGCGCACGCAGCAAAATATGCGCATCCACCTGACGGCTACCATGGCGGTGATCGTTCTGGGATTGTATCTGGAGCTGAGCACAATTCAATGGGCGGTGTTGGCATTGACCATCGGCACGGTGTTGGCCGCCGAGATGTTTAACACCGTCGCCGAAGCGGCTATGGATGCTGCAATACCCGAATACCATCCCTTGGTCAGAATCGCCAAAGATGTAGCTGCCGGAGCAGTACTCATCGCGGCCATCATCGCCGTCATCGTCGGCCTGTTGATCTTGGGTCCGCCCCTTTGGCAGCGCATTCTCCCCTAGCCGGTATGATACGCACCGATCCGAAAACCGCAACCGACGCATCCCTATCTATACATCGCTTTTCGGATCGGTTCCGGGGAGTTGCCGAACTGTTATGCGCTTGATCGATTGTCGATGCTGTTGTTTGATGTTATAATGTAGATAGCCGTTTGCCTCCGCACACCGACTTGGGGTGAACGGTTATCGAGTTTTTGGACACGTTTCGGTGCAGAGGGCTTGTGTGGGATCAACTGAACGCGCTCATCCGTCCCCGATCGACCGATGAAGAGACGGCGCGGCGAGAATTTCTGCTCAACGTGGCGACATGGGTGCTCGGCCTGGTAGCCGGTGCCGGGGCATTGCTCGGCCTGGCGCTGATCGCGCTCGGAATCGCCAGGGCAACGATCTTGTTGATTGTCGGCGCATCGACGGCCCTGGCGAGCAGCATCATTTGGAATTTGAACCAACACGGCCATCTGCGTGCCGCCGCAATTTTGCTCCCCATGACCATTTGGGGAACGGTTACCATACTGATTGCCTGGGGTGGATGGCCCACCCCGCTGATTTTGGGCTACGCGCTGTGCGTAGCCTTGTCCGTTTTGGTCGGCGGCCCACTCCACGGCGTGATCTGGATTGTGCTCAGTGTCCTGGCCTATGGGCTGGTCGGCAGACAATGGATTGCCGGTCGCCTGCCAGACTTTTTTCCTGCACCCGAAAAATCGCTAAATATCAACCTTTTTATTTTGAGTGCAGGCCTGACCGTCTTGGGGCTGCTCTTTTATGCACTCAACCGTCAGCTTGGGCGAATGTCGGAGCAGCGACAGGCCGAGACAGGCCATCGTGCCGACGAGTTGGAAAGAGTGGCCCGTGAGCGCGCAGAACTGAACGCACGGTTGCAAAAAACAGCCCAGGAACAAGAACAACTCTTGCACACGATCCGCACCATTTCGGCACCCGTGTTGCCACTTGCCGAAGGGCTGATCGTGATGCCCATTGTTGGCAAACTGGACATAGTGCGCGCGCGTTTGTTGCTCGACGATATGCTGACCGGCATTGCCCGCTACCGGGCCAATTTTGTTCTGCTCGATCTGACCGGCCTTTCGGCACTCGACGTCGAATCGGCGCGCGAACTTGTCAAAGCCTTACAAGGAGCACAAATGCTCGGCTGCCGCTGTTATCTGGTCGGTGTACAGCCGACCATAGCTCAGGCCTTGATCGAACTGGACATCGATCTCACTGTGCCCGGCTGTTACAGCACACTGCAAGAGGGCGTCGCCGACCTGCTGGCACAGATCGCGGCATCGTTGGCATAACCTCGTTGATGGGGGGAGAAAAGAGGCAAGAATCGGTGAGTGAACTGGCCCGTGAATCGGAGAACCTGCGCCGCGAAATCGATCGGCTGCTCGATTTGAGCGGCTGCTTTACCTCGTTGATGGACGAGGAACAGATTCTGATCGCCATCCTGCGCGAATTCGGTGAGACCCAAGTCGATCGGTGCGCAGTAGCCCTTTTTGAAGACGTAGATGACCGCGATCCGGCATGGCTACGTGTCGTGGCCCTTTATGACCGCGACAGCGGCGAATTGGGTCTGTCTTTGGTGCCCAGCCAATACGCCGTGGACGAAATGCCGATAGTTGAGCGGCTGCTGCGCGAAAAAGAATCTTTGGTGCTCGGCGACAACACCGGCGACGAAATGCCCTCCCTGTGTCGCGATCGACTGTGGATGCAAGAAATGCATATTGTAGCCGTTGTGCCACTGGTGGTTATGGGCTGGCCGATCGGCATGGTGGTGATCGGCAAGCGTTCACCCGAGCCGTTTAGCGAGTCTACGTTGCGCTTTTATCAGATTCTGGCCAATATGGCGGCGATGCCGCTGCGCGCCGTCCACATGTTCGAAGCTCAACGGCGGCGCATGGCCGAGCAAAATGCCGTCCACCGGGTAGGACAGGCGGTAAACAGTGTGCTCTTGCTCGGCGACCTCTTGGAGGTCGTTTATCAGCAGATCAACACGGTGATGCACGCCGAAAATTTCTATATCGCCCTGTACGATCCGTTTCACGATCAGGTCTCTTTCCCGTTTGCCGTAGAAAACGGACGGCAGGTGCGCTGGCGTGAGCGGCAGGCCGGCCATGGACTGACCGAATACGTGCTCCGTTCGCGTCAACCGCTTCTCTTACCCAACCGTGTTGCCGAGCGGTTGAACGAGTTGGGTATCGCGGCTATCGGCCAGATGGCTTGCGCCTGGATCGGCGCCCCGCTGGTGGTCGGCGACAAGATCATCGGCATGATGGCCGCCCAGGATTTCACCACCGAAAACGCCTATACACCGGCCGACCTCGACCTGATGGCTGCCCTGGCCAACCAGGTGGCCATTGCCATCGAGAACGCCCGGCTGTATGAAGAAACGCAACGTCAGGCTTCTTATTTGCGTCTGGCCGCCGAGGTGGGAAAGCGGATCATCCTCATTTTGGACATTGACGATTTGCTGCACCAGGTAGTCGAGTTGATCCGCACCAGTTTTGGCTATTATCACGTTCAGGTGGCCCTGGTCGACGAAAAAACCCAAGAAGTGGCCGCCCAGGCGGGTAGCAGCGTGCCCGGTCTGGACATCGGCGAGGCATTTCCCCGCGTGGGCGTAGGCAAAGAAGGGCTGATCGGCTGGGTGGCCGCGCACGGCGAGCCGTTGATGGTCAACGATGTGAGCCTGGACGCGCGCTATCTACACGTCGCCGCGTTGCCCGACACCCGCTCCGAGCTGGTCGTGCCGATCAAATTCGCCGGCCGCGTCATCGGTGTGCTCGATGTGGAAAGCGACCGCCGCAACGCTTTTCACCCCGAAGACATCCCGATCATGTCCACGCTGGCCGACCAGGTGGCCATTGCCATCGTCAACGCACGCTTGTTCGAAGAGCAAAAACAGCGCATCCGCGAATTGAACGCCCTGGTCAAGATCGGCCAGCAATTGTGCCAGGTAACCCGATTCGCCCAACTTGGAGAACTGATCCACACCGAACTGAGCGCCTTGCTTGACGTATCCAACTTGTTTATAGCCCTCTATGATCCCCAAACGGCGATGCTCCGCTTTCCGTTGGCGTATGATCATGGTAAATGTCTGGAACCTTTTACGTTGCCTTACGGTGCTCAAGATGAACCAACGATCTGGGTGATCGAGAACCGACAGCCGTTGCTGATCCGCAACAACGCTCAAACTGACAGCGAACTCGTGGCATGGAATCTGAACGGGTCGATCCGCGCCTGGCTGGGTGTGCCGATTTTGTGTGGTGAACAGGTGCTGGGCGTACTCGCCGTACAAAGCAGCGCGCCCGCTGCCTTTGATGAACGGCATCAAACGGTGCTGGGTACGATTGCTGCCCTGCTTACACTGGCCTTGGGCGCATTGGCAGAGTAAAAAGCTGAATTCACGTTTGGAAGCATTGAGGCTTCAGCCGGTTTATATCTGATGATTAGAGCCTATCCGAAAAACCGTACAAGCGGCATCCCGATGCCGCTTATACCGCCCCATAGGGATGCGTCGGCTGCGTTTTTCGGATAGGCCCTTAGAACAAAATCGAGGTCGCTCGATGAAACGTTGGAATCTGGAATCGCTACTTGCCGTTGACCTGCCCGACCCTGAGGAGGCTCGTCGCGCGCGGATGATCAACGAACTGGTGATGTGGTTTGTGATCGGCCTGGTGATTTACGTCCTTGTCGGTCTGGTTGGCTGGGTAGGACGGCTTTTCGATGCCGGGTCGCTCTTTGTATTCGTCGGCCTGACAGCCACCGCTTTTGCGCTGGCCGTATACACCGTCAATCGGCGCGGTCGGCTGTGGCTGGCAGCCTGGAGCTTTGTGCTGGCCCTGTGCATGGTGGTGATCGCCATGCTCCTGATGTATGGACATCGCGGCGGCATTCCGATGCTCATCCCGGTGACCATATTGGCCGCTGCGCTGCTGATCAATCGTACCGTTTCACTGGGTATCGCTCTGGGGCTGGGCGGCGTGTATCTGTTGATCGCCGGGCTGGAGGTTAGCGGTCGCTGGAACGCCTGGCTGCTCCCCTTTGCGCAGCCCTTCCCCGCCGATTTGTTGATTTCCGGACGACTCATCGGCATCTGGATGGCCGCCGTGCTGGCATGGATCGCCGCCGGCAGCCTGAACGAAGCCATCGGCACGGCGCGCGCCAACCTCCATCAGGCACGACGACGCGAACGCGAACTGGAAGAATTGCGCGCCGACCTGGAACTCCAGGTGGCCGCGCGGGCGCGTGATCTGGAACAGGCACTGGCCGAGGTACAAAAGGCCAACCAGGAACAGGCAGCCTTGTTGGACGCCCTGCGGCGGCAGGCCTTTCCGGTGATCCCCATTTGGCACAAGATCATTGCCCTGCCGGTTGTCGGCGTGCTGGATGCCGCACGGGCCGATCAAATGTTGACCAGCCTGCTGAGCGGCATCCAGCAGTACGAGGCCGAAATGGCCCTGCTCGATGTAACCGGCGCTCCCCTGATCGACCGTGAAGCCGCCGAAGCGTTGATCCAGGCGGTCAACGGCGCACGGCTGATCGGCGCCGAATGCGTGTTGGTCGGCGTCCGACCCGACGTTGCCGCCCGCCTGGTCGATCTGGAGATCGATCTCACCGGGTTGGTCTCGCACGTCGACATGGAAGCCGGCGTGCGCTATGCGTTAGAGCGATTGGGCGAACGCATCACAAGTCGTCCGGCCCCCAAGCGAGAAGGGAGATTGCGATGACGACAGAAGAAAAATCGGTGGTGCTGATCATTGCCGACATCAGCGGCTACACCCGCTTTATGGTAGAGCACAAAGCCGAATTGCTCCACGCACAACTGGCGATCAGCGAACTGATTCAGACCATCATCCGGCAGGTTGAAATTCCACTGGAAGTGGCCAAGCTAGAGGGCGACGCCGTCTTTATGTATGCCGTCAAAGAGAACAGTAAAGCTGCCTGGGCCACAACACGATCCAAGATCGGGCAAAAACTGCTCGCTTTTTTCCAGGCCTTTGCGGACAAAATTGCCGAAATGATGCAAACCAACGTTTGCGAGTGCAAATTTTGCAGCAACCTCAACAAATTGCGCCTCAAACTAATCGTCCACAGCGGCAAGGCCATTTTCTACAACATCGGCCGTTTTCAAGAACTGGCCGGTGTAGATGTGATTTTGGTACACCGCCTGCTCAAAAATTCTGTGCCCGGCAACCAATACATCCTGATGACCGAAGCCGGTTACTATGACATCGAATTTCCAGTGCAAGTCACCGTTACACCAGGGCAAGAATCCTACGACGAGATCGGAACGATCAAAACGCTAATTTACGAACCGCCACCCGAAACATTATTTTTCGCCGACATGCCATCGGTCAACCGCCAGGCCCAAGGCTGGACATGGGTGCGTTACACCGCCGACAAGGTCGGAAAAACGTTGGCGATCTGGACAGGGCTGAAAAAGGGAACAAAATTGTCGCACGGAGATTAAGATGATGAGAAGCCAAGACCTTGAAGAACTTGTCCGCACATCTTATCACATCATTGTCGAGTACGAACAGATCAGGCAAACTGCTGACCGTCCCGAAGAACGATTGCGCGCCGAGAAGCAGATTCGCTCTCAATGGACATTGATCGAGGGCTACCTGCGAGAATATGTTCAACTGAACCATGGCCCGGCGCCGCGGGACATTGTCGAGATCGCCGCCCGATTTCCCGACTTGTTGGCCCGGCTCCAATTGTCCCAGCAGTCCCCAATCGGCGCCGAAAGACCACCAGAAGAGCCGTTCACCTTTGACGTGTTTGTCAGCTACAGCCCCGCCGACCGGGAGTGGGTATGGCAAACCCTGCTTCCCCGCCTGGAAGAAGCCGGCCTGCGGGTTTGCCTTGACGAACGCGATTTCGAGATCGGCATTCCACGCCTGGTCAACATCGAACGCGCGGTAGATAACAGCCGCTACACCCTGATCGTGATGACCCCTGCGTGGGTCAACGACCAATGGAATGACTTGGAGAGCCTGCTGGTGGGAAGCACCGACCCGGCCGGGCGCAAAGGTCGGCTCAAGCCGTGCATGCTCAAACCGTGTGAACCGCCTCGCCGCATCGCCATGCTCGACTATGCCGACCTGACCCGCCCGGAAAGCCGGGAAATGCAGTTAAAACGGCTGATCGCCTCGCTAAAAGGTTGACCCAAACGGCTTGCCGAAGGCTGCTTCCTCCGGCAAGCCCACCGCTCACCCAACCGTCACTACCATCTCGGCCGCCGTCGGGATCAGCCGCGTGCCCAGCGCTTCCGCACCGGCAGTGCCCCCGCGCACCTCTTTGACCGCCGCGACCCCACGCAGCAACACCGACCAGTTTGACAACCGCCCTTCGGCCCGAATGCGTACCTGTCCACCCTGCCGGCCGACGTTGAGCGTCAACGCGGCTTGTCCCTTGAGCGTCGGCACCGTTGCCGTAGCCGACGCGCCATCTGTCAGCTCGAAAACGTGAAAGGTGACCCCCTCGGCAAAATCATAGTCTGGCTTTTGGTCGTTGGCACCGACGGGAACAATCGAATTGGGCCGCGCCAGCAGCGGCAGGCTCAAATAGCCATGTTGCTCACGCACCCAGCGCCCGCCATCCACCACCTGACCGCTCAAGAAATGCGTCCAGCGGCCGGCCGGCAGGTAATAGTCAACCACCCCGTCGGGCGAAAAGACCGGCGCGACCAACAAGGACGGGCCGAGCATATACTGCCGGTCAAGCATATCACAGCCCGGATCGTCCGGAAATTCCAGGATCATCGCCCGCATGGTCGGCACACCGCTCTGGTGCGCTTCGACGGCTGCAGCGTACAAATAGGGCATCAAACGACATTTCAAGCGGGTGAAAAAGCCGAGCACCTCACCGGCCGTCGGCCCGACCTGACCGGCCTCATCAAAAAGCCAGGGCACGCGATACGAACTGCTGCCGTGCAGCCGGCTGTGCGAAGAAAGCAGACCAAAAGCACACCAGCGCTTGTACACATCGGCCGAAGCCGTCTGCTCAAACCCACCGATGTCGTGGCTCCAAAAAGCAAAGCCCGACAAACAAAGCGACAACCCACCACGCAAACTTTCGGCCATCGACTCAAAGGTCGCCGTGCTGTCGCCACCCCAGTGAACAGGAAAACGTTGTCCACCGGCCGTCGCCGAGCGGGCGAACACCACTGCTTCTCCTTTGCCCAGTTTATCTTCCAATACCTCAAACACCGTCTTGTTATACAGATATGAATAATAATTGTGCATCTTGAGCGGATCCGAGCCATCGTAATAGACCACATCGGTCGGGATGCGCTCGCCGAAATCGGTCTTGAAACAATCAACACCCATATCGACCAGCGCACGCAGCTTGTCGGCATACCAGCGTCGCGCGGCCGGGTTGGTGAAATCGACCAGCCCCATTCCGGCCTGCCACATATCCCACTGCCAGACCGAACCATCAGCCCGCTTGAGCAAATAGCCGTTGGCCATTCCCTCATCAAAAAGCGCCGAACGCTGGGCGATATACGGGTTGATCCAGACACAGATTTTCAACCCGCGCGCTTTGAGCCGCCGCAGCATGCCGGCCGGGTCGGGAAAGACCTCACCATCCCACTCGAAATTGCACCAGTGAAACGCCTTCATCCAAAAACAGTCAAAATGGAAAACGTGCAGGGGCAGATCACGCTCGGCCATACCGTCAATGAAGCCGCTCACCGTGGCTTCGTCGTAATCGGTGGTAAACGAAGTGGTGAGCCACAGACCGAACGACCATGCCGGCGGCAGCGCCGGCCGTCCGGTCAACGCCGTGTAACGTTGGAGCACTTCTTTGGGCGACGGGCCATAGATCAGGAAATACTCCAACGCTTCGCCGGGCACACTGAATTGTACCCGCTCCACCTTTTCGGAGGCCACTTCGAGCGAGACCCTTTCCGGGTGATTGATGAATACCCCATAGCCCCGATTGGTGAGATAAAAAGGAATGTTTTTGTAGGCCTGCTCACTGGCCGTGCCGCCATCCTCATTCCACAAATCGACCACCTGACCGTTTTTGACCAGAGCAGTAAACCGTTCGCCCAGCCCGTAGACACACTCGCCCACACCGAGGGCCAGTTGTTCATGGATAAAGCGCCCCTCAGGGGTATCGACAAACCCCAGCGCCCGCCGGCCACTGTGGGTGATCTCACGGCAGCCATCGAGAAAGGCAAGCCGCCAACCGCCCCGTTTCTCAACCCGGGCCGTCAAACGACCACTGGTCAGGGTCGCCGCATCCGGCCCATTTTCGATCACCACCTCGGGAGCCGGCTGCGGCGCGATCTCGAATTGCGGCCTGCGCGTCACCCCCCCTTTGTGGTGATAAAAACGCACACGGATCACATTTTCGGCCGGCGAAGACAGGTGAACGGTCAGCATGGGCAGGTTGAGCGTATCTCCGCGTCCGTTTACCTGCCTGGTCGGAGCATATACGATCAGCTCCTTTGGGCCCACCTCGACATCATAGACGTGGACGGCATAATGAGGAATCACCCCAGGACGCATCTGCCAAAAGCCATCGGTAAATTTCATTGTTCCTCCTTTTCATTCAAACCGCTTACTGCACCAGCGCAAGCCATTGACCAGCAAAGCCTGAAAAGCAGGATGCCGCCAGACCTCAACAGTGTGCCCCGGCGTGAGCACGCAAACCCGCCCTGCCCCTTCAAGGCGCGTCCAGCCGCCCGGTTGAGTGCCATGTTCCGAAGTGGTGATGAGAAAAACATCGGCCTGCGCGTCATCCAATTCCATCATATAGTGCTCATCGGGCAACGTAAAGGCGACAACCCCCGCCGTCAGCGGATGCCCGGCCTTGGGTTCGACCGTCACCGGACACTGTGGCGGATGACCGACGAACGCCCCACCGAGCAGCGCGCGCATGGTTGGGTGACGGGCATACACGGTTCCCGAGTGCACCGCCAACACCCCACCCCCCCGACGAACATACTCGACAAAGGCCGCCTGAACGGCTTCGCTGACCCACGGCTGTTCATCAGCGGCCGAAACGTTGTCCGATTTAGCCCAAAGCACCGCCGGATAGCCGACCATTCGCGCCGCCGACCAATCACCGGCATGCTCGATCCAGTCGAATTCCAGGCCGCCGGCCTGAAGCGTTGACAGTCCCTCGCGCACCGTGCGCGCCGGATGCCATCGATCGTCACAAATCACCAATATGCGCATAGCATCTCTCCTTTACACAATTTGAATTTTTCCACCGGACGTGAACAGCCAAGCCATGAACGTTGCATTGGGTGAACAGGCTCTCTTGAAGCCTATCCGAAAACCGTACAAGTGGCATCCCGATGCCGCTTATATCGATGCATAGGGATGCGTCGGTTACGTTTTTCGGACAGGCCCTTATACTACTGCATTTGCCTGCCAGACGCAACTCGCCATCTTGGGGTCTGGGAAAAGAGACCCTAAAGGTTTTAGAAACCTTTAGGGTCTCTCGGTCGCCGGCTATCTGTCTGTTTTGGCAAGCCATCCTTGCCAGACCTGCGGTCAAAGGTTGGCCTGCGCCGACCAGGCACACGCGCCCCCAAGGGTCGATTTCAATCGGCCGGCATCCGGGGCATACCCCGGCGTGTCAACCAAGTATGAACCACCCCGAACAACGGCCGCCGTATGCGGCCGCATGTGGCCAGGAAAAGTTTCGGTTGTCACCACAGGCTGCGGTCCGTTCTTGTTTTTGACAAATTCAGATTTTATTGGTATAATCGTTTATATGAATCCAATCTATTGTATCGATTGTATCGATTATACAGATCGCGAGAGAATTTTACAATGAGCTACAATTTGTTGACCGCCGAATTCCAGATCGAGCGCAACGAGGCGCGCTGTATCGCCTGCCAGGTGTGCGTGCGCCAATGCGCCAACCAGGTACATCGCTACGACCCCGACGACGACTGGGTCACCAGTGACGAAACGCTCTGTGTAGGCTGCCATCGCTGCGCCACACTCTGTCCAACCCATGCGTTGACCATCCGCCGCACACAGCAAGAGTTTCGCGCCAATGCCAACTGGACATCAGGCATCATCAACAATGTCTACAAGCAAGCCGAGACCGGCGGTGTGCTCCTCGCCGGCATGGGCTGCGATCAGCCCTACCGTATTTACTTTGACCACCTGCTGTTGAACGCTTCACAAGTCACCAACCCCTCAATCGACCCGCTGCGCGAACCGATGGAACTGCGCACGACCATCGGGCGCAAACCGGAACGGGTGCAAGTCACTCGAGACGAGGATGGCGTGCGGTTAGAGACACGGCTATCCCCACACCTGGTATTGGAAACACCGATCCTCTTTTCGGCCATGTCCTACGGCTCGATCAGCTATAACGCCTGTCTCTCGCTCGCGCGGGCGGCGAAGCAATGCGGCATTTTCTACAACACCGGTGAGGGGGGTCTACATCCCACCCTGTACGAGTACGGACCCTGGACGATTGCACAAGTGGCTTCGGGCCGCTTCGGCGTGCACTCTGAATACCTGAAGACGGCGGCGGCGTTGGAGATCAAGATCGGTCAGGGAGCCAAGCCGGGCATCGGCGGTCATCTCCCCGGCGAAAAGGTCACGGCCGACGTTTCGCGCACACGGATGATCCCGGAGGGAACAGATGCGCTCTCACCGGCGCCGCACCACGACATCTATTCCATCGAAGACCTGCGCCAGTTGATTTATGCGCTCAAAGAGGCCACCAATTACGAAAAGCCAGTGGGGGTCAAGGTGGCCGCCGTGCACAACATTGCGCCGATCGCCAGCGGCATCGCCCGCGCCGGCGCCGATTACATCGCCATAGACGGCCTGCGCGGGGGTACCGGCGCCGCGCCGACGGTTATCCGCAACAACGTCGGCATCCCCATCGAACTTGCCATCGCTGCGGTGGACGAGCGGCTGCGCCAGGAGGGCATCCGCAACCAGGTCTCGCTCATCGCCGCCGGTTCCATCCGCTCCAGCGCCGACGTGGTCAAGGCCATCGCCCTGGGCGCCGACGCCGTTTATATCGCCACGGCGGCATTGGTCGCCATGGGCTGTCACCTGTGCCAAAAGTGCTACACCGGCAAGTGTAACTGGGGCATTGCCACGCAAAATCCCTATCTGATCAAGCGACTGAACCCCAATATTGGCACTCGTCGCCTGGTCAACCTGGTGCGCGCCTGGTCGCTCGAAATCAAAGAAATGCTCGGTGGAATGGGGATCAATGCCATCGAGAGCCTGCGCGGCAACCGTGACCATCTACGCGGTGTGGGTCTGAACGAGGTGGAACTTGAGACGCTCGGCGTCAAAGCAGCAGGAGAAGCATAAGAATGAAACGGATCATTGTCAACGAAGAATACTGCATCGGCTGCCGCCTGTGCGAGATTTATTGCCTGACCCAGCACTCACAGTCGAAAAAGATCATCAAGGCATTCAAAGAAGAGGTGCCACGGGCATTGGCGCGCGTTGTGGTTGAAGAAGAAGGGCCACTCTCCTTTGCCATGCAGTGTCGTCATTGCGAAGACGCTCCATGCGTTGCCGCCTGTATCACCGGCGCAATGCACCGCGATGAGCGCACGGGCGCGGTGTTGTGCGACGAGGAACGCTGTGTCGGCTGCTGGACGTGCGTTATGGTCTGCCCGTTCGGGGCTGTGCTACGCAACACCTCCGGACGCAAGGCCGCCTCCAAATGCGATCTGTGCTACGGAGAGGAAATGCCCGTCTGCGTGGCACACTGTCCTAACGAAGCATTGGTATATGAAGAACGCGCGTGATGCGTAAAGCGTAACGCCACAGGAGATGAATTTATGCACTATGTCATCATCGGCAATTCAGCGGCGGCAATCGGAGCGATCGAGGCAATCCGGCGGCATGACCCGGAGAATCCTATCACCGTCGTCGCCGACGAACCACATCACGTTTATTCGCGTCCGCTGATCTCTTACCTGCTGGGCGGAATGGTGGACGAGGGACGTATGGACTATCGCCCGCGCGATTTCTACACGCGCCAGCGGGTCGAAACGATGTTGGGCGTCAGGGTGACGCAGGTGAACCCGACTACACAGAGCCTCATGCTGGCCGACGGGAGGACACTGAGCTACGACCGGCTGCTCATTGCGACCGGCGGACGCCCTTTTGTCCCGCCTACCCCCGGCGTGGAACTGGAGGGCGTGTTCACCTTTACCTCTCTGGATGATGCCAGGCGTATTGCCCGTTACATCGAACAATACCAGGCGCGCTCGGCGCTGATCGTGGGCGGCGGCCTGATCGGCCTCAAGACGGCAGAGGCGTTGATGGCGCGCGCGATGCGCGTGGTCATCGTCGAACTGGCCGACCGCATCTTGAGCATGACCTTTGACCACACGGCTTCTAAACTGGCCGAATCGTTCCTCCGCCGCGCCGGCGCCGATGTCCGCACCGGCCTGACGATCAAAGAAATTGTCGCGCGAGAGGGACACGTGGGGCACGCCATCCTTCAATCCGACGAGCGAGTCGAGTGTGACCTGGTGGTGTTTGCCATCGGTGTGCGGCCCAACGTAGGGCTGATCCCGCCGGAAGCCGGCATTCGGATCAACCGGGGCATCGTGGTCAATCGCCGTATGCAAACGAGCGTCCCCACCATCTATGCCGCCGGCGACTGCGCTGAGGGGTACGATATGCTTCTGGGCGAAAACCGCCCCATCGCCATCTGGCCGAATGCCTATCGTCAGGGATACGTGGCCGGCTGCAACATGGCCGGGGTCGAGCGTGAAGACGAGGGCGGCCTGCCGATGAACGCGGTCGAAGTGTGCGGGGTGCCGACCATCTCGGTCGGTCTCGCCGGACTGCCCAATGGCAACGGCTACGAGGTGATGGAACGTTACGACCGCGAAACGTCGGCTTACCGGCGATTGGTGTTGCTCGACAATCGGCTGGTCGGTGCGACATGCATTGGAAACGTGGATCGCGCCGGCATCTACACCGGCCTCATCCGCGACCACATCAACATCGCCCCGTTCAAGAATCATCTGTTGGCCGGCAATTTCGGCCTGATCTCGCTGCCGCGCGAGTACCGGAAGCAACTGGTAGTGGGCGAAGGCATCGAAATGTAGTGACCGGGGGTCAGGCCCAATTACCGATTACTGAGCACTGGAGGCAAGTATGTGTGGACTCATGGGTATCATGGATAAGAGCGGCGCCCGCTTTTCCGGACGCGACATTGTGACCGGCATCACGGCGATGGAAGAACGTGGCAATGGATTGGGCGCAGGGTTTGCCGTCTACGGCTGCTATCCGCAATACGCCGACTGTTACGCTTTCCATGTAATGTACACTAACCCCGACGGTCGCCCACAGGTCGAAGCGTTCCTGCGTGAACACTTTGCGGTCGTCCATGCTGAACAAGTGCCGCATCAGACCGTCTCCGACCTGCCCAATCCGCCGCTCATCTGGCGCTATTTTTTGCAGCCCCCTAACCCCTCCCCCGCGGCTACGCCGCTCTCCCTTCCCTTTTCCCCGCAAGTGGGGGAAAGGGGAG